>Ga0224722_1001239_pt1 | contig 14270 bp, 8 predicted proteins | sample Balambano_FR1_Me_FD_161646 | JGI IMG/M metagenome (GOLD analysis project Ga0224722, IMG submission 161646) | Freshwater sediment microbial communities from Lake Towuti, South Sulawesi, Indonesia - Balambano_FR1_MetaG | ecosystem: Environmental > Aquatic > Freshwater > Lake > Sediment | place... | reverse complement strand
AAGCAGCGATGATGCCAAATAAAATAATCATTATTGTAACACGGGTCATTGCGAGCGAGAGCGAAGCAACCCAGGCTTTATTGCCTCTTTATTAAGAAAGAGGCACTACAATAACGTTTCATACAAAACTAGCCATTTAGGATTCATGCTTTCAATCAGCGTCAATTTATTTTTTCTAGAACCTGCTTTGATTTGTTTTTCTCGTTCGATAGCACTAGCCATATCTCCGCATAATTCGTAATAAACTAATTGTTTGCAATGATATTGTTTCGTAAATCCAGGAATCCTTCCTTGTTTGTGTTGATAGACGCGCTGTTTTAAATTGCTCGTTACTCCTGCGTAAAGTGTTCCATTGCGTTTATTCGCCATAATATAAATTGTTGGGCATTGATCACTCATTCTGAATACATACCCTGTGTTTGTTGTTATTTGTATCTTTAAAAAGAGGCAATAAAACCTGGGTTGCTTCGCTCTCGCTCGCAATGACCTGTGTTACAATAATGATTATTTTATTTGGCATCATCGCTGTTTAACCGGAACTCGCGTTTGTATGATACACTCATTTTAAATTATTAAAACGGCGCTGGTTCTCGCGCTAAAAGCTGCGCGGGATGACGACTATCAATCAAGGATGTTGGCTTTATGTATGATTAATTTAACTATTTACGCAACAATGCCTCCTATACCTTAATAACAATAGCACTTCCTTTCAGTCTGTTCATCTGCAACTTGGTGTATAATAGTTAAAGAGTAAGAAATAAAATTAAAAATAAATTACCAAAACGGGGAGCTGAGTCATGCCTATTACTCATCAGCAGCTTCTTGGCTGCATGGAACAGTTGGGTTATGAGATTTATGAAATGGGGATGTGTTTTGGTTTTGCCTGCATGGCCATGCAGGCTGTTTTATCAGAAGATCTTGCAACCTACAACGCTCGTTTGAGCATGATTGAACAACTTCTTAAAGAGGGAAAAAATCTGGCGCAGGAAATAGAAAATGCCAGAAATAAGATAATAAAAAAAGGGGAGTTATCCGGAGAGGAAAAAATGATTCTCAGTATTCCTGCATTTTTTGAGGGTGTTGAGTTATACTTTGACCCTGTTAAATATTCACATCTTTTTGAAGAAAAAGAACGCCCCAAAGACCAGAATGCTGAGCTCACGTTTCCTCGGATATTGCCTCACGAGTTAACAACGAGAGAAGAAAAAGTCAATGTAGAAAAAGTAAGTACATTTTCTGGGATTTATAATCTGGAAGAACTTAAAAATTATTTTCAAATACTGCGTGAAACACTAAAAGAACAAAAATACACTCAACCAATCAGTTTTATGCTGCTGAGTTCAAATCATGTTGTTACTGTCGGATATGATCCTCAAAATCAATGTTGGCAATGGATTGATGCAGGTCAGGCAGAAAGAATAGAAATAGATGATACCATTGCTGAAAAAATCATGAATGCTTTTTCTCGCAATGGCATCACGACATTTTCAACACATGTTTATTGTAGAAAACCAGAAGTAGATCAAGTCAAAAGCTATTTAGCTGCTTGTCAGAAAAGCGAGGCTTGGGAAGAGATATTTTCCGTGACGGCAGAAAAAAGTCAAATGAAAGACTCTTACGATGTGGCTTGGCTTTATATCGCAGCCGAAAGTGGGAATCTAGATGTTGTTAAATCATTGCTTGACTTTGGTGCAAATCCTGACTTGGCGCGCGCAGATGATCGCACAACAGCGCTTTTTATCGCAGCTCAAAATGGATATCAAGATATTGTTCAATTATTACTTGCTGTTCCCGCAGATCCTAATTTAGCACGCATAGATAACGTAACAGCACTTTATATGGCAGTCAGAGATGGATATTATGAAATTGTCCGTTTGTTACTTATAGCTCATGCAAATCCTGATCAAGCACGCGAAGATGGCAGAACAGCGCTTTATATCGCGGCCGAAAATGGAGATCCTGAGATTGTTAGATTATTGCTTGATGCTCATGCAAATCCTAATCTAGTGTGCGCAGATGGGACAACAGCGCTTTATATCGCGGCTTACCAGGGGCATCTTGAGATTGTTAAATTATTGCTTGATGCTCATGCAGATCCTAATCAACTATGCATAAATGGTGCGACAGCACTTTATGTTGCTGCCGAAAATGGGCATGTTGAAGTTGTTAAATTATTACTTGGCGTTCATGCAAACCCTGATCTAGCGGGCACAGATAATGGTGCGACAGCGCTTTATATTGCGGCCCAGCAGGGGCATCTTGACGTTGTCAGGGCGTTACTTGAATCTCATGCAAATCCTAATATTCCAATCATAGGCAGCACACCATTTTTATTAGCTTATGCAAAAGCACATAATCGTGAAAATGAAATAAAAGATTTGTTAAGAAAAAATAGCCAAATTATTCTAGATAAATGGCCTGGTTTTAGACCACTCCATGCAGCTATCTTTTTTGGGCATACACAGGTAGTGAAATTATTTTTAGAAGATAAACGCATTGAAATTCCTGAAAATCCTAATTTGATTGATTTAGCTTTAGCGATGAATCGCGTTGAAATTGTCGATATTTTAGAAAAATTAAAAAAAAAACAAGGAGAAGAAAAAGATAAATCTGCCGAGAGTGAACTTAATAATGGGATGAGACGATATCGGCAATAAATTTAAAGCTTGTAATGGAAGAGTTTGTTTCGGGAATATGTGATTTATTTTAGTTATTATTTGAGGCAATTTATGAGCATAGGCAGAAGTGGCGACGAAAAAGAAAATAAAAATCAACCAAGCCAACTGCTCGGAATAGATCAGCAACTTACAGATTCAGATTTACAAAACATATTTTTAGATGTGTATTGGGATGTGGATTTGTGGATGGATCCTAACGAGGATATTGTCGGTGTCTGCCCCCAGTTAACAGCAGAACAAATTAAAAAATTACAATCATGCCAGACAAGAGAAGAATTAATGGCAGCATTTATTTCTTATTATCAGGATATTCCAAAGCAAGAAGTTAAAGAAGTAAACGAAAGCTGGATAATAGATCGTAAAATACAGAAGATGAAGCACCTAAAGACTACCCTGGAAATGATGGGCATGCTGGATGAAAAGCACGAACAGTATGAAAAAGAAAAGGATGAAGAGTTTTTTGTAAAATATTTGAATTTTGCTTTATTAAAACGATTAGACCTAGCTACTTTCATTCTAGAAATAAGAAATAGAGCAAAAAGCAAAGAGAAAAAAGAACAGCGCGCTTACACACAATCCAGCACACCACAGCTTGACATCAATCGTGCCATTTCAGGCGATCCGCAGTGTTTTATTAAAACGGCAGAGTCTACAAAAAGAAGTGAAGAAAGCAAAATTATTATTAATACGCCAGCAGCCAGGTTTCTTCGCGGGGGTGGGCATAAAGAATTATTTGAAATGCTTTCAGCAACAACAAGTCTTAATTTATATGTTTATCATCAGGGTGACATTGTGCCTTTTACGGATATTGATCAAATCAGTATTGTTTCATCGGCTGACATTAGAAAGATATTAAGTGAACAGCACAAGAATGTACAGGATTATTATATTTTAGATTATTACGAGCGGAATAAAATTTTCACTAAGAATGATTTATCCAATATGGATAGCTTAGACGAGATGAGATCGAAGTTTTATGTGAATCTAGAATACCTTGGTGTTTTAGATTCGGGAATTGTTTCTTTTTTGAAAGATAGTATTCGAGATGGCGATCTTGTTTTGTCAATGGGATCACAATCCAGCTCATTAAAGGCCACAGAGTTATTGAGGTTTTTCGGTGATACAGAAACTGTATCCATAGGAAATTTACATGGTAGTTCTGGCAATCATTATGAATTGAATTTTCCAAAAGAATCAAAAAAAATAAAATCTCTCAAAATTAATCTTTGGCACTGTAATAAAATCGATCTAAATAATTTAGCATCTTTGGAAAATTTAGAGCTTGATTGTAAAGAATTAGTTGAAATTGATTTGAGAGCATTGACAAAAATAAGATTTGTGAAGCTTAAAACAATTAATCAGTTACAGAAAATGTTTCTTAGACCAGATCAAAAGAATATTGTTTTTGATTTAAGGGGGGAGCGGATAAATGATGGGGGTGAAAAAATAATTAAATCGCTGCGAGATGCGGGTGTTACCGTTTTGCTGGATGAAAAAATTGAATCGAGAACAAAACAGCCCCAGGATTTTTTTAGTGAAAAAATAGCATTTGATAAAGAAACAGGGCGGGGTCACACGGAGCGCAGTCAGAACATTAGTTTAATTAATCACGAAGGAGATATTGATCCATGCCGTTATCGTAAGAAAATTATAACCCATGTCCAAATCGATCAGAAAACGGAAAAGTTGTGTTTTATGCCCTTTGTTTTTAATGAAGAGAAGGCTGAACGAGTCGATTTAAGTTCTATAAAACAAGTACCACGTGATCATTTTAATAAAGAGGGAGCAAAAGCACTCCACGAACAGGTTTCGGGCAGTTATTTAGGCATTATTACTTTATCTGAAGATGACCCGTGGATTCCTCTTACCGGTTTGACAATTAAAGACGAGCTGGTTCTTTTGGATGAGCAAAGTATTCGAGAGCTTGAAGAGCAGAAATTGCAACTGGAAGTGCGTTATGCACATGAAACACAGCAATATTTTGTAAAAGTGGTCAAGATGGAGGGCCATGATGATGGCATAAAAAAAGTAATTAATCTTCATTATGCTATGAGTCCAAGTAAAAAAAATAGTGAGCTAAAAGTTGATCCTGTATTCATTCCAGATGATCTTGAAAGGGCCATCAAAGCTTTCCATAGTTTTGATAATTTTGGTGAAGATGAACTCGAACAGTACTGCTCTGATTTTGTTGAACGAGACATTTCTGATGAAATAATGCAATGGGTTAAAGAAACGCTTTTGGATGCGGGCATTGAAAATACAAGCATTCATGATTTTATGTCTGCTTTATGTGCGAAAGCAGGTGTCTGCAGGCATCGGTCTATGGTTTTTATGGTTTTGGCAAATTATTTAAAAATTCCTGCACGTGTTAATGATAATGGTGTTCACATGTTTGTGGAATATTTTGAAGGCGGGAACTGGAAGCAGTTGGATCTTGGAGGTGGGCATGTGGATGTATTGAATACTACTAATAGCTGGGAAGAGCAAACATTACAAAAACATGAAGAAAAAGAACGGGCTGAGAGTGTACAGTTTGTGCCAAGCGATATCGTGAGCGAAGAAAAAATTCCTATAGAAGAAAAAGAAGTTGAAAATGAGTTTAAAGATATTTTTGAAATTGATGAACTGATATTAGATGAAGGGAGCGATTTTACAAACTGGTATCAAGCGTTGCGAGAGGTTTCAAGCCATCCCCTTTTGGAATTTAAAAGAGATGAACAAGCTTTTGATTTTCATAGTCATTTGATCGCTCTTGAAAATTTAGGAGAAAATTATTTTTATATTCACCAACCGTCAGATTTTGAACGCTTGCTAAAACAGCTTGAAGTAAAAGAAAATGGACAATGCGATGAGATAAAAGGTCCTTTGTTAAAGATGATAGAAAAAGGCGGCGGAACCATCTTAATTAACTGGTCTCAGTTTACAGATAAACAAATTGCTATTTACAAAAGTATCTTGGACAGTAGCCCTACTCTGCAAGGACATAAGCTTTCTCCGGGCACTAAAATCATCAGCATCACTCAGCCTGGTACAGAAGCGTGTTCAGCTTTTTATTCTCGAACTAAAAAAGTGGCCTGGCCAAAAACATTAAGTCGCGCTGATATTCCAAAACCGGAAGAATTAAAAGCAGTAGAAGAGAAAGCGATTGATCTTTATCAGAGTCGAGATTGGGAAAATATTTTAGTGGGAAAGTTACAAATAATGGGGGATTCTTTTTCTTTTAAAGAAGGCGCTTTGTTGAAGGCTTTAAAAAACAAAAATAATTCCATATGTTTAACCGGTTTGCCTGATGATCTCTCTTTTCAAATTTTTCTGGAGCGCTTGCAACGTGAAAAAGGATTTTATGCTAATGGGATCTGGCATAAACTGCCTAATGATTTTGCATTTCGTTTTTCCCTTGTACCTGATAGCCCGGATGTTGCTTTGCTCGATTCTTTTAGTTCTACAAATAATAATGAAGAAAATATTTTTTACATCAATCAACAGAATTTCCATCAATTCTTCGAAAGATATACAATCGATGGTGAAGGAAAGGTAAATCCGGCAGGTGGGTTGCTTGCGGAGATGCCAAGTGATGCAAAACTGGTTATGACTGATCAGTTCAGTGAAGGAGAGATGAGGCGGTTGCAAGCTGAATTAGTAAAATACCCAGGGATTAAACTACTCTCTCTGTCGAACGTTATTCAGTATGAAGTCAAAGTAGAAACTCTAAATAGTCGTTCGCTGTCTATATCTTCTGTTGTGCTGACTGAAGATGTGGATTCAGCAGCAAGGGCTATCAGCAAGTCTGAGGATAAAGTCGTTGATATATCTACGGTAACCGAATTTTCAGATTTGTTTGAAAATACGATTTTAAAGACCGAAGAAAAAAACGAATCTCTTTGGGGGCAAAAAAAGTTAAGGTTTAATCATGAAATCTTTGAATTGCTCCAGCATTTAGAGGCGGGTGGAACAATTATTTTAAAGGGCAGTATTTCAAGTGAGTTGTATCATCAGTTGGAAACTTTATTTTGCAAGCCGCCTTACTTGATTGTTAATGGGGAACATAAAAAAATAAACGGAACGTTGATTTTGATAACGCCTGAAAATAAAAATGCGCCTCATTTATTTGATAGTGCGGGTATTCAATATAAACATGAATTTAGCTGGGAAAAAGCGCAACTTTATCTCATGCGGGAGATGAAACTTAATGAAGAAGAGGCTAAAGAAATAATAGATAAAATTCAGAAATTTTATCAGATAGCCGCGGAGATTAAGCATACAGGAAAAACAACCCCGCCTGAATTGATATTAACGGAAGACAGGGTTCTCAAATTAGCTGAAGCAATGAAACGCAATCTCGGAAAAGGGAATCCTATTAAAGAAATCTTCCACCAAAATTATACAGAAGATAAGGAAAATTATGCGCGGCTGAGTGTGATGGCAAAAGTTTATCTGTCAGATAGTAAAGATGACTATGATGTGGATCAGATAAAATTAAATAATTTGTTGTTAGAATATAAAGGAAACCGTGAAAATATAAAATATCAAATTGTTAATTGTTTCAGTCCCTCTTATTTAAAGCAGCATTTTAATCAGCATGGTAGTTTTGATGATTTAGTTTTTTTTGATATTACAGGGCTACGCATTAAAACAAAATCATCAACTACACGAGATAAAAAACAAATTCAATTGGTTCATGACATTCTGCAGTATTCACCTTTTGTGGAGCTTCGTGGAACGCCAGGGACAGGTAAAACTCATTTCATAGAACATGAACTAAAAGATCGAAATTCTTTCTGGGGCGAAGAAAAAATAATTGATTGGTTAACGGAAAAAGGTGAGCCCCCTCATTATCTATTATTAGATGAAGCAAACATGAAAGAACCTGGTTATTGGGATTTTTTAAAAGGCCTGAAAACTGGGGAGATTTACTACAAAGGTAAGTTCTATCCTATTTCACCCGATACGCATAAAGTTATTTTTACGGGTAATCCGGAAAACTATCCAGGTAGACATTACCATTCTTTTTTACAGCAGGTTCCAAAAGTTTATTTCAAATCGCACACGGATGCTTATTTAAGTGACAATATAATAAAACCACTGTTATCGAAAATGAATCATTTATCGCTTGAGTTACAAAATGAAATAACGCGTTGTTTTATTGCAGTTTATCATTTAGCTAAGAAAGAATTGCCTTTTGAAACGATAGGTATTCGAGATATAAAATCTATGCTAGATCATTTCTCAAGTTTTATGCCTACGGAAGGAGATGCTCAAGCTAAAGCGTGTTTGGCGGGTATTGAAATTTTTGCGGGCTTATTTAAAAAAGACAAGGATCGTAACATCTATATAGAATCTTTAATAAATCAATTTGGTACTCAACCAGCAGCTTTTGAAAATTTACCTGCTGATAAAGACGATTATATTCTTCCTTCTACAAGACAGTTACTTTGGAATAATGCCAATCATTGTTTGGCTCGAAGAGAAAAAGCACTTCAAGATAATTCTCCTTTGGTGCGTACAGGGTTCCTGGTAGAAGGCCCTTCTGGTATTGGAAAGAGTGAAATGATGTTGCAGACCCTTAAAAAACAGGGTTTTTTAGCCTATGACGAGGATAGTAAAGATCTAGAGCAAAAGGAAAATACAAAAGTCTATTTTCATATTACCATAGGGTCAGAAAATATATCTGAAATTATTTTAAAGGCTTTTCACTTAGGGGCTGTTGTTATTATTGATGAATTGAATTTGCTTACCCAAAAAGATGAAGAGTTATTGACCCATTTGCTAGAGGGTCGAACCCCTTCGAAGCAAGATGCTGAACATCTTGGATTTTTTGTGCTGGCCTCTCAAAATTCACAACTTTATGCGGGCAGAAAACCATTGTCTTACGCTTTATTGAGTCGACTTGATCGTTTTTATGAGATGCCCTATACCAAGGAAGATTTGCTTGAGATAGCTTCAAAATCTGGGAAATTTGATTCTTCTAAGCGGGCAGAACAGTTCGTTGATCGCTTTTGGGCACAACATACAGCGCATTCAGAAAATATTAATGTCAGAAATTTCTTTTTAGAAATTAAAAGAATACCTGGGTCAGTGACGACTAACTCTTCCTCGTTTTTTAATCGCAGCCATTCCATCTCAAACAATGAAAGTGAGCAGCCACATCATCAGCACAAAAAATGATGGCAGGCTCTATATTTTTAACGCGAGTTCCGGTTAAGCAGCGATGATGCCAAATAAAATAATCATTATTGTAACACGGGTCATTGCGAGCGAGAGCGAAGCAACCCAGGCTTTATTGTCTCTTTTTAAAGACACAAATAACAACAAACATAGGATACGTATTCAGAATGACTGATCAACGCCCAATAATTTATATTATGGCGAATAAACGCAATGGAACACTTTACACCTTGTCATTACCCATAACTTACGCTCATTTTATTCAAAAGATAGTGCCCTTCAACTAATAATCGGAGTGTATTCATTCCTCTCCATAATGTAATCATTCCGGGCGTCCCATCACCTTTTCGACCAAGAAAACCACCAAGCTGCCCCACCGCAAACAATAATTCTCGATATGTTTTTATTTTTTTACCTGTTTTCATTTCTAAAATTTTAACCTCTAAATCCGATACTATTTCATTATTATGAAAATCGTCTTCTTGTTCTTTAACTTTTTCTCGTAACTCAATTAACCGTAATGCGACTATGCTCATTATAGAAATAGCTGCGAATAAAGCATGAGCGCTTTCAAGTTGTAGTTTCTCAGCTCCTAGTCCTGTCTTTATTGCTTTGTGATATTCTTCAATTAACCACCTGTACTTGTATTGTTCAATACATTCGAGTGCGTCTGATAAGTTATTAATTTCGCGACTGCAGAGTAACTTCCATTCTAATTTATCTTTTGATTTGCTATTTATTTCTTTTACATTCAAAACCCAGCAATAAATGGAAGGCAATTTCCCTCTTTGTTTACCGGGTCTTTTAGGAGAAATTAAACAAATTTTCCTTGCTCTTACACTGAAATGAGCAGTTCTAGCAGGCATATTTTTTCTTGACCTCAATTTTATTTTAAATTCTCCAAGTTTCTTGCCAATTTCTGCTGCTTTAAACAATTTACTCCCTGCAGAAACTCCAGACTCTTCAGTGACTAAGGTTCTATCTATGCTTGCTCGAATAACAAATGAGTGCTGCATTTCTTGGCACTGCAGCAATAACTCATATATATCTGCACCGCGATCACAAATTCTTACCCATTCAACATCAGAGGGTATTTTACCTAAATTATTTCCTGAGTGAGTCCACAATTGTGATTCGCGTTCCCGACTTTTCGCTTTGAACGACGATTTATTTGTTTCACTTTTTGGTCGTGGTTTGCGAATATAAAATTGCTGACTTGGAATACCTATTACTTTAACCGAATCGTTAATGCCGCGATATTTAACTGCCAAGACACTCTGTAATAAAAAACCTTGTAATCCTGATTTACCGCTACCAATCGGTCCTAATCCATTTATTGGCTGATGCCCAGACCATGAGAAATCAGAAGTGTCTTCTATTAAAAGATAAGTTCCTTTTTCGGATATTTTTCTTTTGCAATTTTCTTTATGTTCACATTGAATGATATCAGGTGTAATTGAATCATGATTTAATAACCGGTAAATTGCTTTTGTATCTTTCCAGGTACCAAATAGTCCTGGCAGCGTTGTTCCTGGTTTTCTAGCCATTGCTTCTGCGATTTTCATAATTCTTTTATTTAATCGAATATCAGTTGTGGAAAGATTAGAAAAATTTTGTTTAGCCCAATTAAAGGATTCATTAAAAATGCTGGCTTCCATGTACTTATCCTAAAAGATGCCTAGAATAAGAAAAATAATATGCAACAGTCAAATAATTATGGGTAATGACAAGCACCTTACACAGGGGTAACGAGCGATTTAAAACAGCGTGTCTATCAACACAAACAAGGGAGCATTCCTGGATTTACGAAACAACATTATTGCAAACAATTAGTTTATTATGAATCATACGGAGATATGGCTAGTGCTATCGAACGAGAAAAACAAATCAAAACAGGTTCTAGAAAAAATAAATTGACGCTGATTGAAAGCCTGGATCCCAAATGGCTGGATTTGTATGAAACATTATTGTAGTGCCTCTTTCTTAATAAAGAGGCAATAAAGCCTGGGTTGCTTCGCTCTCGCTCGCAATGACAATTTTTGTCATCGAATTACCTCACACATAATGACGAAAACTCTGAACTCAGGTTAAGGTAACGTATCTGAAAATTGCACCTTTCCTATTTTAGTATGCAACAAACCAATTGCCAGCAGTATCCCTAATGGAGCAAGAATGAGAGGAAGCAGAGTATAAAGCCCCATCATTATTCCACCTAATGCTGCAGTCAACGCCCAAATAAGCGCAACCACGACAAAACAAACCCCCATCACTTTCCCTTGCTCTTCTTTTCTAACCACATTCGAATAAAGAGCAATCAAGCAGCTATAAGCAATCACATCCCCAACCGCCGTCGGAATAGCAGCAAGCCAAATTAAAATCGTCCAATACCCAGAAAGATGAAATAAACAAAAGAAAAACGTAAGCAATGATCCTATCAAAACCAAATAAACAGAAAACATCAACATTTGATGCAATGTAAAAATAAGCTGCAACAGTTTAATTCCAAATGTTGTGGCAAATGCCAACCAGAGTGCAATCAATCCAACAAATATCCCGAGTTGATGTGCATTAAAATTTAATACAGTTTTCAATACAGGCGGAATAAACTGATAATACAAACTCCAACTGATTTGACTCAATAAAAGAACGGCTGATATACGCAATACGTTTTTATCAGAAAATACTTTTTTAATGGTCTGGTAATTAAATTGACTCCAGCGCGCACGTTCTTGTTTTTCTGTGAGTGTTTCACTAAAAATAACTATAGTAAGCAAAAAACTGATTCCCGCCAATAACGCCGCGATAAAGAACGGCAAAGAAAAATTTAACGTCGAAAATAGAAATTGATGTGCAAAATATCCCCCAATAATAGGGCCAACAAATGCACCGATTGAAATAGCTGTCTGTAAATACCCCATATACAAGACTTTATTCGAAACTGAACTGATATCACCAATCACAGCCTGGCCAATTGGATTTGTCCGCGAAAACGCGCCTTTAAGAATAAAACTAAAAAATACTAAACTTAATATGCCGTACACAATTCCAACAGCTGCTGTAATAGCAAAAATCAGAGCACCTAACGTGCCAAGCATTAATATTTTTTTTCGGCCAAATTCATCAGAAAGCCCGCTTAAGATAGGAGTAACAATAATATTGACCACATGAGGAACCGCAACACAGAGCCCATACCACATACTTCGCACAGCATGTGATGTATCTGCGGTAAATAAACTACTTTGCGCATCAAAAAAGAGTAATGTCACGATAGGAAAAGTAACATTCAAACTCGCGTGATCAAATAACATGACCCATAATAATGGAAATATTGACTGCGATTTATTTTTTATCATGCTCAAATGTTCTGCCGCTTTTTTCAGATTTTTGATAAGACTGAATATTTCTTGAAGGAAATAATTTTTCTTTGATCCAAGTAATAAAAAATAAAATCATGCCAACAATAGCGCCAAATATCAATAAGTAAGAAAATAAAATAATCCCTACCACAAATAAAACAATCATAACGCCCAAAAAAATAAATGGTATGAGTCTGGCGAGTAAACTTCGTATCATAAATTAAAATCCTTCCCATTATTTTTAGGTTGCTCCGGCCTTTCTACCGTATCGCGTAGATAATAAATTCTGCGATGTTTTTTTTGTTCTTTCTGTTGAGATAATGATAATTGCAGCTGCTTCTTATCAAATGCCTGAAGAAACTGATCAATCTCACTGACATAATTTTTTAATATTTTATTTTGTTTCATCTGCGAACCTCTATATACAGGGACAAAATTATATCATAATTATTTACATAGACGCGCAAGTTTAGTAACTTCACTAGACATTTTATGCAGGGCAAGGACATACCATGGGACGCTGGTTTCAAATTATTATTTTCTGGGTGATTTTACTGTTATGCAGCTCGCTGCAAGCCAGAATTAAATTCCGTTCTGAACCCATTTACGGCATTCAAAACCTCACTGCTGAAATCAATCGAATTATCTATAACACTGACCCCAATGCTACCGTTGGAATACACATTAAATCAATGAAATACGGCGATACGCTCTACGCTAAAAATGAGCAGCGATTATTAGTCCCGGCCAGTATAGTAAAAATTTTTACTGCTGAAGCTGCGTTACTTTATCTGGGGCCTGAATTTAAATTTCCCACTCGGTTTTTTACAGATGCACAAGCCACGAATACAAACAATGGTGTATTAAATGGAAATGTTTATATTGTGCACAGCGGCGACCCGTCGCTAACCTACAATGATATAAGCGAGATGATGAGCTCCTTAAAATCACAACAAATACAAAGAATTAATGGGAATGTTTACATCGACAATTCCGCTTATGATCAAAATAATTTTGGCCCTGGTTGGGAACAAGATGACACGCGTTTTTGTTATGCCGCACCCATCAACGCCAGTATTATTAATCGTAATTGTTTATCTTTTAAAATTGCACCCGCAAAAAGACCAGGATATCTTGCCAATATCATTCGCAATCCAAATTTCTACACAGGAAATATTTACAATTCTGTCACAACAAAAAAACATCGGGCGCGTGCCTGTTATATTCGCGTTAACAAAGACGCAAATAATACAATTTCCTTAAGTGGTTGTGTTCCCAAAGGCCATTATGCGCAAGGTGTCAGTACCGTTATTTCCAATGTTGTTCAATACAATAGATCACTGCTACACAGCTTGTTTGAGCGCTTTGGTATTTTAGTAGGGGGAGACATTGTTTCTGGTGTTGCGCCTTACCATTCATCGTTGCTTGCATCGCATGAGTCAAAACCATTGCCTGTTCTCATCAAAGAAATGTTGAAAAAATCAGATAACATTATTGCGGGTTCTTTATTTAAAAAAATAGGTGAATTGTACACCGAACAACCCGGCAGCTGGAAAAACGGCAGTCTGGCTGTAAAAGCTATTTTGGCAAAAAAAGCTGCCATTGATACATCACAAATGAATATTATGGATGGCTCAGGAATTTCGCCTGAAAATAGAATTAAACCAATTCAAATGATGCAAGTCCTCGAATTTGCTTATCATCATACGCCAACAAATAGTGCGTTTGTTTCCGCGCTGCCTCTCGCTGGCGTTGATGGCACTCTAAAACGCCGATTGTATAACGTTTCTCGCAAAGTGCGCGCCAAAACCGGTACGTTAGCTGAACGTGGGGTTGTTTCACTGGCAGGCTACACTATTACAAAAGATAAAGAACCTGTCGGCTTCGTAATTATCGTTAATGGCCGACGAGGCTATGATTGGAAATACCGCGCAATGGAAGATAAAATTGTGACAGCATTAGCAAATTATCAGCGACAATGATATTAGCTCCATGGATTAACAATTTCTAATGACGGATAATTAAAATCGGCTGTATTACGCGTAACAAGACATAAATCAAAGTGTAGTGC
>Ga0224722_1001238_pt1 | contig 14272 bp, 8 predicted proteins | sample Balambano_FR1_Me_FD_161646 | JGI IMG/M metagenome (GOLD analysis project Ga0224722, IMG submission 161646) | Freshwater sediment microbial communities from Lake Towuti, South Sulawesi, Indonesia - Balambano_FR1_MetaG | ecosystem: Environmental > Aquatic > Freshwater > Lake > Sediment | place... | reverse complement strand
GATGAGCTGAACCACGCCAGCATCATTGACGGCATTCGGTTGTGCAAGGCGCAACGGTTTCGCTACCTCCACAACAACATGGCGGATTTGGAGGCGCAACTCCAAAAAGCCGAAGGCGCACGCCGCAAACTCATTTTTACGGACGGGGCGTTTTCGATGGATGGCACGATTGCGCAGTTGGATAAAATTTGTGACCTCGCCGAACAATACAACGCGATGGTGGGCATTGACGAGTGCCACGCCACGGGCTTTCTGGGCAAAACCGGGCGCGGTACGCACGAATATCGGAATGTAATGAATCGAGTTGATATTATTACTGGCACTTTAGGCAAGGCGATGGGTGGTGCAAGCGGCGGTTTCACAGCAGCGAAAAGGGAAATTGTAGAAATTTTGCGGCAACGCTCGCGTCCGTATTTGTTTTCTAACACGGTGGCTCCGGCAATTGTGGGTGCTTCCATAAAAGTGATTGAGTTGTTGAGCACTTCCACCGATTTGCGGGATAAATTGGAACGCAATACCCGATTTTTCCGGCAGGCGATGACCGAGGCGGGTTTTGACATTATACCCGGTGAACACCCGATTGTGCCGATTATGTTGTATGATGCGCCCCTGGCACAGCAGTTTGCAGCCAAATTGCTAACAGAAGGGATTTACGTCATCGGCTTTTTCTTTCCGGTGGTGCCGCGGGGCAAGGCGCGCATTCGGGTGCAGATTTCGGCGGCGCACGAGCAGGCGCATTTGGAACAGGCAGTAGCGGCGTTTACGAAGGTGGGGAGGGAGTTGGGCGTGTTGAAATAGATAGTAGGCGCGTCGGAGACGCTAAGATATTGGGTTCAAGCCGGTACGATTTCGCAAATCTTTAAGATTTGCGAAATTTGAATAGAATAGCCACCTTTTTTACCCATTACCGGTCAGATTTACCAAATTTTAAAATTCGGCAGATCATATCTATATGAGCGGAATTTTTTGACCTTTGCAGGTGTTACACGTTTTTGTTGCAACAAATTATTGCTTCATTCATCTTTCAACTTTATGTCCCAACGTTCACCCGCACTCGGTTTTATTTTTGTTACGTTGTTTATTGATGTTACTGGCTTCGGTATTATCATTCCGGTGATTCCGGCGCTGATTCAGGATTTGACTGGCGGCACACTCAGTCAGGCGGCTACCTACGGGGGCTGGTTATTGTTTGCCTACGCCATTGTACAATTTTTTTTCTCCCCGGTCATCGGCAATTTGAGCGACCAATACGGTCGTCGCCCGATTTTACTGCTTTCCTTGCTGGGTTTTGGCATTGACTATTTGATAACCGCCTGGGCACCTACGATTGGTTGGTTGTTTTTCGGGCGCATTTTGGCGGGGGTGACCGGGGCGAGTATGACCACCGCGACGGCGTACATTGCTGATGTGAGTGCGCCGGAGAAGCGGGCACAGAATTTTGGCTTGGTCGGCGCAGCATTTGGGCTTGGGTTTATCATCGGTCCGGTCATCGGCGGTTTACTGGGGCAGTTTGGCCCGCGTGCGCCGTTCATTGCCGCGGCAATTTTGGCTTTTTTGAATTTGTTGTACGGCTATTTCATTCTACCGGAATCCCTGGCACCCGAAAACCGCCGCAAATTTGACTGGAAACGCGCCAATCCCATAGGTTCGCTATTACACATCAAAAAATATCCAGTGATTCTGGGTTTGGTAAGCTCCTTGTTTTTGCTCTACATCGCCGTGCACGCCACGCAGAGCAACTGGGCATATTTTACGATGGAGCGTTTTGGCTGGAATGAAGCTTTGGTGGGTGCTTCGCTGGGTGCAGTGGGCATATTGGTGGCGATTGTGCAGGGTGGTTTGATTCGGGTAATCAATCCAAAATTAGGACCTAAAAATTCGGTGCTGGTCGGTTTGTTGTTGTATGCGCTCGGTTTTTTCCTGTTTGCCTTTGCCACCAAAGGCTGGATGATGTTTGCGTTTCTCGTGCCGTATTGTTTGGGCGGTATTGCAGGCCCGGCCTTGCAGGGCATCATTTCCGGGCAGGTGCCGCCGAATGAGCAGGGCGAATTACAAGGCGCGTTAACGAGTCTGATGAGTCTCACTTCCATTATCGGTCCGCCGCTGATGACCAATCTGTTTGCTTTTTACACCGGCAAGAGCGCGCCATTTTACTTTCCTGGTGCAGCGTTTTTTGCAGCAGGTATTTTGACAATTGTTTGTACCGGGCTGGCGATGCGGTCGTTGCGAAGTTATGTGCAGCCGCAATTGGCAGACACAACGCAAGAGATCGTGTAAAATGGTAGCATATTAGTATTTACGGAAGACACAGATGAAAAATAGTTGGTGATAATTTGAATTGCAGACAAGCCAATGATTAATGGAAATTCGAGATTCAAAAGATATTATTACAGCCCTTAAAGAATTGGTAAATTCAAAAGAATATCTTTATACTCTTTGTTTAATAGACTTGTTCGGAAATAATATATTTGCAAAAAAAAATGCAATTTCGAGACGAACGGGAACAACAGAGCACAATCGGGGTCAATGACCCAGAACTTGCTCAAATCGTAGGGGGGTTGGAGCCCGATACACCAACTGGTTTGCACCCTTTGATTGTATCGTGGATTTGGGGTATCTGGGTTTTGAAAATGATTTTCATCCTACAAACTTGAGTATACCTATTAAGAAAAAGAAAAATACCCCCTTGACCCAAGAACAAAAAACATTTAACCAGCACTAAGCCAGGGGTCGGGTCTTGGTAGAAAACGCCATTTGCGGTATCAAGCGTTGGGCTAGTTTAACACAACGGTAAAGTATTTGTTTCAACTCTAAAGGTTCTTTGCTTTACGTTTAGTGGTTGTTTTTACAAGTTCGATCATAAAACACCTTTGTTTACCTTAATTTATTCCAACACTTTTATCTTTTTAGCTACCTTTCGCCCATGAAAGTAGATGTACTCGCCATTGGCGCACACCCCGATGATGTAGAACTCAGTTGCAGCGGCACTTTATTACGGCATATTGACCAGGGCAAAACGGTGGGCTTGCTTGACCTCACCCGCGGCGAACTCGGCACCCGCGGCTCCGCTGACATCCGCGACCGGGAAGCGGCAAATGCCATGCACCTAATGGGCGCGGCTTTTCGCAAAAATCTGCAAATGCCCGATGGTTTTTTTGAATATAATCGCACTAATATTGTAAAAATTATTGAAATCATTCGCTGGTGTCAGCCCGAAATTGTGCTGGCAAATGCCCGGAGCGACCGCCATCCGGATCATGGCAAAGCGGCGAAGTTAGTTGCCGATGCGTGTTTTTATGCAGGTTTGGTAAAAATTGAAACGCAATACGAAAGCGAACCCTTGCGGGAGCGCTGGCGACCGAAAGCCGTGTATCATTACATTCAGGATCATAATTTGAAAGCGGATTTTGTAGTGGATATTTCGGAGTATATGGAGCGAAAAATTGAGCTGGTGCTAGCTTTTCGGTCGCAATTTTACATTCCGAATGATAAAGAATTTGAAAAAGAATTGAGTTCGCCTATTTCGGGTAAAGATTTCATAGAAGCCCTGCGGGCAAAAGCGCGGAATTATGGTAGAATAGCCGGATTTGAATATGCCGAGGGGTTTAATGTGGCGCGTACGCCAGGGATTAAAGATTTGTTCGATTTGTTGTAGTGTTTAGTGCCTAGTGTTAAGTATTTAGTATTTTAATAAGCTAAAACTTTACACAGCACTTAATTTCATTTTTTGTAAAAGGTGTTGAATAATTACGTCGCCATGATTGCGGGTATTTTCAATAAATAAACGGTTGGTTTCCATGCCGGCGCATAGTACCCCTGCCAGATACACGCGCGGAAGCGAAGTTTCCAGTGTTTCCGGGTCGTGTAGCGGGATGCGCGGCTCTTCATCGGGGATAGCAATGCCCAGTTTTTCTAAAAAATTATAATTCGGTTGGTAGCCGGTCATTGCCAGTACAAAATCATTTTCGATGGTAAATTCGCCGTCGGAATGTTGTAATACGACTTCCTGTGGACGAATTTCTTTTACTGTTGTGTAATAATACGCTTTAATACTTCCCTCTTTGATGCGATTTTCAATGTTCGGACGAATCCAATATTTTACGCCTTTGTAAATTTCGCCTTCCCGGATCGCCATCGTCACCTCCGCGCCTTTCTGCCAGGTTTCCAGGGCTACATCACAGGCAGAGTTCGCCGCGCCAATCACCAGTACTTTCTGACCCATGTAAATATGGGCATCATCGTAATAATGTTTTACCTTCGGCAAATCTTCGCCCGGCACATTCATCAAGCGCGGGGTATCATAAAAACCGGTGGCGATAATCACGGAATGCGTCAAATATTCACTTTTTTCGGTTTGAATTAAATAATCTTCCCCAAGCGGCTGCATATGCTGCACGGCTTCGTACAAGCGCATTTTCAGATTCCAGCTTTGTGCCAGGCGGCGGTAATACTCTAGGGCTTCGCGGCGGGTGGGTTTTTCTACATGGGAAATGAAGGGCGTATCGCCGATTTCGAGCAGGCGCGAGGTAGAAAAAAACGTCATATTTGCCGGAAAGTGGTAAATGGAATTGACCAGCGTGCCTTTTTCGATCATTAAATAATTTAGCCCTGCTTTTTGAGCAGCAATGGCGCAATTAATTCCGGTAGGACCGCCGCCGATGATGACCAGGTGGAAGCGTTGCATGGCATTTTTGATTTGGAAACAGAACAATAAAAGGCTTGGTGGAGTTGCGTGTTCAAACATCCCTTTTTTGTCTCTTTGGGGCTTTGTTTCTTGTCGCACCGTAGAGTACAATTGGATAAGCCTAAATTTAATTTATACGTATAATCTTGGTGTTCAATGCGAGTTTTTTAGTTTTTGTCTTTAAGCTCGGTTTCTTCTTTTTTGCATTGCCCAAAAAAGAAGCAAAAAACGCTAGGCAAATCCAATTGCTCCGCTGGATTTGCCGGGCAGCCGCCACTAGTTATTTCATTTAAAAAATAATTATTAACCGACAAACTATCTATTCAAATTCATTATACTGACGCTTAGATGTTATTCAAGAGATTATCAGAATCCATTAGATACTATCTACTTAATTGTATTTTCCAAAATCAGAAATCCTACTCCTTCCTGTACCCATTGTTCCAGCAATGGATTTTTCGGTACAATTTCAAAAGCCAGCGAGCCGAGTATAATATCCAGGTCGCCATCTTGATCTATATCACCTACATCCATTACAATCCATCGTCCTTTATTTACTCCAGGAAAAGTGGAGGGTTTAAAATTATTATTACCTTGATTTTCCAGGTAAATAAAACTTTGCTCCGGTACATTTTGAAAATCGGGAAAGAAGGAAATAGCGGCGAGGTCGAGGTCGCCATCCTGGTCAAAATCTTCGGCAACGGCGTTGTAAGCACCGTTTAAAGGATAAAAAAAATGTTCTTTAAAATGATTGTTGCCATCATTTAAAAAAACACGAATTCCATGATACGGCTTTAATACAGGCGGATAATCAGCATTGTCACCTGCCGTGTAAATGATGTCTTCGTAGCCATCTTTATTAAAATCCACCAGATTGAAATAACTGGAACCATAGGAGGAAGGAAATGTAATAACCCGTTCTTCCCGAAACCGGTTATTACCTTCATTATAATAAATAAAGATTCCCTCGTCTCCTTGCCCGAACAGGGCGATGATATCGGGGCGTTGATCGCCGTTGAGGTCGCGCACGTAGGCTTTGGTGGCACCGGGGCGGGCGCGTAAAACGTGTTTGGTAAATTGCGTTGTACCGGTATTTTCCCACCAGGCGAGGCAGCCCGTCCATTTGGCAAACTCGCAGGTGACGATGTCGGGGCGGTTGTCGCCATTCAGATCGGCAATTTCGCTGTGCACCGGACGTTGTAAAGTGGGCAAAATAACTTGCAAATTATTACTCAACAAATAAAGCGAGCCGCTCGGCGCGTCCGTCGGCGAAAAGGAACCCATGACCGTGACGAATTGCAAACCTTGTATTTCCTGTATCCACACAGGGCTTTCTTTTAAAGTTGCCGCTTTTTGGAGTTGTAAATATCTATCAAATAAATATAATGTTTTAGTGTTAGCATCGCCGATGTAAAATCCACCGTTTTTGCTAAATTTTGTCAAAGTCACGCTCGGCGGGGAGAGGCGAAAAGCGGGCAGGTGGGTTTTAAAATGTTGTAAACCGATGGTCGGTTTTTGATACGCCGGTAAGCTCAGGGAATCGGGGGCTTTTTCCAGGTAGAAGCGATTGATTTTGTTTAAAATTGCGGTATCAATAATTGGTTTTGCGGGAAAGATGTTGGCTTTACTTAAAAGATCGCCGTTGGTAACTTCGGCGAGTAGTTCGCGGCGGATGGACGTGTCGGGATAAATGCCGTAGAAATAGCCCATGCGGGGCAGCACGTAATCGCGCCAGGTTTTTTTATCTAACAATTCCGGGGCAGGATAGGCGTGGCAGGTGGCGCAGTAGGTTTTGGCAAGGGCTTCGCCGGACACGTTCACAGGGTCCGAATGGGTTGGTTGATCCGTAAAAGCGATGAGTAAACTGCTAAAAATTAAAAATATCATTTGTTTTTTCATAAACGTTGGATTGTATAGCCTCCAAACTTGTTTGGAACACTACTTGGTTGCAATTCCAAACCAGACAAGTTTGGTTCTGGTTCTCACAATCGCTCAATAAGTTAAGTGCTTACACCTCAAAGCTATTTCTTTCCGGGATAAAGGCAAATTAAGTTTTCGTTAAAATCAGCGGTTCACTCCTCTGAGTCCGCTGCGCGAGACTTTGGAGTTGACATCTGCTGCGCAAAACCCGGAAGGTACGGCTGACTTGACTGATGTTGAAAGAAAGTATATCTTTGTAAAATATTCTGCCTGAGAATCAAGTTTTTAGAATTAGTTGACGGGTTGATGGGTTGAATGGTTGACACACGCCTCCACTTCAACCGCTCAACCTTTCAACCGCTCAATCAAAAAGTTATGCAAATAGACGTTGGCGCGAGCATTGCCGAGTTGCTGTATGAACACCCCTCGGTGACGATTCCGGGTTTGGGAGCCCTGGTAGCAGCGTACAAACCGGCAGCCATTGACCAGTTGGAGGGAAAAATTACGCCGCCTTCCAAGCAAATCAGTTTTAACAAAAACCTGTTGATTGACGACGGCTTGCTGGTGAAACACCTACGGGAAAAATACCATCTGACTTATGGCGAAGCCATGCGTGAGGTGGATTTGTATGCTCAAAATGTGAGGGCAATGATCGAGCGGCGGGAGATCGTGACCTTTCCGCAAGTGGGGCGTTTGTACAAAAATTACGAACAAAATTATCAATTCCTACCCGACGAGACGAACTTCAATACCGATTCTTACGGTTTGCCCACACTCGATTACTACCCGGTGGCGCGTAGTGTGCAGGAAAAAGTGCAGGCGGCGGCAACTATTCCGTCGCCAACTACTTCCAGCAAGAGGAACAGACAGCCCTGGCTGCAACGCAATCTGCTGCCAGTGAGCGCATTGGGCGCACTGCTCATTGCGGGAGGGGTGTACCTGCTCTTGCAACATCCTAAAGAACCGGCGATTATCGAAGAAACTGCGACAACGGTACCAACCGCCCGCTATAACGTCAGCCCCCTGGAAAACGAAGACGGCACGGTAGAGGAGATGGCGACGGATAGTGAAATCACGGCAGACAACGCGGAAGAATCCTCTTCGGAAGGTGCTACGTTAAAACCCGGCACTAAATCTGCCATTATTTCTATTGGCACCTTTGGAAGTAGGGAAAATATAGACCGCCTGATTAAAAAAATCTACCAAAAAGGCTACGAACCTTACACGGAAAAAATCAGTAGTACCCTCACCCGCATTGGCGTGCAAATCCCCTACGAGCGCAGCGCCGACCTGACGAAAGCGGTGCAAACCCTGAGCCGGGAATTTGATACAAAAGTGGCGGTTTATAAAAAGTAATGTGCTGATGTGTTAATGTGTCAATGTGCTGATAGTCACGCCGAACTCCCGTAATCATTAGCAAATCGGCACATCAACAAATTAGCACATTAATAATCTCCGCCAATCTTGCGCTTATTCCATTCGGGTTTGGTTTCAAATATGGGCAATTTCGCCGGGCGTTGGGTCAAACCGGTAGTATCGGTGAGTGCTTCCATGAATTGTACGATGTCTTTGACTTCCTGTTTATTCAAACTCAGGTTATCGAATGGTAAAGTTTGATACGGTAATTCCAAGCCCAGTCCTTGCCCGCCGCCTTTGTTGTAAAATTCCACCACTTCCTCCAGCGTGTCATATACCCCGTTGTGCATATACGGCGCGGTAAGCGCGGCATTGCGCACCGTGGTGGTTTTGAAAGAATGCTCGTAAAACGGCGTAATATCGTAAGGACGACCACTGGCAAAGCGCCCCAGGTCGGGGTCTAAGCGCGCTTTGACGGTGTCTTTCGTGAAAGGCACCCCCAGCACTTCCGATTCGGTTTCTTGATAGTAAGGCGGCACGGTGCCGTTGAAAGTCGGCGCAAAATGGCAGCTCCCACAAGCGGCTTTGCCCATGAAAAGGTTGAAACCCCGCGCCACTGCCGGGTCAATTCGCTGGGTTTCACCACGTACATATTGGTCGAACGGGCTATTAAAACCAGTTAAAGTTGAAACATAGCAGGCCAGCGCATCCGCGATGGGCCACAGCGAAATGTCGTAACCCGGATAAGCCACCGCAAATAGGCGACGATACTCGGTACTCTGTTTGATTTTATCGGCAATTTCGAAGAAATCGGTATTAAATTCCAGCGAATCATTCACTACATGGCGGATTTGGCGCTCCAGTTGCGGCTCGCGCAGGTCGTAAAAATACCGCTCGGAATAGACGGAATTAATCAGCGTCGGGGCGTTGCGTTGGATGTAGCCTTGGTGGTCAAAAGCAAAACTCCGCGCCAGCCCGTCGGTGAAAGCTCGATCCGGATTGTGACAGGAAGCGCAGGCGCGTTGGTTATTGGAAGATAAAATCGGATCGAAAAACAAGGTTCTGCCCAGCGCAATGCGTTGATCGGTTATACTGTTGGGGTCATTGTTCAAATAATAGCCTACATCCAGCAAATCATTGGAAAAAAGATTATCAGCGTGGTAATTCAGTGCTTGCGGCACGTTGGTCACGTCTTCCTGCAATTCAATCTGCAAAGCGCGGTGCATCTGGTAAGTAAGCGAAAATAAAGGATTGACGTATGTTTTCAAAAAGGTGAGCCGGTCGAAGGTATCAAAATCATGATTTTTTTGCAAATAAACCAGCGTTTCGCCGAAGGTCTTGCGTATTTGCGCCGCCAATTTAGGCTGGCTTTGTTCCAACAGGGGTAAATAGGCGCTAATTGCCTGATAAACAGCATTCAGCGCAGTGAGGGCTTCGGGCATTGCGTTGCCCGAGCCGGGGGTGTCAAAACCCGTCACGCCCAGCGTAAAAACCCGAATCAATTCATACCTTGCCGATTCCAGCACAAACCGGTGTTGCAACTGGATATGGCGCTGATAAGTAGCAGTTTCTTTAAAATGTTGTTCAAATTCACGGAGGTGAGCAAGCAACTCCGCTTTTGTTTCTACAGGGTTTTCGGCAAACGCCAGTTCGTCCAGCACTTGCAAGCCTTTTGGCTCCATCACATTGACCCAGGGGGCGCTTTCATCCACAAATGGCAGCGGTGGACCGTTCAAAAAACGGCGCACCTGACTGCGGTCGTTGTATTCCAGTAAAAATTCGATTTTTTTAAATGCCAGGCGGGTGGCGAGATGGGCTTGTTGTAGCGTTTCAACCGATTTTTCGGTTTCCTTCAGGTTTTCAGCAGCGGTTTTGTAGTGCGCAATTTTGGTTTGTACCTCTGCCAAACCCTGGTGAAATTGTTGGGTCACAGCTGCCAGCGCACTTTCTGCCGGATGAGTCGTAAAACTTAAAAACTGAGTGCATACAAGGAGCATTCCTATCAAATAAAAGCCCCAGCGCAATTTTTTCATGCTATTTATTTACTGATATTACGCACCCTCATCACAGCAATAGGAACGCGGATGACGCGGACAACACAGATTTTCGCGGATTTTAACACTTAAAAACATAAGTTTGGATAGAAAGATAGGTCCGTTTTAAAATCCAAAATTGCTTTCGTTTTTAAAAATTAAAAATCCGCGAATGTCCGCCCAATCCGCGTCGTCCGCGTTTCCATTCACGCAGCAAGGGTAGGTAATGTGAGTTATTTAGATACCAGATAGGAAGATGCCACATTCCAGACGAGTTCGTGTACGTCTGGCATCCGGCATCTAACAATCTGGCATCTGAAGAATTACTGAATCACCAATTTTTTCACTTCGCCGTCTGCCGTTTGTACAAAGTAAGTACCGGCAGCCAGGTCAGCTACGTCCAATTCATTGGTGTTGCGCACCACGCGGATCCGTTTGCCGCTGAGGTCGTAGATAGCAGCATCCACCGTTTTATTCATAAAAACCACGCGACGGGTTGGGTTCGGGTACAGTTTCAACTCATTCGACTTTTCGATTTCCGGATCTTGCAGTGCTGTTGTTTTCAGCTTGTCAAAACCGTGAATCGCAAAGGTAAACGAGTGGTTGTACGGGAAGGCATTTCGCACGCTGCTGTGCTGGGAATTGAGCAACAAGGACTTCCCATCGGGAGTAGGGCAGGCACCCGTTACTTCCGCGCCACGTGGTACTGTTGTCAGACGGATCAGGTCATTTACAGTTGGATTCGTCTTGCTCAGGTCTAACAAATATACTTCGCAGCTCAGGTTATTTACACCAGCCGGTACACGCCCGAAAGTAGTATTATTCAAGTCTTCATTGATTACCAGGAAACTCTTGCCATCAATTTGCATCACATTTAACCCGTCTGGATTAGACAGGTGCTTGCTCGGGTAGTTGGCTTCCGCTGGACCTGGTTCAGGCAGGTCAGGACCACCTTCTAAGTAGATATAGTGTTCCAAAGTCTTTGGGTCATATACCCAGATACGTCCGTAGTAGTCTTTGTAGTTTGCATCGGTTGCAGAAGTAAATCCTTTAGACTGGGCACGAGCCACATGACCTGGATCAATCGTCGCACCTGTAGCTAATCCTCTTGCAAATTCAGGACCAAGGTCATCTACACCCGTTTCCGTCCAATACACTTTATTGGTTTTCGGGTCAATGGCTACCCACTCTGCACGGGCGTAGCCCGTAGCACCTCTTCTACGAGCTGCCGCGCTGAAGTTCATCATGGTATCTAAGCTATTATTCGGAATTTCCACCCATTTTTCGGGAATATCATGTTTGTACGCGTAGATTTTACCTTTGGTAAAGTCGCCCGGGGTATCGGCTACAAACTTGGTGAACCAGCCCGGCGTAGCGTCTTCGCCGAGGTAAACCGTGCGGTTGTCGGCAGCGATAGCGCCCCCTTCAAAGCCCTGGCGACCCCAGTTGTACTGCTTGCGGATGGCTTTTGCCTGGCGCGGGTCAATTTCTACCATCCAGTTGAAGTTCTGGAATTTGCGGATTGTTCTACCATCGAAATCAGCGAAACCACTGTTTCTAATCGTAAAATCGGCAGTATCGCGTACCCCCTGGTTGGCAGCCCCCTGGGTAGCAATCCGAATCGGTGTATCTTCGATGCCCCTTGCATTGCCAACTGTGCTGATGGCACCGTTGTTGATGCTGGCATTGTTGGTTCTAAACCACTCTTCGGCAGTCCAGATACGACCGTCCACCGTAGAACTGATACCGGCGCAGTTCATACCGGTTTCGCCTACGGTGTTCACGAAGTCAACGTTGAAGAACTTACCTTTGCGACCATCTGTCAAAGTCTGGTCAATCACTTCCAACTGGTCGTTTGCATTCCGGCGTACGCGGAAGACGGTCATACCACCGCCGTCGCCGATTTTGTCATCGCGGTAGATCATTTCGTGGTTTACAGAGATCCAGCCCAAAGATTGGCGCGTCGTATCAGGCGTAAAGCCGATAAAATCGTGCCATTCCTTTGCGATTTGAACGCCAGCTGGGTTGCCGTAGGTTCTGGTCGTTTGTACAATGTCATGACCACCGATGAACAGAATCTGGGTGGTAAGCGGCGAAGGCGGCAGCAGGATGCTGTCAATGATAAAACCCGCAGGCATTTTCAAGGTATCCTTGAAGATGGAATTTTGGGCTGTAACCGTAAACACGGCACAGCTGCTCAACAGGAGCACAAGTAGTGATTTTTTCATGTTTGAATTGATATTTGAATGAGTAAAATAGGGCATTACTTGCCAGCGAAGTTCGGGTGGGAATGTGAAGCGAATGTTAACAGCACATTAGGGTTTGGTTACAAAATGAAGTGGAAATTTAAAAAATTGTAAAATATGCGATTTTGACGCGAATGGATTTGGAACTATGCGGAAAATAGAGTAAACACAGGAAATGAGTTATTACAATTGAAGTGCGTACACTTTTTGACCACATAGGCACATAGGTCACATAGAGCAGTTATAAAAGTATCTATGTGTTCTATGTGCCTATGTGGTTCACTTCTTTTTATGCTGATACTCCGTGATGGGGTTGGATTTCGTCAGGGTTTGCAGGGCTTTGCGCACCACGGGGTCTTGCTCGTTCCAAAGGACATAAAAACTCTCCTCATCAAACAATTGCCGGGCGAAGCGGGCTTTCAGAAAGCGTTTCATTTCGGGTTTGATAGCGGCGAGTTGTTTGGCATCTTTGGGCACTTGCTGCGTAACGGCGTAATCCAGCAGGGCATTCAGCATCTGATCGGTTACCTGGAAGCGGCGTTTAAACTGGTCGAGCGAGGCGTATTCAAAATCCCGGCGGTGGCTGTTCACATAGCGATATACAAACTGGGGCACGTGCTGCCGCAAGTCGGAGTAATATGCACTCAACACCAGGGTGTCAATCGGTACAAACACATCAGGGGTAATGCCGCCACCGCCGTAAACGGTTCGCCCGCCGGTGGTGTAATATTTGGTGGTATCGGCAACATTGATGCGCCCTTCGGAAGATAACTCGCCGGAAGTAAGTCGCTCCCACACGTCGTTATCATAAGCATCTGCATTGGTGTAAGATTTTTGAATCGAACGCCCGGAAGGGGTAAAGTAGCGCGCCACGGTGAGGCGCAGTGCCGAGCCGTCGCGCAGGTCGTACTGCTCCTGCACCAAGCCCTTGCCAAACGAGCGCCGCCCGACGATGTACGCCCGGTCGTGGTCTTGCAGTGCCCCCGCCATGATTTCGCTCGCCGAGGCAGAGCCTTCGTCAATCAGCACGGCTATATTGCGAATATCGTAAAACGCTCTGCCGGTAGTTTCGTAATCACTGCGGTGTACGGAGCGCCCTTCGGTGTAAACGAGTAGTTTGCCTTTTTCAGAAAATAACTGGCTGAGGATGTTGGTGGCTTGTTGTAAAAAACCGCCCGGATTTTGCCGCAGGTCAATCACCAGGTCTTTCATGCCGTGTTTTTTCACCAGGGTTTCCAAGCCTTTCATAAACTCTTCGTGCGTAGTAGCACTGAAGCGATTGATTTTGATGTAGCCGGTTTTGTTATCCAGCATATAGGCAATATCCACGCTGTGCATCGGAATTTCGGCACGGGTGAGGGTGAAACGGCGCACCTGAGATTCGTTGCCGCGCACGATGCCAATTTCTACTTTCGAGCCTTTTTTGCCCCTCAGTAAGTCAATGATTCCACTGGAGGTGATACCTATGCCCGCCACGACCGAATCTTCCACCGCCACAATTTTATCATTTGCCAGGATGCCTACTTCCTCTGCCGGACCACCTGCCAGGGGTGCCACCACCGTCACCGTATCATCCAGCACCAGAAATTCCACCCCAATCCCGTCAAAATTACCTTCCAGTTGTTCGTTGACCTCCTCCAGTTGCTCGCCCGGGATGTAGGTAGAATGGGGGTCGAGCTGTTTCAACATATCGTGCATGGCATTCTCCACCAGCCGGTCGCGGCTCACGGTGTCCACGTATTTGGCATCAATGTAGCGCAGGAGTTCTTCCAGTTTACCGGCACTTTCGGGCGTACCCGCGCTGCGCACGTCCCGCACGATCGTGGGGGCTTCCCGTTGCAGGCGCATCCCGATGAGCATACCTGCCACCAGCACCATTGCAAAGAGCAGGGGCAGCCAAATGTACAGACGACCGGAAAGGGTTCGCGGTTGTTGCGTCATACCTCACACAAAGATTTTGTTACAAATTACGCGGCACAAGGCAGCCTGTCTATCCTATCCTGCGCCTTTCAAACAAAAATATAAAACTAAAC
>Ga0224722_1001237_pt1 | contig 14274 bp, 9 predicted proteins | sample Balambano_FR1_Me_FD_161646 | JGI IMG/M metagenome (GOLD analysis project Ga0224722, IMG submission 161646) | Freshwater sediment microbial communities from Lake Towuti, South Sulawesi, Indonesia - Balambano_FR1_MetaG | ecosystem: Environmental > Aquatic > Freshwater > Lake > Sediment | place... | reverse complement strand
TCCTGGTATCGCGCTGACCATCATGGCGATGGGGCGCTGCGCCACGAACTGGAAACCCTGTTCGCCGGAACAAATACGCATTTCACTGGCTATCTGTATGGGGAAGACCTGGCACACGCCTACGCCAGCGCCGATGCCTTCATGTTCACCGGTGCCTGTGAAACCTTTGGTCAGGTGGTGCAGGAGGCGATGTCGTCCGGTCTGCCGTGCGTCGTGATGAATCAGGGTGGCGTGACCGATCTGGTCACGGATGGCGTGAACGGCTTTACCTGTCCGCCTGACTCTCAGGCATTTGCGGCAGCAGCAGTAGCGCTTCGGGACGATGTTACGCTGCGTGAACGCATGGCGGCGGCGTCACGGGCGTATGCCGAGCGCAATCCTTGGGAAGCCGTGCTGGCACAACTGGAAACGCACTATGGCGAAGCACTCGAACTGAATGATCGCATGGGACGCCTGATTTTACCCAATATGGGATTATTGGGTAAAATCATCCAGTTTGGCGCTGCCCCTGCGAGGAAAACAGATGAGCGCGTCTCCTGAAAATATGAAAACCGTCGCGTTAATCGCGCATGATAACAAGAAAGATGACATGATCGCGTTTGCAAACGCGCATAAGCAGGTGTTGAGCAAATATCATCTGATCGCCACCGGCACGACCGGGCGGCTGATTCAGGAACAGACCGGGCTGGACGTGGAACGTCTGCTTTCCGGACCCATTGGCGGTGACGCGCAAATCGCGGCACGGGTCGCGGAAGGCAAGGTCGAGGCGGTGTTGTTCTTCATTGATCCCCTCGGTAAGCACCCGCATGACCCGGATATTCATATGCTGATCCGCATTTGCGATGTGCATAATGTCCCGCTGGCGACTAACGCGGCGACGGCGATGTATATCATTTCAACCAAAGCTCTGTAACTGGTTTAGCCTTTGCGCTGCGCCCGCCGTGCTGCCCAGCTTAACAATCCGTCGGCTAGCGCCGCCTGAAGTATCGCAAACACCAGCAGCGCGGCACCGATGAAAATGCCGAACGGGATAGTCGCCCAGACTTCGCCTGCCCGCCCCAGATAGATCATGCCTAACCCCTGATCGCCGAGCGCGGACGCGCCAAACGTCAGCCACCACGCGCCAATGTCGGTCGTCTGTAACTGTCCGGCAATGTACTGCTCTGCGCCTGTCAACAATACGAGGGTAAAGAGTATCCAGCCGGAAATCAGAAGTATTTGCGCCAGTGCGCTATATGTACGCTGGCGAATCAACGTGGACAGGGACAAACCAAGCGCCGCGTCAAAGCCGACGCCCGTGATCGGCAGCAGTACCGTTGCCGTCATCTGTAATGCCAGCAGCAGCACCGCCACAATCACACTTACTTCGGGTGTTACGCCGTTGATGAGCAGGTCAATATAACGCCCCTGAAATGCCGTCAGGTCATAGAGCATACACGCCAGCAGGATCAACCGCCCGATCATAATGACCGCAATCAGCCCGCGCAGGCGATAGAAGACTGACGCCCATCGGGTTCGCAGAGTCAGTTCCGCGCCGTGCGGCGTTGCTCTCAGGCTGTCCCAGTGCTGTACCCGTTCCTCGTGGGCGACCGTGTTGGCGGTGAGCAGGATGCACAGTGCTGAGAGCAGCAGTTGCAGCGTCAGCAGGGGGAAATACAGCACATTGTTGATGACTTCAACGGGATACGCACCTGCCGATGTGGTGAAGACGTTGGTTGCTCTCAGGATGCCGAAGAATAGCAGCACCAGACCGAGCAGGATGACGCCAAATGCCCGGAAAAAGCGCACACGGCGAGAGGGTGGCTCACGCTTGCCAAGCTGGTAACGTAGCAGGGGATGGTCAGAACGCGCCCATGCTGGCAGGGAAGGAAACAGCCGCTGCATCATCGTTGTCACGCTAGGTTGCCTCGTCGTCTCTATCGAATATCAGGCTGCCGATATGATCTTCCAGCCGATTTAACGCGCTTTGCCATTCCTGCCGCACGATTTGTACGGTTTGCTTATGGCGAATGTAATGAATATAGACGGGGATATCGGTGAGTTCAAGCAGTTCGCAGGCTGCGGCAGCATACACGCCCATTTGCAGGGTATATCCGTGTACATGTTCCTGAAAAGCGGCATCACGCCCGTTCGGATGATCGCGCCACGGTACATACGTCGTTTTATAGTCAATGATCGCCCATGTGCCATCCTGCCGCTGGATTAGCACGTCAATCACCCCGTAGATCGTTCGCTGATCGGTGTTGAAGATAAACGGAAGTTCGCGGTAAACCTGACGTGCATCATCTATCCAGTGTTCAATATCACTGCTGAGGACATTTTCCATGAGCGACTGCGCCCGTTTTACGGCGGCGGTCTGGTCGGAATCGCGGACGATACCGAGTTCCCATGCGTAGCATTTCAGCCGATCCAGATCAATAGTCGCAGCCTCATTCACTTCGCGCCAGTGCAGCGCCCGATGGACGATTTCGCCGATGACTCGCCCCGGAATTGCGCTGCTGGCGAGGGTCACTCGCTCGATATGGCGCGGTGCGGCGCGTAAGACCTGCTGCCGCCAGCGCCCACGATAATAGGGGCGATAATCCCGATAGCCATACAGAGCGCTGCCAAGATCGGCGACGCTGGTGGCGGTCATCGAGTAGGCGGGCGCATCGAGGTGAAGAGGGACGGGTGCGATCAGCAGCGGTGGCGAGACATCTGCTGAAACTGCGTCGAGATTGAACGGCGGATTTGGAATATCGCTCACCTGATGGTTCACCGTATTAGGCTGGTAGAGAGGCTGAAACAGCCGCCAGTTTCCCCACGAGGCAGTCATTTCGTGCCACGTTCCCGTTTCAGCGGGTATGTCTGTACCCTGTGCCAGCGTATCATGCAGCCAGTAAACCCATGTATCGCGTTTCTCATTCTTCGCTTTGAATTCAGCGCTGACGATTAGCATGTCCTGCGCCCGCGTCGCGGCGACATAGAGCAGGCGGCGGCTTTCGGCGTCGTCGCGCTGTTCCTCCAGCCACTTGACGCGGCGCGAGACATAGGGAACGTTGTCAGAATCAGATGATTTCTCCAGCCCGCCGGGATCACAGCCCCAGCCGAGATCAGTATCATAGAACAGTTTACGCTGACCACTGCTTCTGCCTGTATAGCCCGCATCCACCAGCACGACAATGGGGAATTCCAGCCCCTTACTGCCGTGAACCGTCATAAGCTGAACGACGCCTTCGGCATTCAGCGGCGCTTCACTTTCGCGCAATTCCAATTCGCTGATCTGGTGGAGATAATGCACGAACCCGCCGAGCGTGAGACCGTTTGCGGCGGTTTTCAGCGCTTGTTGTACCAGTTTTTCGACATTGGCACGGCGGCGAGCGCCATCTGGCAACGCAGTTAGTGTCGCCAGATAACCTGTTTCATTCAGCGCGATATGCAGCAGTTCGGGAATGCTGATTCTCCCCGCCATTCCTCGTAAATCATGCAGACAATTACGGGCAAAGGCGATTGACTCAACATCGGAGTCCGGAATCCAGTTTTCAGCATAGAGTGCATCCCACAACGAGACCATTGGTCTTTGGTTGAGATACGGAAGTCGCAGTGCCAGCAGGGCATCATCGCTGATACTGAACAACGGTGAGCGCAGGGCTGAGGCGAGCGCAAGATCATCGGCTGGGTTATGCAACGCCGAGAGTAGATTGATGATGTCCCATACTTCAGGTCGGCGATAGTAGCTTTTGCCGCCCATGCTGATGAAGGGAATGCCTGCCTCACGCAGTGCATCCTCATAGATGGGCGCGTGGCTCATAGCACGAAAGAGCAGGGCAATATCCCCGCAAGTGACGGGGCGGGTTTGCTGCGCCGCCTTATCATAAATAGGGCGTTCATCGCGCACGAAGTCGCTCAGGCGTTCCGCCAGCACACCCGCTTCCCAGCGACGGCGGTTTTCGGCGTTGGCTTCATCGTCACTGGTTTCCTTAATCACATATTCATCGAAAAGGATCAGTTCAAGTGCGGGCGAATCAACTGGCGGGTTTTGTCGTGCTGCGTTCATCGCGCTTCCATAAGGCGATTGATACAGCGCTGCCGGGTGGTTCTCATCCCGCGTAAGGATCGTGCTGAAAAGCGCATTGAAGCCGCTGACCAGTGGGGCATGGGTACGGAACGATTGATCGAGGGTGGCAGACAACCCGCCGTGCGCGTTAATGAGCTTTTGCGCCTGGTCAAATACCGTCGGGTCTGCGCCACGAAAGCGGTAAATGCTCTGTTTGGGGTCGCCGACGATAAATAACGCGCCTGCGCGGGCGGGGTTGGCGATTTTTTGGACAATCTCCCACTGCGCCGCGCTGGTATCCTGAAACTCATCCACCATGACATGCTGGTATTCCACACCATCATAGCGAGCAGCCGTGTTTTCGTTATTGAGTAAGTCGCGGGTGAGCGTTTCAAGGTCGTCAAAATCGAGCGCTTCCCGCGCACTTTTCAGGTGGCGGTAAGCGGTCTGCGCGTAAAATAGGGCGCTGAGCCAGTGAGCAAGCTGCACGGCAGCGCGTTCATCCGCTTTATCGGGCGCTGCACCGATCACTATAACTATGTGTTTGGCGAAAGTGTTTAGCGCCTTCATATAGCGTTTGGCAGTCTCCAGATCTTCCGCATTCGCCCAATTTTTCGCGCTGCCAACAACGCCCACGCGTTGCTGTTTGCCGAGAAAGACAAGCGATTCGTAACACGAGCGTATGTCCGTTTGTTGTATGAGGGTCTGTAAATGGGGCAGCGCGTCCTGCCACAACTGCGCCTGCAAATCGGGAAGATTTATCGTGCTGAAATCGGGCTGCCAGTGAACCGCTTGCGAGAGCGTTTCGTCCCATGTGAACTGACGGAATGCGGCGGCTAGATCGCGTTCCCAATCGGCGCTCCACTCGCTTATGAGCGCTTCGGGTGAGAGTTGGCTTTCCAGCGGTGTAGACAAGTGGCGGTAGAGCAGTTCGCGGATAGTGCGCCCGTCATAATCGTTGAACAGCGTCAGCGCGGGATGATCCTGCCCGTTCAGTTCGTGCAGGGCGTCATCTACGGCGGCTTCTTTCAAAAGAATGGCATCGGCGTCTTCCAGTACGCTGAACTGCGGGTCAATGCCGATGTCCGCCGCGTTCGCCCGCAGGATGGAGGTGCATAAGCCGTGAATCGTCTCAATGCGGGCGCTGTCAATCTGGTTGAGATGATTCCGCCAGCCGTCGGACGCCTCGCCCTGTGCCTTTTGCAACAGTTCAGACCGCACCCGATCCCGCATTTCTGCGGCGGCTTTTTTGGTGAAAGTGATGGCGACGATTTGATTCAACTGCCACGTAGGGTTGGCTTCCAGCAGGGCAAGATAACGCTGCACAAGGATGAACGTCTTGCCGCTGCCCGCCCCCGCACTGACCGCGACACAGCGATCATGCGTGTAAATCGCTTGAGACTGTGCATCCGTCAGTGTAAGCATCATTGGCGCACCGCGGTGCGCCGATCCATCACCCCCATTCGGCACAGATGGACGAAATCGCAGTGCTGATAACAGCGCCCGCCTTCGATTCCATTTGCCTCAGCGGTGAAATCGCCTGATTGCGCCTGACGAATATTTTCGGCAAGCTGCTTCCGCCCGATCTGTGGATCAAGCGCTGTGCCTTTCGCTGTTTCTGCTGGCAGCGCATCCAGCCAGGTAACGTTTTTCGACTTCTGAGTGCCGATGCTGATGAATGCCCCGACGATGGCTTTTTGCGGTAAAAGCTGACGCGCCGCCAGCAAATAGATCATCATCTGAAAATTGCGCCCACGTTCATAAGCATTGGGCTTGGGAATGCTGCTTTCGCTGGTTTTGTAATCAATTACGAGCGCTGTAGACCCGTCACCACTCAAGTCAACGCGGTCTATTTTGCCGCGCAGCCGTATCGTCAAGCCCTCATCCAGCGCCAACGTCATCGGGCGAACCGTGCCAAACGCCCACTCCTGACGATACGGTTGGCGATGTATGCCCATCTGTTGGGGAATACCAAGACTGTCGCTGAAATCGGTTTGAACCAGCGCCTTCAATCGGCTGCGAATGGCAGTTTGCTCTTTTTCCCACAGCGGCGAGGGTAGAAAATCAAATAACTGCGCGGCACGGCTGAGGACTATCTCAGCCTGCTCGGTCAGGATAGCGTCTGCCTGTGCCGCATTTTCGGCATTGATGGGGATGTTTGCCGTTTGCAGGTTGTTATAGGTGTCTTCAAGAATTTTGTGATACAGATTGCCGAGTGTAAGCGCGTCCAACCCTTCTTCGATCTCGCCCAGCTTTTCAATTTTGAGCAGCCGCCCCGCGAAAAATTTGAAGGCGCACATGCCGAGATCATTTAGCTGGCTGGCGCTCCAGGCGTATTCCTCACCGAGATGCGCCTGCATGAATTCGAATAACGAAGGCTGATTGAGCCGCCCATTATATGTGCTGGCTTGGCGGCGTACCCGTGCCATTTCGCTTTCCCAGCCGCGCACAATCCGCCCTGCTAGTGCCGAATGTGTATTCACAAACCATGACGTTTGGGGGCTGTCCGGTTGGTCGGCTAAAGCGAGCGCGGTTTCGCCTGTCGTGCAGGCTTGGTCGGCGGGCAGGGCTGCGCCAAGTTTGATCGTTTGTGTCGGCAGGTTCGTAAACAATGCCGTTGTCGAGCGCCACAGTGGGCTTTCAACCCAGAGAGCGCCGTCTTTGACCGTCGGACGGGACAGGATGAGCCGCTCATCCGACTGGCTGATCAATTCGTAAAAGATGCCGAGGTCATCGGCGCGTTCGGATTGCGAGGGCAGGTCTATGCCATGTTCGCGCAGTTTGAGGCGTTCGCTGTCCAGCAGCAGCGGGTCTTCGGCGGCGGGCGCAGGAAAAATTCCTTCGGATAAGCCGACCAGGAACAACGTGTTATGCGGCAGCCCGCGCCCGTCCGACGTGTTCGTGACGAGGACGTACCCATCCCGTCCCGCGCTGATGTTCATGCTGGCGGCGCTGATTGCTGCCCGAAGTTCAGTCAGAAACGTTTCGCGGGTGAGCGATTGTGCATAGCCTAATGCCTGAGTCAGCGCTGATGCCGCGATCATCCCGCGCAGGGCCCGCTTCAACTGGCGCATCGCTTCCAGATCGCGAGTGATGTTGGCATCAGGCGCATTGGCGCGAATCTGCGAGAACAGGTGCAGCGTGATTGCGCCCGTTTCGGGAAGTTCAGTAAGCGCCTCATGTTCGTTCATTGGCGGCGCGGCAAGATCGTCCTGAAGTGTTCCCGTCTTGTCTTCAATATCTTCGCCATCGTTCCCGATGAGATTTTCCAGCCACGCGACGTAATCGGCAATTGAGCCTGTTTCGGGCGGGGTAATGCCCTCAAAAAGTGCGTACAATGTGTCCGTTAACGCCATGATATGCTCAACGGAATACTGCGGCGTGGTCGGGTCGCTTTCGTCAGACTCGCGCATGAGTAAATCGTCACGCTCACTCGCGGTCAGCTCATAGATGACTTTTCTTAACCCATTCAGCCACGCCTCGCGCCCGCCGATGATCCGGTGATCGGCGCTGATCCGTTCAAGGGCGGTTACATCGTCGCTGGTGAGCCTGTCGGCTGGAAAATAAGGGGAACGGAGCGCATCCAGAATATCACGGCGGCGAAAATCTGAACGATATAGGTCGAGCAGGTGGAGCAGGAAATTGATGGCTGCATTTTCGATCAGGGGTTCACCACCATCCACGACGATGGGTAGTGCGTATTGTCGGCTCTGGGCGCGGAAATGCGGCGCGTAAGTCGCCCAATCGCGTAAAGCAATCAGGAAGTCTTCGGGGCGGAGTCCATTGAGGAGCAATGCCTTGACACGACGCAATACCGCGCCAACTTCAGAGGCAGGGTCGGGTGCTTCAATGAGATGAATACCGGGTTGTAACCAAGTGTCAACTGCCGTCACCCTCTCCTCCTCTCCCTCAAGGAGGGTGGAGGCAGCGCTCACATTGTTTGGACGCATGAAGTTCGCCGTCAGATGGCGCAGGGCTTCCTGACGTACATCCGATTGCTGCACGAGATGTTCTTCCGGCATCGTCTCCTGTACAGCCTCATGTGCCTGTTGAAGGCGAGTTCGTGCCTGCTGAAAGCGCTTGCCGATCAGGTGTTCGCGCCCTTCCGCCCGTGTCAGCGTGACGATCGTTTCGCCGATACGCTGTCCCAACCGCGTGAGAAGTTGGGCTTGCAGCACAGAAAATTGATCATAACCGTCCACAAGTAACAGGCGGACATCACTTGCCAGCGCGGGCTGGTCGCCAAGCGCAGCCAACGCCTGCCAGCCTTCACCCTCGCGGTCTACAAGGTCTTTTTCACGAAGAAGAGTCTGGTAGGCTTCATAAATATGACCCAACTGGCGAATCTTCGGCGGGGCGTCCTCGTATAGAAAGCGTTCTGGCTCAATCAGGTTTTGCTTGAGTTCATAGATCAGATTGCTGATGACACGGGTGAAACCGGGTTTAGTTGCAATCGCATGAAACGATTCGCCGGCATGTTCAGCCAGAATCGCCCGTATCAGCGCACGGCGGGCAGGATCGTCCAGCGAACGTTGGGGAATGCCACCTGCTGCCAGTAACCGCGCATACAGTTCATAAAAGCTGAAAAATTCGATATTGAAAAGGACGCGCCGATTCGCCGCTGTGATCAGCCGTGAACGGAAGGCGTGAATTTGTCGCTCCGTCGCCAGCAGCACCCAAATTTTTGCAAGACGATCTTCCGCTTTAAGGTCGAGAATCCGAGTCTGGGCAAATTGCATTTTGCCCGCCCCAACATCCGCCAGATAAAGCGTTAATGTCATGATCAGGCATATAAAGCGCGGGCAACTTCGGCGGCGCGGTTGACATCCAATGGCTGTGAGGTGAGGTAGCCCGCCTGCAAGCTGGCATACAGGTTGACCAGATGCGTTACGGGAAGCTGTGGGTCTTTCCATTGCAGGGCGACGCGCTGCGGGTCTTGCGTAAAGACGACCATGCCATAAACGGGCGCATCCTGAAATCCGCGCTTGACAAGAAAATCGCGGACTTTTCGCACGTCGGCGAGGTCTTCCAGTGTCGGATTTATGCCGCCCGTCACCCATTCTCCATTTTTGTCGCGTTTCAGCCAGTTCGCACCTTCGTTCATGAAGACACCGGTATTATTGACGATCCGAAAGACCATGACTCCGGGTGGTCCAATCAGCGCCGCGTCCACATAGCCAATCTCGCGCTTACTGACATTACGAATAAAGGTGTAGCTTTGATCAAAATACTGTTCCAGATAGCGACCCGTACCCAGCGCGAGATCGTTATCCTTGCGATATGTCGCAGCACGAAGCGCCAGGATCAATGCGATCAGGATCAGTACGATTGCAGCGAACATAATTACGGTACGGGCACCGACAAACAGCCCAAACGACGGCGAATTTTCATTGACGAAGTTGACGATAAACATGACGATGCCGATTGCCAGAATAAACACCCCTATCGCGCCCAGTAGGAAGGCGAGGCTCAATAATTGATTGGCGCGGCGTGAAATGATGCGTGATGGCGCAATATTTTGCATGATCATTCCTCAGGGTTTGGTGGTCTTGGGTTTAGGCGGCTTATTGCCAAAGTTGAATTTGGGTTTGATAGGGATCGTCGGTGATGATGGCGATACCTCTGGCTGGGGCGGCTTGGCGGGCAGTGCCTCCGCAGCAGAGTTCACGCTTGGCGGAGCCGGGCTGGGGATCACGGCAGGCGTGGGCGCAGAGGTGGGCAGTGCAGCAGGTTTAATACGCCGTTCCGCCAGCACTTTCTCAAGTCGTTTTTTCAGATCGCTGAATTTTGGGAGCGGTTTCTGTATCCAGTCATCCGCACCTGCCTGAAGGCGAAAGGCGCGTTCTTCATCCATCGTCAGGCGATAGGCGGTGGTCAGGACGATGGCAATATCTTTAAGCTGCGGGCTTTTCCGCAGGCGTTCACCCACCATCGGTCCGCTGGTACGACCGGGCAGGCGAATATCAATCAGCGCCAGTTCGGGAAGTTCGCCTTTTTGCCGCCCATTATCCACATCTTCAATCCATTTGACCGCTTCTTCCCCATCCACAAAGGCAACACCATCAATGCCCCACATTTCAAACATGGTCAGCAAAATTTCGTAGATCGAAGGCTCGTCTTCAACGACCATCCATGTTGACAAGGTTTATGCTCCTCAACGCAGGGCTAACCTGCTTCAACCCTTACTATAATAGATTTCCCACGCAAATCCGCAAACCTTGTTACAATTTGTGAACTATTCACGAGTATACTAAGATTCGCAGGGTTTATTGACGCCTGTTTCATCCGAAGTTGGAGGATGGCATTGATCTGGTTAGTGGCAGAAGACGAAACCGATATACGCATGTTGATTACCACCATGATTCAGGTTTGGGGTCACAATGCGGTTGCGTTTGAAAACGGGCAGAAAGTGTGGGACTGGCTCGATCAGATTGAAAACGGCACATACAGCGATTCTCTGCCTGCATTAGTGCTGATGGATATACGAATGCCGGGTAAAAAAGGGAATGAACTTGCCAATCGAATGCGGACAATGACCCGCCTCGAAGGGATGCCAATCGCTCTGATGACGGCATTTTCCCTCAGCGATGGTGAACGCCGCGAGATGATGGAGCAGGATGGGGTGGATATTATCATCAGTAAGCCGTTACCCGATTTCGATCAACTGCGCCAGACGTTATTGGGCTTGATCGAAGCCAAAAGCGTGAAGGACACGAATACCCCATGAGCGCACAACCAAACCCACCAGATTATGCCCCTGACGCGCAGGAGCTTGGCACTGTGATTCATCGGGTGAACCATCTTGGCACGGCATCGGAAGCGTTCTTCAGCCGCGTCTATCGCGGAATCGGGCGCAAAAATGATGAAGCCCGCAAGCTCGATCAGGAGTTAGAAGCCACGCAGCGGGCGCTGGCAAAACGCGAAATTGATGTGCAGCGCTTTAGCGCTGTGCTGGCAACGATTGAACACGGCGTGATCATGCAGGATATGGATGGGCGCGTCGTCATCATGAATGAGGGAGCGCGGAAACTGCTTGGCAGTATCAAGGCGTTCTGGGAAAGCGAACTGGGATCGCTTTTCAACAACTTCCGCGATGTCCTCTCCGTGAATACCGAAATTTCCCCGTTGAGTGAGCCAACCCGCGTACAGGTGAACAACCGCATTATCGGAGCGCAGCTTGCCGCCGTCGCCGACGAAAAAGGGCAGCGGCTGGGAACGCTGATCGTACTGCGCGATGTGACGCAGGAAGCGCTGTCTGAACGGCTGAAGGATCAGTTTATCACGGCGATTTCGCATGAACTGCGAACGCCGATGGCGGTCATCAAGGGGATCAGCGAAATTATCCTGGAACAGCCAGATGGCTCAAAACCGAATCCGCGCTTGCTGGAAACCCTCAGCCGCAACGTAGACATTCTCGATCAGATGATCGTTGAACTGCTCGATATTTCAGAACTGGACGCGCACAACTTCACCGTTCGCGCCGATCCGCTTGACCTGGAAGACTTGCTCTGGTCAACCGTGAACGGGATGCAGCCGGAAATCAAACGGGCGGGGCTGGATGTCAGTGTGATGGTACGCGACCAGTTCACGCTCAAAATGCGCGGGGACGCTCAACGCTTGCGCTGGGCGCTGGGTCACCTGCTGCAAAATGGCATTCGCTACACTGAGGAAGGCGGGCATATCCTGCTGACTGCCAGCCGCGCCGATGAACATTATCTCTCGATACAGGTTGTGGATACCGGCGTTGGCATTTCCGACCGCGATTTGCCTCATGTGTTTGAACGGTTCTATCGCGGTGAAGCGCGAACGACCGGAGGCAAGCTGATCGATCCACGCGGGTTGGGGCAGGGCTTATTTATCGCCACAAGGGTAACAGAGGCACATGGCGGCTATTTGACCGTCCGCAGCCAACCGGGGCAGGGCAGCATTTTTACGCTGGCGCTGCCGACAGTTTAGCGTAGAGATATATCACCGGCATGAACATATCATTTGAATAGTTTGATTCTGCATTGGTCGCCAGGCAATAAATTGCCCGGCACCGCTAAAGACAAGTCTCTTCGAGACTGCTTGTAAACCTCGAAGAGGTTTGTCCCTACCGGTGCCGGAGGATTTATCCTCTGGCACACGGCTTGTCTAATCCATTCAGAACCCATCTGAATATTCAGAACGTTGTATGGCAACGCGGACGTGCTGGCGCACGTCCCTACCAACAAAACCGTTGTTTTTATGGATTTTGTAGGGATGCCCGCCAGGGCATCCGCCGTGTTTCGATAATATTCGGATGGGTTCTCATCCAACGTGATAGTAGAACATGTCAGATTCCGTAGCGGCGTTGCGCCCCTTCTCCCAAGCAAGCGGGGAGAAGGGGTCGTGGGTTGAGGGGGTGTTGCAACCTCTACGGGTGATTGCCGGAAAGCTCGGTCACGAACAATGTTCCCGGTACAAATGCCCCCTGACTATAGCTGCCAATCCATACATCGTAACGACCACTGGACGGGCTGTTGAAATCTATCGTCGGGTTAAGCGTGCCGAACGAGTCATCCACGCACACATAACTTCCGCCGGGCGTATTGATGATCATCGTCGTGTCGCCGCTGCCGATGAAATAAAAACGGAGCAGCGATGCGCCACCACTCGTGTAATTGACGGAAAAATCGGGGGCAACAGCCGCAAATCCGTAGCAGCCGCTTCCCAGATATGAGGTGTCAACCACGCCGCCGCTGGTAATACCCACGCTGAACGGGTCTGGTACAAAGCCGGCTGTCAGGCTGGTTGAACCAAAGGTTGGCGGGAGCGAGTAATTCAGCGTCGGCACAGCGGTTGGCGCAGCGCTCGTTGCGGTTGGTGTTGCTGTGGATAGTACGGTGGTCGGCGTGAATGTCGCTGAAGGTGGCGTAGCGCCGGTCGGAACTGCCGTTGGCGTGAATGATGGCAGGATCGGCACGGTGGCACACTGCCCGCCGATTTGCACGACGGAACTGGATACCCACGCGATCAATCCGCTGGCATTGACCTGATACCATGTGCTGTCCGCGAGGCGACCCGTCACTGGTGCGAGGATGCCCGGCACAAGCTGCCCAAGTACGCTGAAAGCCGTGCTGGGTCCGCTGCGGAGATTAACTGGGGTGGCGCCACTGGTCGCTACCGAACATACGCCAGTTGGCGGGATCAGCACGGGTGTCGCGGTCGGGCGCTGCGGAGTGGGCGGGCTGGTGACGACAATTGCCGTCGGCAGCACGACAACAGGCGAGCCGGGGCAGGCGAATGTACCGCCTTCAACCGCGAGGCAGACGGTGAATCGTTCGGCGGCGGGTGCGCCGCTGTGGGTGATATGCACGACATAGTTGAACGCGCCCATCGGAATACGGAACTGCAATCCGCTGAGGCGGGCGCTGTTCTGGCTGAGGACCTCGTTCGTGTCCTGATCTCTTAATGTCACGACCGGGTTGGTTGCGGTCTGGACATTTACGCTGAGCAGCAGGATTTGCGTTGCAGAGCCGGGAAACGAGTACGACTGGCGATTGGATATATTGTCCACCTGCCCGCTGATAGCTTGCCCGGCGCTGATTGGCTGCGGCGGCGCAATCGGCGCTCCACCCTGAATGCTGAGGATAAATTGACCCGGCGTGTTGCCTGAACTTCCCACCTGAATCAGATATGTTCCCGCGCTCGGCAGCGAGACATTCGCGCTGGCGACGGTGCCGTTGATCGCGTTGGGCGCGTTGATAATCGCCACACCGGACGGCGATACCACGCTGAACGTGGGAATGAAACCGCTGGTGAGCCCCAGCACTTGAACAACCACATCCTGCGGCGCGGTCACGGTCAGGGCAAAACTTGGCGCGGCAGTCGTGGCGGTGATTTCGCCGGGGATATTTTCGCCAACGGCGATGGGGAAGACGGGTCCGCCCTGCGCCCATCCTGCCCCTACGCTCACCATGATGATGAGGATAATCAGGATGGCTGCGAATAACTGCCTGAAAGATCGTGCGCGAGTGTTCATAATATTCTCCTTTTGCACATAAGTATCCACTGTATGCGGATTACGGCAACGCGCAAGCGCATTACATGGTTGAAAGTACCTGAAGGGGCGCTGGCTTGCCTCGCCCACCTGTTTATCCGATGGGTTTGTAATCCATTTCGTAATATTTCACCGCCTCTTGACAAATACTTAGCCCCCCCCTGTATAGTATGTGAAATGTATTTTCTGCACTATACTCGAAGGGTTGGGTTTATGC
>Ga0224722_1001236_pt1 | contig 14275 bp, 10 predicted proteins | sample Balambano_FR1_Me_FD_161646 | JGI IMG/M metagenome (GOLD analysis project Ga0224722, IMG submission 161646) | Freshwater sediment microbial communities from Lake Towuti, South Sulawesi, Indonesia - Balambano_FR1_MetaG | ecosystem: Environmental > Aquatic > Freshwater > Lake > Sediment | place... | reverse complement strand
ATGGTGCGATCGTCGCCCAAGATCATCACAGCGAATAGCTTGTCGGCAAGTTCATCCAGGGTCTGGGGCATGGTGTTGCCTGTCCGGACAGCCAGCATGGGAATAGTTTGCAGATCGAGCACAACAAAGTCGGCTTCTTTGCCCACATCAAAGTTGCCAATTTTGTCGTCTAGCCGCAGCGATCGCGCCCCACCCAGCGTAGCCAGGTAGAATGCTTGAAACGAAGAGAGCGATCGGCGCTGCAATTGCGCGACTTTGTAAGCCTCACCCATTGTTTTCAGCATGGAAAAACTTGTGCCAGCTCCTACATCAGTAGCTAATGCAACATGCACAGGCATCTCGGCTGATTTAGCCTGATCCAGTTTGAACAGCCCGCTACCCAAGAACAAGTTAGAGGTGGGGCAAAAGGCGATCGTGGCTCCTGCCGCTGACAACCGCGCAAATTCTGAGTCAGATAGGTGAATGCAGTGGGCAAATACCGATCGCTCCGTTAGCAAACCAAAATGCTCGTAAACACCCAAATAATCCTGGCAGCCTGGAAACATTTCCAGCGTTAACTTAATTTCAGTCAAATTCTCTGACATGTGAGTGTGCAAGTAGAGGTTGGGATACTCATCCAACAACTTGTGAGCAAATTGCAATTCTTCAGGTGTACAGCTAATAGCAAAGCGTGGTGTTACGGCATACAGGAGGCGATCGCGCTGGTGCCACTTTTCAATTAAAGCTTTGCTATCCTCATAGGACGATTGCGCTGTATCCATCAGAAATTCTGGCGCATTTCGATCCATCATTACCTTGCCTACAATCATACGGAGATTACGGCGATGGGCTTCTTCAAATAGACAATCGGCTGATTCTGGAAAAACAGCCGCCAAAACTAAAGCTGTTGTTGTCCCATTGCGCAACAATTCATCCACAAATAAAGGCACTATTTTCTGGAGATGCTCTGGGTCATTAAATTTGCTTTCAGTAGGAAACACATATTTATCTAACCATTCCAACAATTGCTCACCATAAGCACCAATCATTTCGGTTTGAGGCAAATGGATATGGGCATCAATAAACCCCGGCATGATTAGTTTGTTAACATAGGTGGTTATTGATAGATTAGGATACTCTGCTATCAGTTGAGAATAGTCATCCAATGCCTTAATAGAGCCATTTTCAAGTATCATCAACCCATCAGGAATGTATCGAACACTAGCAGCTTCAGAAGCATAAAATGGGTCATCGACAAAATCAACAAATGAGCCTCGAATAGCTAATAAAGGATAAGTCATGGCGATCGCAGAAATAAAGGAGTGAGCCTGAAAAGCTGGACTATGAGTTGACAGTAGCGATATCAACTCCAAACACTTTGATTTGAATTAGTAGCCAGTTTAATCGATGTAGTTTGGCCTAACTGTAGCATTCGTTGTAGTTTATGATGTTGTACTTTATGAAGTGTTTAATTGCTTACTATCAAGACCGAGTTTCTGTAGGTTGAGCCAGGAACTACTATCGGTGCTGTCAGAATCAGCACATTCTTGAGCCAGTTAGGTAGTTGACATTGCTACAACCAGCCTGGAAAGCAGCTAAAATAATGGCTTGGAGCATCGTGTTACGTCCAACGATTATCTGTTACAGGGGAAGGGGAATTCAGCGATCGCATCTGCAATAGGTACATGAACGACTTCAATTCTGCAGTGTTTGTCATAGCTGCTTGGCTGACTTCAGCTTTTGTTAACGGTTTTGAGGGCGATCGCTCCCTAAGAATTATGAGATAAGTTAATATTAGTTAACATGACAAGTTCTGTAATAGGCTCCGTTTCTGAATTTAGGAGGAACAACCCCGGTGAATAAGCGCTGGAGAAACATAGGACTGTATACGCTGTTGGCGATCGTGGTGATTTCGTTAGGAACGGCGTTCTTTGATCGCCAGTCCTCTGAAACAACGGTACGGCGGAAGTACAGCGAGTTTATACAAGAGGTTCAGGCTGGCAAGGTTGAGAAGGTGCAGATTAGTGCTGATCGGACGATCGCTCGCTTCCATGATGGCACCTCTACTGTTTACGTCAACCTGCCTCCCGATTCCGAATTGCTAGATATCTTGACTACTAACAAAGTAGACATCTCAGTCTATTCACCGGATACGGGCGATGCCTGGTTCAGAGCGCTGAGCAGTTTATTCTTCCCTGTGCTGTTGCTAGTGGGGCTTTTCTTCCTTCTCCGCCGCGCCCAAAACGGCCCTGGTAGCCAAGCGATGAACTTTGGCAAATCGAAGGCACGAGTGCAGATGGAGCCTCAAACCCAAGTGACCTTTGGTGATGTAGCTGGAATTGATCAAGCCAAGTTGGAATTAAGTGAAGTGGTGGATTTTCTGAAGAATGCCGATCGCTTTACTGCTGTAGGAGCCAAAATCCCCAAAGGTGTATTGCTAGTAGGCCCTCCCGGAACCGGTAAGACTTTGCTGGCTCGTGCTGTAGCCGGAGAAGCAGGCGTCCCTTTCTTCTCTATTTCAGGTTCAGAATTTGTGGAGATGTTTGTGGGCGTGGGTGCCTCGCGCGTACGTGATCTGTTCGAGCAGGCTAAGTCCAATGCACCTTGTATTGTGTTCATTGATGAAATTGATGCAGTGGGTCGGCAAAGGGGTGCTGGCTTGGGTGGCGGTAACGACGAGCGCGAACAAACCTTGAACCAGTTGCTCACCGAAATGGACGGGTTCGAAGGCAACACTGGCATCATCATCATTGCAGCCACGAACCGTCCTGACGTGTTGGATGCGGCGTTGCTTCGTCCTGGACGTTTTGACCGTCAAGTGGTGGTTGACCGTCCTGACTACGCGGGTCGTCTGGAAATTCTGAATGTGCACGCTCGTGGCAAGACTCTGGCCAAAGATGTAGATCTAGAGCGAATTGCTCGTCGTACCCCTGGGTTTACGGGAGCCGATCTGTCTAATCTGCTCAATGAGGCGGCGATTTTGGCAGCTCGTCGTAATCTCACTGAAATCTCGATGGATGAAGTCAATGATGCGATCGATCGGGTAATTGCTGGCCCAGAGAAGAAAGATCGCGTCATGAGTGAGAAGCGCAAGCAACTCGTCGCTTACCACGAGGCAGGGCACGCTTTGGTGGGGGCACTAATGCCAGATTATGACCCAGTGCAGAAGATCAGCATTATTCCTCGTGGTCGTGCTGGTGGCCTGACTTGGTTTACGCCGAGTGAAGACCGGATGGATTCAGGGCTGTTTTCCCGTTCCTATTTGCAGAATCAAATGGCGGTGATGCTGGGCGGTCGCATTGCTGAAGAAATAGTCTTCGGTGATGAGGAAATTACCACGGGTGCTTCCGATGATTTGCAGCGGGTAACCCGCACAGCCCGCCAAATGGTGACGCGCTTCGGCATGAGCGATCGCTTGGGGCCTGTGGCGCTAGGTCGTCAGCAAGGCAATATGTTCCTGGGGCGCGACATTGCGGCTGAGCGGGACTTTTCTGAAGAGACGGCAGCGGCGATCGATGATGAGGTACGTAACCTGGTGGATCAAGCCTATCGTCGAGCTAAGGCAGTATTAACTGGAAATCGTTCTGTACTGGATCGGTTGGCGGCTATGCTGACTGAAAAAGAAACCGTCGATGCGGATGAACTGCAAGACCTCTTGGCCAACAGTGATGTAAAGGTAGCTTCTATTGCCTGAGCTAGTTAGCTAATACTGTCTCAGTAGAAACGGGATGTCAGCCGACATCCCGTTTCTTTTTGTGGATTCAAATTGGCGAGGGGCTGTTTCACTCCGGATCCTGGGGTTGATGGCTTAGTTGGGTTAGCCACTCTTGATAGGCTTGCTGCAAGCTAGGATCATCGATTTCAATTTCCACACGCACCTTTTTACAACGCTGGTCTAAGGTTTTGGCGATCGCCTCCAGCACTGAGCTCGCAGCTTTTGTTGAGGCAAATTCTCCTGTAATGCTTGGAAAGCTGGTCTCAGCGATCTCCACATTTCCTAACTCTCCTCCGCTCAAGTCAAGCTCGACTAGGGATTTGCGCTCCGGGCTAATTTGTTCAACTATCAGCTTTTCGTAGCGCACAGGTACCTGCACCATGCGGGTTTGAATTTGCTTGCGGACAATAACTTCACCCATCTTGCGAGGCTGGTAACTGACAGTGAATCCCTCTTCCATCAAGGGAACGGTGTCCACCGGAGTCTCGGTGAGAGCACTGGAGCCAAGCGCAACTTCGGCGGCGATCGCCCCATCCACAACAGACTCTCCAATCACAGGCTGCTCTTGGGGGGCATCCGGGGTAATCACTTCAGACAAATCAGCATCAGGCAACACTATGTCTGTAGGCGGCGTCAAGCCAGACAGCATATCATCAGACACTTCCAATGTTGGTGCATAGGCTGTTCCAGGAATTTCTTCAAAGGAAATGTCCATATCTGAAAGACTGGCAATTGCACCTAGATCAATGTCCTCTTCTGAGGAAGCTGGCATCGTAGGGACATTGGAAATATCAATACTGGCGAACTCCTCATCAGCCAGCAGACTTTCTGATGGAGTAACGAGTGGGAACTGTTCGGGACTGGGAATACCTGGCAAGTCGATATCAAGCAAGCTCTCAGCAGTGTCTAACACACCACCATCAAAAGCTACAGGGGGATCACCTGCGTTGGGTAAGTCAACTGTGCCAAACTCTTGATCAAACTCACTCCAGTCCTCGGTTGTCTCTGAGGATAAACTGGCTTCCGTGTCTGGAATAATCAAGTTTGCATCAGTTTCTGAGTCCAAACTGAAGGGATTTTCGGTTTCTTCTATCTCAACCGTTAGCAGGTCATCTCCCAACAACTCTTCTACGACTGGCTCATCTTGGCTCAAATCTAGCGGCGGATTGAGCAAGTTGTCGGATTCTAAGTTGAGGTCAAAGGTGGATGAAGAACTTTCTGTCAAGCTCAGCTCAGGCAGAACGATCGTATCAGGCTCTGCTTCTAGACCTAAATCCGCATCCAGGTCAGTGCGTAATGACTCATCCAATGGAGGCTCAAAGGATGACTCTGAATCAAACAGCACCTCAGATGATGCACTGGCTACCCAAGTTTCTGTGCTCAAGGGAGGCAAAGCGGCTGATGCAGGCATTTCGGCAGCATCAAACTGGCCTAGATCAGACAGGTCAGCTAACTCGCTGGTGTCAACGGGTGGTTCAGGAGGAACTTCTAGATCCAGGTCTTGCCAGGACGGGAGATCTAGGTTTTCTGAAGCGCCTAACGACAATTCGGCTACTGAAAATGGCTCTTCGGTAGTGGGTAAGGATACTTCAGCAAAGGTGGGTGAAGTGTCCAAAGCGTCTAAGGAAGAGTCACCCAATGAGGATAGATCAAAGTCGTCGATCGCAGAGGAAGGGGTTTCCAGCCCAAAGTTCGTATCTTGAGGTGCAGCAAAACCAACATCTAAATCCAAGCCTGCTCCTTCAGGCGACTCAGAGAGATTCATTGCCCAATCCTCGGCTGGAGTCGATGACGACTCCAAATCTAGATCCAGATTAAAATCTGTAGGCTGATCAGCGATCGCAAATTCGCTGCTAGCAGGCTCTGACGGCATTTCCAGCGGTTCCAGATCAAACTGAGACAGAGAGTCTTCCCCAACCAGCGCTTCAGATGCTAACGACATCTCAGATAGCTCAAACTGGTCAAACCCTGAGTCAGGCAGGCTAGATAAGTCGTCTGAGATAGCTGGCAGGTCTTGGAGGTCGAACCGATCGGCATCTTCCATCAGTGGAGAAGCCGCTGACAGGTCGAACTGGTCAAATCCCGAGTCAAACTGGCTGGATGAGTCGTTCGAGATAGCTGGCGGATCTTGGAAGTCGAACCGATCGGAATCTTCTGCCGATAGGGATGCATCTGATAAATCGAGCTGGCCAAATTCTGCATCGAACTGATCAGGCAAGGCATCCCCAACTATTGGAGGATCTTGAAAATCAAACTGGCTAGATGCTTCTGGAAAAAGCTCTGTATCAGACAAATTATCCAGAGGTTCGGTGGCACTATTGGGTATGCCCATATCCAAGTCGATCGGTTCTAAATCACTGACAAAGTTACCTGCTGGCTCAGACTGCTGTAACTCTGCTACAGCTTGTAACAGTTCAGGACTGGGATCCGGTGCAGTGGGTAACGGCGCAAATTGGTCATACGACTGGTAGGGCTCTGGAATCACCTCTGGCATAGGAGGTGGTGGCGGGACGACGACCCTATCACTAAGCTCTGGTTCTACCATAGCCATGGGTGGGGTATTGTCAGGAGCCTGACGGTAGATGGGCAGTTGTTCAACTTCCTCTCGAAACAAATCGACGAACACCGACTGAGACTGAACACTGACCCGCTTAATGCGTCGGCCATCTAATAAAAAAGAGGCTCCACCTAGCTGAGCAACTACCAGATTGAGCTGGTGCAATTCATCTAAAATCAAATCGTCAACTTCGCCAATTGGCTGCCCATCTTGATCTAGAACAGTAAAGTTCCTCAAATGGCTTTTGAGACTGTTTAGCTTTTCCAGGAGTATCCTGAGGCGATCGCTATCAGGGTCTGTAGCATCGCTTGATCGTGCGGGGGGGTGATAGCTCATAGGTCTGCCCTGCCGGGTTTACGAAATAACAAGTGGCACGAAAAGAGAGTGAACAAGCTTTATATCTTTATAAAAGGAGCGTTTGGCGAGGCTAAATTATCCAGGAAGATTAATGCTGAGTGATATCAAGAACCTAAGGGGGGATGAATACGATCAAGTCAACCCAGCTAAGAAGCCGTTTCTTGGATAATCATTTTTCTAATCTGAATCTTTTCTCGAATATAGGTTTGGCTGTGAATACCAGGCTCCTCAGCATAGATTTCTATACGCATGACCTCTCCGTCTCGTAAGCTAGATGGACTAAAGGGCTCGGTTTCATTATTCCCAGTTTGAGATGAGGAGGAAACTGAGTTTTCTAGCCCAGTTGATGGTTGAAACTGGTCGAGATCGTTAGTAATTAAATCATTCACTTGATGCACAAACACAACACTCTCGCTAAGGGGATGAAGTTGCTACCATCATATTAAAAAAATCCAAATGGAGCGTTTTTTTTGGCTTTCTATGATTCCTCCTACCTTCTTGTAAAGTTTTAAGTCAAGAACTTCAGTGAGTTTTAGAACCGGAGTGTAGGATTGTGCTCCGTGTTTAATCGGCACTTCTAGTCTAGCGATGCTGATGATGACTTAGGTTTCCTAAATTAGGCTTATGGAAAACAATCCGTTGTTATGGAAAGAGGCGATCGCCCAATTTCGAGTCGTTGGGGTAATTAGAACCCAAAACTGGGAGACTGGGTTAAAGATGGCTAAAGCCGCTGCCCAGGGCGGGTTGCGCTTGATTGAAATTACCTGGAACAGCGATCGCGCGGCTGCACTAATTCATCAACTTCGAGAAGACTTGCCCTATTGTTTAATTGGTGCTGGTACGCTGATGAATCTGGATCATCAGCAGGATGCGATCGCGGCGGGTGCGCAATTTTTGTTTAGCCCCCATACAGATTCTGCCATGCTGTGCTACGCCCAACAGCACAACTTGCCCATGATTCCGGGTGCCTTGTCTCCGACAGAAATTATTCGTGCTTGGCAGATGGGGGCAACCTGTGTCAAGGTCTTTCCGGTAGGATCTGTAGGAGGTGCAGCTTACATCAGAAGCTTGCAGGAACCATTAGCCACCATCCCACTAATTCCGACGGGTGGGATAACTCTGGACAATGCTTCTCAGTTCCTCACGGCGGGTGCTGTTGCAGTAGGTTTGGCAGGAGATTTGTTTCCTAAGTTAGCGATCGCTGCTGGAGACTGGGACACAGTCACAGAGCGTGCCCGCTATTTAGTCCATAGCGTGCTTCCTTACTGCTCACCTAAGACCCACGGATTTTTGAGGGTTTTTGATGCTTGACTGCAAAATCGGCTTCATCCTCTGGGTGCAGGTTTTCTGATATGACTTTCTTGACCCATCTCTATAGGCACTGGTCATGAGGCAGCTTCACCGACCATGGTTCAAATTTGGCGTTGTCATAAACGTTGCGATAGCTCTGATGCTGGGACAGTCTGAGGCAGGAGGGCGCGATCGCATCGTTGCCAAACTTAACCTGGCCAACCAAATGGCAAAGCTCAAACAATCGAATCAGCGCTGGATTGAGATTAACCGCACGACCCAGCGCCTGATTGCCTGGAAAGGTCATAAACCAGTGTATGCAGTCCTTGTGTCTACTGGTAAAGCTACAACCCCCACCCCTACAGGTGTATTTGCTATTCAGTCACGCCATCGCTACGCCCGTATGCAGGGGGCAGACTATGACGTGCCTGACGTGCCTTACACCCAGTATTACGACGGGAACTATGCCATTCATGGAGCCTACTGGCATCGCCGCTTTGGTACTCCCGTAAGTCATGGCTGTGTCAATGTTGCCGTAAACCATGCGCGTTGGCTGTTTGATTGGACTACGATTAATACACCTGTGGTAGTACGTGAGTAAACGCCCGATCGCTCCTCTAACCCAAGACAGTTGCACGCCTTTCCGCACAGGTGACTGGGAAACTGGATTAGAGACTGAAATGGTTAGCGGGCCCTACAGGATTCGAACCTGTGACCAACCGCTTAGAAGGCGGGTGTTCTATCCCCTGAACTAAGGGCCCAAGCTGCTGAGCAATGAAACGGTGACATGGGCGATCGCCCCATTAACATTTCGTATCGAGAAAACAACTTAAAAAGCCGTTTCTGCGTTACTCTGACTCTATCTGTCAAACCCCGGTTTGATCAATCCAATCAACCGATCGGATTTTGATTAGTCAAGATGGAGGAGATGCCTCATCCAGAGTTCTCTCGATTCAGCTTATTAGCTTACAATACTGGCTCCCCCTTTTTGGTGTGGGTAGATCCATAGAGTATAAAATACTCTGCCTGCATGCACGTTCGCGAACATTTATTGGCATGATAGCTAGCCAGGTACTATATCGTTTGATAGGCACGCTTGACCTCTTTGCTGACAGCAGTCTGCCTCTGACTATTCTCTATTCCTTAAATAAGCAGGCCCTTTCAGTGCAAGTCGTGCATGATTGCCCCATTCCGTTCTTCCCGTTTACACCAGACCTGACAGGAGTGTAGTGGCCGCACTATGTTTATCTTGAAACGCCAGGATGTTGAAATATCAACCATTCAGCACCCCAAGCGGGATCAGCAAGTCCCAATTTTGACCTATCAGGGACAAACTTTCCGCTTGCTTAGTGCGTTTACTGCAAGCCAGGAAGAAGACGCCAAAGCGTTCTGGCGCGATTTGACCGATAACCAAGGTAAAGCGTGTGTGCTGCTGGAAGAGCCCGATCGCTTTAGCGTTTGGGGAAAGGTGCGACTCGACCAACTCGCCAATGAAGCGGATGCAGGCGGCGGCTCAGTCGCACCAGCTTACGTGCGCGGGTGCATTCTGATGTTGCAAGCCGTATATTTTGACATTGAGGATTTACTGGGTAATCGGCAAGCTGGGGTGTTTCAAAAAGATATTTCCGAAGTATTTAAGCAATGGAAATTTCCCCAAACGGACACGCCAGACGCAGTTAAGTATTTGCTAACTGTCGATCCCCTCAATGCAGCCAACTTGCCTCCCTGGCAAGAACATCACCTAAACACGCTGCTGCAAGAACTGCATCGGATTGGTAAATCCTACTTTGGCAATACCAGTTTTGCCGAGCGCGCAGTGGATGCGGTTCAAGATTTACCGGATGCGGAGCGAAGTCAGTTCTCGTCTTGGTTAGGTCAAACACCTTTAGGAAAGCTGTGGCGCTAGCTTAAAGAATCGTTGACAAATAACTCCCTTCTTCAGTATCTGTGACACCCTTTGCATTGGTAGCCATTGTCCGTGAATGAGCAATTTTCTCAGTTATTTGGTGAATAGCCTATGAGTACCGCAGACAAGCCATCTGGTAAGTCCTTTTTATCTGTTCAAGCGATCGTGCTAATGGGCATTGCTTGGGCCATTGGTGCATTGTTGTTTTTCCTTCTATTTAGTGTGACTGCGCCAGGGGAATGCCGTCCAGAGTGGTACTCCTGGGGAACTTCGATCTTTGAAGCACTTTCTTACCTGGCAGCCGCTTTGCTGTGCCTACGAAATTGGCGTAGCCCTCAAATCGTAAGTGGCCGCAACGTTTGGCTGGGGATTGGGTTGGGAATGCTGTTTTACTTTATAGGCAATGTGCTGTTCAGCATTTGGGAGTCTGTGTTCTATCTGGAACCTGATGTATCGTTAGGGGATTTTGGCTTCATCTTGACCTACATTTTCCTGATTTGGGGAATGGTGTCAGCCGTGTTTTCTCGTCGGCTTAATTTGGAAATCTGGCAATGGGGAGTGGTCGCGGCGATCGCAGCAATTGGTATTGGTATTGCTGGCTGGCTGTCTTTCCAGCAACCTGAAGCAGCCGCTTCAGCCATTTTGATGCCCTCTGCTCAAGCGCAACAGGCTCCTGCTTCACCGACAGCGAAGCCAGCTACCCAGCCACCCAAAGCTCCTGCGGTTAAGGCTGCGCCAGTTGCAAAACCAGCCACCCAATCTGCGCCAGCGACTCCCGCTGCGAAGCCTGCCCCTGTCTCGGCACCTGCTACAGCAGCACCCGCAGCAGAACCAGCGACGGCTGAAAATGCCTGTACAAAAGAAGCGGCTGCTCCTCAGTGGGCGTTAGACTTGGATAAAGGCTTAGCTGGCCTGAAAAACCCGGTTAATCTGTTCTATGTCGTTTGTGATGTAGTACTGCTGGTGTTGGCTACCATGTTGTTGTTGGCATTTTGGGGTGGGCGGTTTTCCCAGTCTTGGCGAATGATTGCCTCGGCGGCCTTCTGTCTCTACATCGCCGATATTTGGTTTAAGTACGCTACTGCAAACTTTAAGGATTACCAAAGCGGCAGTTTGCCAGAGGTTTTTTGGGTATTTAGCGGAGTGTTGTTTGCGATCGGCGCAGCTTTGGAGCACGACATCTCCAGCAAGTCACGGCGGGGTGGTTCTCGACGGGCTCGTAGCGTGGGCTAGAAAGTATTTCCAGGCTAGGCTCTCGAATGGAATTTAGCCAAAATATTCCAGGCCGCTTGCTTGGGAAAGAGCCTACTGATTTGATGAGGTTCAAGACTAGATCCTCGGTCAGTCGGGCATTTGCGCTAGGTTCAATTAGCTGGATAAATTCTCAGGGTTAAACGCGTTGGAGTTTGAACAGATTAGAATGAGACATACTTTTCGTTCCGGGTTGAGGATAGGCGAATGACTGCTCGTAGATTAACTGAAGCCGAAAAGCAGGAAATTCTTGAGCTGTATCGTCTGCCAGGGGAAACCACCTCAACGTTGGCAAGTCGTTATGGAGTGAGCACGTCTACCGTTAGCCGTATTCTCAAAAGTAGTTTGCCTGAAGCCGAATACGAAGCGCTGATTCAGCAAAAGCGATCGCGCTCATCGGTGGATGAAGCCCTGTCTGAGGCGATCGCCCCTGAACCGATGCCTGAGACTTTTGAGACTACTGAACCGATACCAATTTCTGCCCAGTTAGAACTTATTCAACCTCCACCTGAGGTGGTGCGCCCACGACCTACTATTCGTCGTCGGACTGATAAACCTGTTGCTGCTGAGACAGAGCCACCCCTAGACGATGCCTATCCATTGCAATCAGCAAGCATTCCAGATGCGTATATTGACCCGCTGGAAGAGTTGCTCAGTGGCGAGTTGTTAGACCAGCGAGAATTAGCCGACCTAGCACTTGTCGGAACGGATGATTTGGACGGAGATGATTTAGATGATGACGATCTAGACGATGACGATTTAGATGGGGATGACCTCGATGATGATGAGGATGATTTAGGTGACGAATCCCTTTCTTTGGGAAGTGCCGTCCGAGTGGGAACGGCTTCGCTGGCAGGGTTGGTACAGGTGTTGCCGTTGAGTGAAGCAGCGCTACCCCGTACCTGCTATCTTGTGGTCGATCGCTCGGCTGAACTTATTGCGCCACCGCTGAGCAATTTTGGAGACCTTGGCCAAATTCCTCCAGCAGAGATTGAGGCCAAAACCTTGCCCGTATTTGACAACCATCGAATTGCCAAGCGTTACTCAAATCCTCGAACGCAACGGGTAATTAAGCTGCCAGACAGTCGCATTCTCCACAAAACCTCGTCTCACCTGAAGGCCAAAGGCATTACGCGCCTGCTAATTGACGGTCAGGTTTATTCTTTGACTGATTTGACTGACGCTTAAGCCTAACAGAGTGTACGGGTGAACTAGGAGCGATCGCGCTGTTGGGCAATGAGGGATGTCTGAACAATGGCTGTTCCCATCAGCCCGATTGCGGCACTGAGAACCAGCACAATGCCTAAAGGGATTTCTGTAGATTCTAGTGTGAAAAACCTGAGTGTTACAGGAGTGAAGTTCTGGATAGCTAGGATTGCAGATAGTCCTAGCCACAGTGACAGTAAGGCTGATGTGAGTAATCTAGCGAAGCTTTTCATGCTGGCTCATTTCTGTGGCACGTTCACCGATAGGTTAGAACTAGGAGGGGTCAACCTGCGATCTCAGTCGTTCTAGATTTTCTTCTACGTTGGTGCTGCTGGGTTGTACAGGTGGCAAGGCGGCTTCTGAACCGCCTGCAATCTGCTGCTGTTGCTGTGCCTTGAGGGCTGCTAGCTCGGCTTCGATGTCATCTTGCTGGCCTAAAGCAATAAAGCGCTGCTCTAACTCACTGGCACCCAACTCGGCGGCGGCTTCGGCTCTTGCTTCCAGTTGAATGACCTTATCTTCCATTCGCTCAAAGGCTTCTAGGGCGGTACCAGTGCCAACGCGACCCAGCATTTCATTAAGCTGCTGCGAGGCTTTAGCCGATCGCGCCCTAGCCACGTACAAATCCTTTCTGGTTTTGGCTTCGGAAATCTTGCTTTCCAACTTCATCATGTTTTGTTTGAGCTGGGTAACTACGCTGACTTGCTGCTCCAACTGTGCTTTCATTTGAGTGGCCGTTTCCAAGTAGGATTTGCGTCGGTTCAAGGCTTCTCGCGCCAGGACCTCGTCTCCTTTTTGGAGGGCAAGTTGAGCTTTGCGATACCATTCTTCAGCCGTGGTTTCTGCCTGGGCTTGCTGCCGCTCTGTGCGTTTTTGGGTAGCGATCGCCTGCGCCACAGCTTGACGTAGTTGGATCATATCTTCCTGCATGTCCAACACCGTCTGCTCCAGAATTTTCTCTGGATCTTCAGCCTTGCTAATGAGAGCATTCAGATTAGCTCGAATAAGTCGCGAGATCCGATCTAGCAGTCCCATACACTCATCCACTAGTGGGTGAAGGCTAACACCAATAACCGTCAAGCAACAGCAGCCGATGTTAGCACAACCGTTTTCATTAATAGTAACCCACCTTTCCCAGCAGACTTCAGGGCTGATAAACTTCTGCGGAAATCCCTTGTTTGCGCAATTCTTGCACTCGTGCCTCTGCGTCGGCGGCTGTTCCATAGGCACCGACTTGGACTTTGGCAGTTCCATCTTGAAAATTGCGCATGTAGGCATCAGGGCTGACTTTACGAGCTGCTTCTAGGCTGCGATCGCCCTCATAGGGAATAACTACTTTGTAGCCATGGCTAGCACTCTTGGGTGCAATTGGAACACTGCTTGGAGCCGTAGCTGGCTTTGGTGAGGAGGGAGCTGGTTTGGTGGCTGGTTTTGGCGCTGTAGCGGCTGGCTTGGCAGGCGGGGCTTCGACCACCGGAGGAGCCGTTTCTGTGGGCGCTGTTGTGGCTGGCAAAGGAGTTTCGCCAGCGGGAGGTAGGGGGGTTCTGTTAGCCTCACTAGGAGATTCTGCTGGGGTGCTGGTGGCTGGTTTTTCAGCTTTGGCAGCGGGTTTCTCAGTTACTTTTGGTTGGCTAGCAGGTTTGCCGTGCAACCGCTGTGGAGAGTTGGTTGTGCCTGTTGTTGGAGCTTTGAGCGTGCCTAGACTGTCTAGGTTTAAATCGGGAAATTCTTCACCAGCTAAATTGGGTTGGGGGTTGGTCTCAGAGGACTGAGAGGTTGAAGGGTTTGTGGTAAGTGGAGCAGATGACTCAGAAGCCCCGCGCCATAAACGTGCCAGACTGGATGGATTCATCAGTAGGTAGCCGAACATAGCGCTAGATAGTAACAGCAGCACCAGAGAGCCAAGTCCCATAGGGGTTACAAGGCTGTTCATAAAGGTGCGTTCGGCTTGGGCTTGTTCTTCCTCAGCCGCAAGGCTTTGGAGCAGATGCTCAGAGGACTCCAGGTAGTCATC
>Ga0224722_1001235_pt1 | contig 14277 bp, 15 predicted proteins | sample Balambano_FR1_Me_FD_161646 | JGI IMG/M metagenome (GOLD analysis project Ga0224722, IMG submission 161646) | Freshwater sediment microbial communities from Lake Towuti, South Sulawesi, Indonesia - Balambano_FR1_MetaG | ecosystem: Environmental > Aquatic > Freshwater > Lake > Sediment | place... | reverse complement strand
GCCCCTGCACCCCATTTTTTGGACGTCATTAGCCTGGAAAAGGCTGTATTAGGTATTGAATGATGTGTATTGCAGTTGAATCTCACAAGCCTGTGCAATTGGGAGTTCGATAAGCTACCGATTTTTGTGCAAACTCACTTCCTCAATCTCAGCCAGCAACGGGAAGGGGGGATCGGCGGCATGATCAGATTCACGCTGGCAACGCAAAGCAAAGGAACAGGTTTGACAGGCGGTTTTTACTTCAGTCTGGGGCAGCAATTCACCTCGATCGTATGCTTCTAGCCACTGAGTGAGGCGATCGAGCCAATAAAGCAGTTCTTTTTGCGTGCGCTGGTGCTGAGCGATCGAATAAGGGTAGTGGAACGACTGCGGTTGGGGTGCCTCAGGCTCACCTGTTTGAATATACCAGTAGGTCATCGCAAGCTGATCGGGGCGGTAGTGGCTTGTTTCTGCCAACACAAACAAATAGAGCCGCGTTTGCCAGTGCTCCTCCAGTCGCCGGGAGTTTTGGGGGCGGGGGTAAGTTTTCCAGTCGAGAATGTGGGCACGATCGTCTTCCAGAAGGAGCAGATCGTAGATAACCGTCAGCAGGTAGTCTGCCACTTGCAGCGTGCGACGGTGTTCGCTTAGGCGCAGGGTTTCTGAGCGATCGTTAAACAGCTCAGGCGCAGCCCGACGAAACGCCTCGATCGATCGCTGCATCCCCTGCTCATCTGCCTGGGGAGGAGGCGTAATCGGCAACCCCATTTGCACTTGCTGCATCAGCAGGTGAAACTGATTTCCCCAGGTCAGTCGCTCTTGCTCATCCGGGGTGGGCGGAAAGCCTAGCTGATCGAGATAGAGATGCTGAAACTTGCGCGGACAGGTTGAGAGCGTTTGAAGCTGTGCCTGAGATAAGCGCAAATAAGTTTTTTCTGGCTGCACCTTTAGCTCGATGTCTGGCTTCATTTCTGGCTCCCTCAAGCTCACCCGGTTGCTTAACAGGCTCCCTGGCGACATAGCACCACCTGGATGGTTTTGAGAATTAGCCTCAAATCATAAGCGATCGACCAGCATTTCTGATAGCGCAGATCCAATCTCACGATTTCTTCAAAATCTGTTACAGTCGATCGCCCGTTTGCCTGCCATTCTCCTGTGATTCCGGGCTTGACTTCTAGCCTTTGCCAGTGGTGGGTTTGATAGCGGCTAACTTCTTTCACGGTAGGCGGGCGGGTTCCCACCAGGCTCATCTCACCGCGCAGCACATTCCAAAATTGCGGCAGTTCGTCCAGGCTAGTACGCCTTAGAAACTGTCCGACTCTTGTAATTCGGGGATCGCGATCGTTCTTAAAAATATATCCCTGTGCCTGATTCTCGACCTGATGTTGAAGCTGTTCGGCATTGACGACCATCGATCGAAACTTCCAGATGCGGAAAGACCTCCCCCGAAACCCGCATCGCTCCTGACAGTAGAAAATTGGACCGGGGTCATTGAGATAAATTGCCAGGGCGATCGGAATTAAAATCAGAGCCGTTAGCGTTAAGCCGACGCCTGCGCCAAGGATATCGATCGATCGCTTGGTTCTGCTCTGGACAGAGGGGTGGATCTCAGGTGGAAATGACGGCGACACGGTAGCAAATTCAGAATAAGTGAATGACATAGCGATGTAATTTATAGAAGAAGCTGCTCAAGCCGACGATAAACCTAGAATGAGTCTTCACCTAGAAGCAAACAGCAGCACGACTTTCGCTTTATCAACACTTCAAGGACAGCTTTAGAAATGCAGTTGTCCTCCGCAAAAATGACCCAGCAATTTCCACAAGGTTCTCTCTTCCGTGGTTAAGATCCTGATATGGAGATTCAACCCGCTACGCTGTATATCGTGGGAACCCCGATCGGTAACCTGGAAGATATGACCTTCCGGGCGATTGAAGTCTTGCGCCAGGTTGATTTCATTGCAGCAGAAGATACTCGCCACACCGGAAAACTGCTGCAGCACTTCCAGATCAAAACGCCGCAGATTAGCTATCACGATCACAATCGCCGGAGCCGCCAAGATGAGTTGCTGCGTCGCCTTCAGCAGGGAAATTCGATCGCGCTTGTCACCGATGCGGGAATGCCCGGAATTTCTGATCCGGGATATGAGCTGGTAAAAGCCTGTGTTGAGCAGGGAATTTCTGCTGTGCCGATTCCGGGAGCTTCTGCGGCGGTCACCGCCCTGAGCGCAGCCGGACTTCCTACCGATCGCTTTGTGTTTGAAGGCTTTTTACCTGCCAAAGGCACAGAACGACAGGTACGCATCACCACCCTTCAGTCAGAAGCTCGAACGATCGTGTGCTATGAAGCTCCCCATCGACTGCGACAGACGCTAAAAGACTTGCGAGAGGGGTTTGGGGGCGATCGGCAAATTGTGCTGGCAAGAGAGCTAACCAAACTGCATGAAGAATTTTGGCGGGGAACGCTGGCAGAAGCAGAGCAGCATTACCAGACTCAGGAGCCTTACGGGGAGTTTACGCTGGTGATTGCTGGAGGGCAGCCTGCAACGCTGATTTTGTCTGAAGCTGCCCTCAAAACTGAGCTTCAGGAGCTGCTGCGCCAGGGAATGTCTCGCTCTCAGGCAAGTCGTCAGCTAGCGGCTCAAACCCGCTTACCTCGCCGTGAACTCTATCAGCTTGCTCTATCGCTGGAGGATATACCGATCGATCGCGAGGAGAATGAAGAATGGAATGATTTTCCCCAGCGGGGAACTGCTTCGCATCGTGATTCTGTCTCAGGAAACATCTCAAAGAACATCTCTCCAGGATCACTGGGTTCCTGATGCTATGCTGTCGTTTCACTCCGTCATCATGTCTCTAATTTCTATGCCTTTCCTCACGTCCCCGTTTAAAGTTGGCTTTGTTCTGCTCAGTACGACGCTGCTGCTATCAGGCTGCAACGGCTCTGGCAGCGTTTCTACGACAGCGTCACCCGATACTAGCCCTTCGATCGCCACTTCCCCCCCACCGAATAGCCCTTCTGCCAGTGCTAACCCTGATGCTGCTACTGCTGCAGCTCAAAATCCGACGATTTCTGATAAAGGCGTTGGAGCAGCTCAGTTAGGGATGACGCTGGGCGACCTGAAACAAGCGATGGGAGAAACCGCAACGTTTACAGAGAAGTCTCCCTTTATGGTGGATTTTGATGCGATCGAGGTTGGTCAGGACGGCGAAGTGCAGTTTTACCTGCTGTATCTGGCAAAGCAGCCATTACAGGACAGTGATTTAATTCAGGGCATCCTCACGCGCAACCCCAAGTTCCAGACACCTGAAGGTGTGGGAGCAGGAATATCGATCGCCCAGGCAGAGCAGGTGTATGGCAAAGCAACCTTGTCCTACAACACGCAAAATGAATCGAGAGAGTATGCTCGCTTTGAGCGCCAGCCTGCCCCCAATATTTCCTTCGCAACCGGGAATGGCAATCAGCAGCCTGCCGGAGTTTATCCTGCTGCAACCACTGAATACAATGAAACTGGACAATTTCGCCCCGATGCGAAAATTCAATCTGTTTTGGTTGTTTGCTTAACGGATGCTTGCTCTGCACCTGCTGATAGTGCGTCTGGACAGCCGTAGCTTGCATAGCTCACTCGATCGCTTTTGCGGAGAGGAAACTTCTCCGCACCCCTTCACCTTCTCGATTCTTCCAAAATCTTCTGGTGGCTTCTATGGCAAAAATTTTGATTCCGCTTCTCACTGCAATTTGGGTTGGCGTTATCGCCCTCGTAGCAATTCAGAATGCAGCGCCGATCGCCTTTCAGTTTCTGGGTTTTCAGTCGATCCAGATTCCGCTTGGACTGGTGCTGGCGTTTAGCGTTGTTTTGGGAATGACAGGCACAGCCCTCCTGCTGCCCCTGGGAGGCAGAGACTAGGGCAAGTCCAGGGTAGCTCACGACCGTAAAAACAGTACAGAAAGCTAAATGGAATAAATCTGTCCGTCAATCAGCAGGCGCGTAATCCCTTTTGCTTGGAGGTAAGGCGTCACTTTTTGAAACATTCGCCCATCTGGGACTTTGACAATTCGCTGCATTCGGCGGAGAAACCGTTTCGCCACGCGATGATTGTCAAAAATGGGCAGGGTTTTTTCCTGAACTTCTTCAGGCGGGATTTGTCCTAAGTCTGCAAAATCCTTGAGTGGGCGCGTAATTAGCTCTGCTGCTCGATCGATAACCACATAGCAGGTGCGAGGAATTTGCGCTTCAGAAAGCGGCAGCACGTTGACTCTGCCTTTGCCCTGAACGTGAACCATCTCGATCGCGGCATCGCTGCTTAGATCATCGTCCTCATCATCATCTTCGTCGTCAAGGTCATCGTCGAGGTCATCAAGATCATCGTCTTCGTCGTCGAGATCGTCTTCTAACTCTTCGTCAAGCAAATCAGCACTGGGCGATCGACTTAATAAAACACTGTCAGGCTGCATTGCTGCAACTTCCTCTTCTTCGCCATTTGGTTTTGTTTGTATTTCTTCCTGAACTTGCTGAAGTGTGAGCGGAACCTCAAGCTGGGTTTCAACCAATGGCGCAGGCAATGGCGCAGATACAGAATCAAGCGCTGATTGGGCGAGGGTTGAGCGCGATCGGCTACGCTGGCGCGGCATCTCGGTGGCAGGTTTCGGTGCCTCTGCTTCCGATTCTTCTTGGGCAACGCGATCGGCTTTCATTACCACTGCGAGTGCGGCACTGATGGCATCTAAATTGGGCAGGTCATCTTCATCTGACCCAGCGGCTCTGGCACCCGATCGCTTTTGCTGCACCAGAATTTCGTATTCCTCCTCTGGAATACTTTGCTTCAGCAGACGGCTCACCGTACTGGTGCTCACCCCATACTGATTTGCCAAACTCGCAGCCGTCTCCTCGGATTGACGATAGCGGTTTAGAATAGCCTGCTTATCAGATTCGGACAGTTTCTTCGGAGCCATGCCAGGTGTTCTCGCCCACAATGAAATGCGTCTTTCATTTTAGCTGCGTCGTCGTCGGGTTTGCCGCCGAGTAGACAGGTCATATTCTAAAGCAGCACCGATTGCAAACAGACAGCCGCTGAAAATCCAGAATACTTCGGGCAATGCTCCTGTTTGATAGTCAGGAATGTAGTTGATTGCGTAGTTAAACCAAATGTCCGCAATGTAGAAACAGAGAGCCGCTGCCGCAATGCTACGCCAGGACAGCGAAAACCGTCCACCCCAAAAAGCAAGCAACAGCATCGTTGCCATAACCACCAGAATGACATCGCCAATGATATAGAGCCAGCTAATATATCCGGCGTAGGGTTCAAGCTGAGCTTCGATCGCGATCGCCCAGGCAGGGGCATCTGAAGGGTCTGGTACTTCTGGAGCCTCTTGAGCATCTGGACTCGGCAGCGTCACTGCAGGAGATGCATCAACAGTCGGCGCAGAGCTGGGATTAGCTGGGCTAGGTGCAGCAGCAATGAGCTGTTCACCTTGGACAGCCTCGAAAGCAGAGCCGGAAGCAGAGCCGGGAGCAGAGACTGCAGCGGCAGTTGCACTAGAGGGAGCAAAGACTACAGCGATCGTCATTCCTGCGATCGTGATTGCAGCCAGAATGCCCCACTGAATCGGCGTTAGATTAAGACGGCGAGAGATGACTGCCCGCAGCATTCCCCAGCCTAAAAAAAGATAAGTCAGGATGTAGAACAAATCTCCAGGCGAAACCTCTGGCGACTTGCCCAAGCCGATCTCCCAATATCCCAAAATCAAGTTGCCGATGAAGTACGAGATCATGCCCAATCCGATCGCCAGCCAGACCGATCGACCGCTCACAATCTGAGAGCTGCGCCAGTTGCGAAAGCAGAGTAACCCTGCTGCCAGGAAGGCGATCGACTCAAAGATATAAGTGATCACACCGTACCATTCGGGTCGTCCTTCTCCTGAGGGCGAAACGCTAAACAGCAAAAAGAAAAGAAGTGCCAGGACTGCCCAGGCGATTGCCGCGAGGACGATAGTTTGCACCGAGAGTGTGGATTTAGTTTTGGCAGTCGTTTTGGTAGTCAAGGAACGGCTCCTCAAACAGCGAAGGGCAATGTAAAGGCAGAGGCATGAAAGAAGCCTTAATCATACTAAGCTTCAGAACTGAAGCGGCAGTTGAATCATCGATCGATGCGAAAACGGCAGACCAACAACAGGATTGACAACAAAGCGGCAGAGACTCTACTGCCATAGCTTGCCGCCTGGCGATCGCTTCAACCAGCTCAAAACCTGACTGCGATCTTTATCAGAAATGTCTTGCAGGGCATCCAGAACGCGATTGGTGAAGCTGGCATTGCCAAAATATTGCGTTCCCAATCGATAGAGTTCTTGCAGCAGCAGATTCAGATGGTTTTCCTGCCAGGATGGCGGCGTTAAACGCAGCGGATCAACAGTGAGCAACTGCTGGATTTCTGCGGCGGAACCTGTTTTGGGAAATTTGCCTCGCTGAAAAACGGCGGTCAGCTCCTTCTGAAAGTTGCTAACGTGACGCGCCCCAAGTAAATCTTCGATGTCAATATAAAGAGCCTGCAGCAGCAGCAAACAGGCTTGAACGAGCATGGGTGTCGCTTCCGACTCTGCTCCTTCTGCACCGTCTATCAGTTGTTCCAGCCGCACCTTGCCCCACACGCTGTATCGCTCTGGCTCCTCTAGCAGCACACAGGCTTTCCCCCGATTGTCGGTCAGGTCTCGCCAGAATGCCTTTGCGTCTTCCTCTTGCGCTGCATGAAAGACACTAATCAGGCGAAATGTTTGTCCCTGGTATTGGAGAATCGGGATCTGCTGATCTTTCTTGGGGTGCTGGATACTAGAAATTTCAACATCCTGCCGCTTAAGGATAAACATGACGCAGTTCGGGCACTCCTACAGGGTCGGGGTCACAAATCCAGGCTGGAAACCTGCGGTATATAGCACGATCGATCTATCAGGGAAAGTGCTTTGCCTCGCAGTCGAAAGCAAACTGAGGTTCGCCAAATTCTGCCAGTGGTTGTGTGAAAGGGTTGATTCGTGCAAAAGGTTGGTTTAAGTGTACCTCTGGATAGTGATAGTAATGTTCAGAGATAGGTAGAAACATTCAGCCCAGCAGAATTAAGCAAGATTAAGCAAAATTAAGCAAAATGTAGACTAATGGGCAAACTGGGTTTACCGAGCGACAGCTTTTCACGTCGATCGCTTTCTGCAGGGGATGCTATATTGATGCTCAACAGTGATTGAGCAGGTCTGAGTAGGCTGACCCAGCTTTCTTCAGTTTGCCCAGGCTTGACGAATTACGTAACTTCTTACGAAGATTCAGAAGAGGGGTGTCTTGCCTCTTGAGTTAGCTCCAGTAGCTCAGCTGGATAGAGCAATTGCCTTCTAAGCAATTGGTCGCAGGTTCGAGTCCTGCCTGGGGCGTTCTTTAAATCCTCTTCTCGACTGGCAAGAGCTTGATCCAAAAGGGTGAGGCAAAGCCTGCTGGTCTGACCTATCGTGTAATTAACTCTGTAGGGAGCTTCACTGCGAGATTCGGTTGCGCTTCTGATGAATTAGGACTAATTCAGAGAAAGGTTCAAAAATAGCTGTCGCTCTTTCCGAAATCGTAGGAACTGCGAATGTAGTCTTCAGAGAATCGCGATGCGAAGCAGTTCTCCGCTAGGGAGATCGGCAAAAGCAAATCGTTTACTTCTGACTTCAATTCGCCGTAACGATACCAGCTTTAAACCGGGAGGAAGGATATGCAAACCCGACACTTTGCTGTCGCTGCAATCTTAACTATGCTGCCTGTTTTGGGAGGAGGTTTGTCTGTTCAGGCAGCAGACCCAGGGCAGGTCAGGCAACTTTTAGAAACAGGAATGTGTCAGGGCTGCGATTTATCTGGGGCAGACTTAAGTCAGGCACATTTGATTGGTGCAGATCTACGAGATGCTAATTTGCAAGGCGCAAATTTAACCGAGGCAAATTTGGAAGGTGCTGATCTAACCAGCGCAAACCTTAAGAATGCTGACATGACAGATGCATATCTTACGAATGCCAGCTTGAATGATACGAACCTTACAAACGTGAATCTGACTCGCGCCACGGTGTATTATGCCGATGTAGCAGGAGCCGTGATGCAAGATGTTAACCTAACGGATGCAGCCGTCCTGGGAACAGGGATCAGCATTGGCGGCGAATAAATGGGTTCACGGTTGACTTGTGACTTGTATAAAATAGGGGGACTGCTGTCTTCGATCGGTGGATTTGCTGAAGCTGCAGTTTTGTTCAGGGTTCGTCCGTGACATGATTTTACGATTTTGGGATACTGTCTGAATCAGGGATGCTTTCGAGGACAACTCCGATAAACCTGGAGAATGTCAGAACGTTGTTATGTGTGTTACCTGATTATTGAACGAATTTTCGGCTACGATCGAGTCCTTTGACAACCTTTCCTTTCCTTAACCTCTAATCAGACTGGTTAGAGTGGTACTGCTCCATGCACGATCGGTTTTCTCCCCGCGACTCTCGCGAAGCGTCACTTATTCGTTCTACTCCTTTTTTCGAAGGGCTTCCCGAAGATATCGTTGATAAAGCAGTTGCCCATGTCGTGGTTCGTAGCCATCCGGCGAATCAGGTGATTCTGCTGGAAAACGACTGGGGCACATCGGTTTATTTCATTCTGGAAGGCTGGGTAAAAATTCGCACTTATAACCTGGACGGCAAAGAGGTGACGCTCAATGTTCTGGGTAAAGGAGAGCTGTTTGGCGAAATGGCTCCACTAGATGAAGTGCCGCGATCAACAGATGTGATTACCCTGGTGCCAACGCTGATTGGCAACATGCCTTCGCAGGACTTTGTCGATTTAATTCGCAGCGAACCTGCTTCAGGGGTGCGACTGGCACAGCTTATGGCTCGGCGGCTCCGGCAGGTCAATCGGCGGCTGAGGCTGCGGGAATCAGACAGTACCTCGCGCGTTGCAGACATTTTGCTGTTCCTTGCTGACGGACAGGGCAAACCGGGGGATCAGGGCATTGAGATTCCCAATCTGCCCCATCGCGAGCTGAGCAGCCTCAGCGGACTGGCACGCGAAACGGTGACGCGTGTTTTGAGCAAGCTAGAAAAGAAGGGATTGATCTACCGCGATCGAGACACACTGTCGATCCCCGATATCCATGCGCTGGAGCGAATCCTAATTTAACGCACTGGAATGAACTGATTTGTAATGCTTTGGGGTGAGTGTTTTTACCTGCCGAGTTCAGGGAGAAGGCTGGCTTGCTTTTGCACCCGTGTGAATCGCCAGAGCACTCATGCCTTCCAGCGTTATGGTGATCTGCTGCTGACTATTGACAGTAACGATCGCCGAACTGGAGCACTGCGGCTGCGAAGGATTTGCTTCAGCGGCAAGAACATTACAGTAATCTCCGGGCGGCAAACTGGTTTGTAAGGTCTGGGTGAGGGGTTGCGACTCGCGGTTAATGACGACAAAGCCGAAAGATCCCCGTCCGAAGGCAATTTGATTGCTGCCGTTGCTCCACCAATGGTCGATTGGGCTGTTCAGACCAACCTGATTGCGAAAGTTGACCATCGCGGCAATGACCGGATCACGATGCTCACACCTCCAGGCTGCAAAGCAGTTGACCCGCCCGTCTCGATAAACTGCCTCTGTGTTGCCCTGAGCATCCGCAGGTGGGCCCTGATCAGAATTTGAAAAAGCATAGCTGGACATCACCTGAGGCATGCCGTAGGGGTATGCCAGCATGAACATATTTGCCAGGTCGTAGAGCTTTCCGTTCTTGTAGGTGAGGTAGTTGCCGCCGCCTGCGTGACCGCGCTGCTTGTCGTGGTTGTCGATAAACACGATCGCTTCATCGCTGGGCATCAGTCCCCAGGATTCGCCAAGGGTTTCAAGCTGAGCGATCGAGCCAGTGACCCCGATAAACTTTTCGCTGACGTTTCTGCCGTATTCCGCCTCGGTCACTCGTCCATTGGCGTAATATTCTTGCTTTTGGGTTGCTTCATTCCCCGGATCGAGCACTTCCTGATAGATAAAGGGATCGGGATCAATTGCCTGGTTAACGCGCTTCAATATCTCGGCAATATCCGGCGCAGCCATGTGCTTAGCGGCATCGATCCGAAATCCATCAACACCCAGCCGTGCTAAATCAATCATGTGATCGGCAATGCGCTGCTGCACAGAAGGATCCCCTGTTGCCAGATCGGGCAGCCCGACAAGTTCACAGGTTGTTACCTGCTGGCGATCGTTATAGTTCTGAATGTCTTTGCGGCAGGTGTGAAAATCTTTTGGCTCATACAGTCCGGGGTAGCGGTAGCGATCGAATTTTGTGCCTGCACTGCCAATACCGCTTGCGTCGGCTGCCATATGGTTAATCACCGCATCGGCGTAGATTTTGACCCCGACTTTGTGACAGCGATCGATCATCTGGGCGAGCTGCGATCGATCTCCACTGCGGCTAATCAGCTGATAGCTGACAGGCTGATAGCGTTGCCACCAGGGAAAACCGTGCTGGGGCAAAACGACGTGCTCGGCGGCGGGGGAAATCTGGACGGCTCCATAGCCATTGGGGGCAAGGTAGCTCTCGCATTCCTGGGCAACATCATCCCAACGCCACTCAAACAAATGCACAAATACGGCGTGAGGCTGGGACGCAACCGCTAGCGTTGAGGAAGCTGGATTGAACAGAGAGCGATGCAAGAGAACCGCAAGCACCAGGCTCAAACCGAGGACAATTCCCCAACTGAGCTGAGATTTGAATCGGGAAATCATAGTGAAACTAATTCGTGAAATCAATTCGTGAAATCAATTTATAAAAGCGAATTTATCGCATCACAAAGGGAACAACCGATCGCAGACTGTACTTACAGGCTCTTACACGAGCTGAATCATGCTCGTTCCCCTGGCTAAGCCTAGCGTGGAAGACTGACGATTATCCTGCCAAAGCAACTGCCTTGCATCGCGATTCACTCTACTGCTGCTCAACTGCAGCTCAGCGTACCCAAAGTTTTTCAGCCAACCAAAATTACGCTGGTTCAACGCTTATCCCAAAGTATGTGAGGACAAGTTCCTCATTGCCAGTATTGCGAACTTCATGCGCCTCGCCTCGCTCTACCGCAACACAGGTTCCGGCAGTAAGCGGATAAATTTGATGATTGACCGCGATCTCACCGCTGCCAGACTCGACAAAAAACACCTCACACATATCCGCATGGGCATGAGCAGGCGCAACCTGACCGGGCGCAAACCGTGCCTGAGAAAAATTGGTCAGATGGGGCAAATCTCCGAGCCGCAGCATCACCTGCTTTTGAATCGCCGGATTGTGAGAAACGGGTTCTAGAGGAGTGCGATCGAGGTGGACGTGTTTCATGGGTCGAAGGAATTCCTTAGCTCTGAATTTTTAGACCTTAAGGCTTGGGAAAGCAGTCTTGCATCAAGACTTTGTGAAATTCAACCACAATAGGATTATGGGAATGTGGATATGAACCTCATACAGCGTAATTAAAGCTCTGCGTCCTGCTTTAGTGAAGATTCTTTTTGATCCCCTTCTGAGGCATACTGGCTGAAATAACCCTATTCACCGTGGCTTTCATATCGATTGTATCGATCGCCATTTAGCCCAACCTTCAACCCTGCTTTCCATTCAAATTTGCCCACACTTCGACCTCACCTGCACGACACTTCATCCATGACTGATTCCCAACTGCTTAGTATTCCTGTGTCATCTGCTCCTGCGGCTCAGGCTCCGGTCAGCCAATTTCATCGGGCGATCGAGCGGGGCGATTTTTTAGTAACGGCAGAAGTCATGCCGCCAAAAGGGGGCGATCCGTCCCACATGATCCAAATGGCAAATCTGCTCAAGGGGCGGGTTCATGCGGTGAATATCACAGATGGCAGTCGTGCGGTGATGCGGATGTCGTCGCTGGCTGCGTCTGTAATTCTGGCTCAACAAGGAATCGAGCCGATTTGCCAAATGGCTTGCCGCGATCGAAACTGTATTGCGCTTCAGGCAGACTTGATGGGAGCGCAGGCACTTGGGATTCGCAATATTCTGGCGCTCACGGGCGACCCGATCAAAGCCGGAGATCATCCCGCTGCAAAAGGCGTGTTTGAGCTAGAATCGGTGCGGCTGCTGAAGCTGATCGATAAGCTGAACCAGGGATTTGACTTCAACGACAAAGCCTTACCGGATGGCGCAATCACCCTTCTAGCAGGGGCAGCCGTCGATCCTCAGTGCGGAAGCTGGTCAGGGCTACAGCGTCGATTTGAGCGCAAGCTTGCTGCCGGAGCGCAATTTTTCCAGAGCCAGTTGATTTCAGATTTCGATCGCCTCAGCAAGTTTATGGATCAAATTGCAGTCGGCTGCAACAAGCCTGTGCTGGCAGGAATTTTTCTGCTCAAGTCTGCCAAAAATGCCCAGTTCATCAATCGCAACGTGCCAGGGGTGCAGATCCCGCAAGCGATCATCGATCGCCTGGAACAAGCCACCGATCCCCTGCGAGAAGGGATGACGATCGCGGCAGAGCAGGTGCAGATGGCGCGGCAGATCTGTCAGGGCGTTCACCTGATGGCAGTGCGGCGCGAAGATTTGATTCCTGAGATTTTAGACATGGCAGGCGTTGAGGCAGTTCAGCGAAGCTAAGGGCAGAAGCTAAGGGCAAAAGTACATTTAGGGCAATTAGATTAGGGCAACCAAGGGTATTGTCTGAAGTTTGGAGGGCGTTTTTCGAGAAAAGCCTGCTTCCCTTCTGAGCCTTCTTCGGTCATGTAGTAGAGCAGCGTGGCGTTTCCGGCAAGTTCCTGTAAGCCTGCCTGTCCATCGCAGTCGGCATTGAAGGCCGCTTTGAGGCAGCGAATGGCGATCGGGCTTTTTTCTAGGATTTCTTGTGCCCACTGAATGCCCTCGGCTTCGAGCTGTTCCACCGGAACGACACAGTTGACCAATCCCATGTCCAGTGCCTGCTGTGCGTCGTACTGCCGACAGAGAAACCAGATTTCTCGCGCTTTTTTCTGACCGACGACTCGTGCCAGATAGCTTGCGCCAAACCCACCGTCAAAACTGCCGACTTTTGGACCCGTTTGTCCAAAAATGGCGTTGTCTGAGGCGATCGTCAAATCGCAGATCAGGTGCAGCACATGACCGCCGCCGATCGCATAGCCCGCCACCAGCGCAATCACCACTTTGGGCATTGATCGAATCAGTCGCTGTAAATCCAGCACGTTCAACCGGGGAATACCTGCTTCATCCACATAGCCTGCTTCGCCCCGCACACTTTGATCGCCGCCCGAGCAAAAAGCATATTTGCCGTCGCTATGGGGCCCTGCCCCGGTGAAGAGAACCACGCCGATCGAGGTATCTTCTCGCGCATCGACAAAGGCATCGTAGAGTTCAAACACGGTTTTGGGGCGAAAAGCATTGCGCTTGTGGGGACGGTTGATCGTGATCTTGGCGATGCCGTCGGCTTTGTGGTAGAGGATGTCTTCGTAGGTTTTGGCGACCTGCCATTCGATCTGCATAGCGGCAAACGGGGAACGCGAAGGGTGCAATCCTTTAGTTTAAAGGCTGAAGGCAGCAAGATTAGTCCGAAGCCAGCTTTTGCGAAACAAACGTATTGCGCTCCCAAAAAACGCCGTTTGCCCAACCTTGAATGGCTGCATCTTGTTCGGCAAGCTCCAGTCGCTTTGCGGCAAGCAGGCAATATTCCTCGCTCAGTTCAATGCCCAGACCCAGGCGATCGAGCTTCTGACACACAGCCGTTGTCGTGCCGCTGCCGAGAAACGGATCTAGAATGCGATCGCCCGGATTGCTGCTGGCAAGAATCAGTTTGGCAATCAGCTTTTCGCTCTTCTGAGTGGGATGATCTGTGTTTTCGGGCATTGACCAGAAAGGGATCGTGATATCTGTCCAGAGATTAGAAGGATGGGTGTCGCGGTAATTGCCGCCTGCGGTCATCGTCCAATCCTTCGGCGTACCGTTGGCATCCCGATAAGGCGCGACCACTTTTCGCCGTAGTTTGACCGCATCGACGTTAAAGGTGTAGCGATCGGACATTGTGCAAAACCAGATATCCTCACTCGCGTTTTTCCAGTTCGCTTTTGCCCCTCTCCCCTTTTCTCGCTCCCAGGTAATCCGATTTCGGACGATCAAGTGAGCCGAGGCAACGGTAAAAATTGAAACGGAAGTCAGCCAATCGCCGCAAATATAGACTGTTGCGCTGTCTTTGAGCAGCGGCTTGAAGGCAGTAATTAAGCGATCGAGCCAATCAGAATATTCATCGATCGTTTGCTTAGAGAATCGGTAGCCGTCAAACGCTTT
>Ga0224722_1001234_pt1 | contig 14280 bp, 12 predicted proteins | sample Balambano_FR1_Me_FD_161646 | JGI IMG/M metagenome (GOLD analysis project Ga0224722, IMG submission 161646) | Freshwater sediment microbial communities from Lake Towuti, South Sulawesi, Indonesia - Balambano_FR1_MetaG | ecosystem: Environmental > Aquatic > Freshwater > Lake > Sediment | place... | reverse complement strand
GACCGGGACCGTCGCCTGTACATCCGCGTGTCCTTGCCGCAATGAGCCGCCCCCCCATTGGCTACTTAGACCCAGAGTTGTTTGACCTATTGGGAGAACTGCAAGCCGGATTGCGTCGTCTCTATGGAACCGAAAACCCCTTTACCCTGCCCGTCACCGGAACAGGAATGGCGGGAATGGAATTCTGTTTAGCGAATTTGGTCGAACCCGGCGAAACGGTGGTCGTGGGTATCAATGGCTTTTTTGGGGGACGAATGGCGGAGATTGCCACTCGTTTAGGCGCGAATGTGATTCGTGTGGAGCATGAATGGGGAACTCCGATTGACCCAGAGCGAATCCGTGCGGCATGTGAACAGTCTGGGAACATCGCTGTCGTGGGTTGTGTGCATGCGGAGACCTCCACCGGGGTAGAGTCAAACTGTGCGGCAGTCGCAGCCGTTGCCCATGAGCATAACGCTCTTTATATTATGGATGCGGTAACTTCGCTGGGCGGAATCCCGGTGCAAGTGGATGCTTGGGGAGTAGATGCGGCATACTCAGCCTCCCAGAAGTGTGTCGGTTGCCCTCCGGGTCTTGCCCCGATTACCCTCTCGCCACGGGCTTGGGAAAAGGTACAACAGCGCAAAACGCCCGTCGCGAACTGGTTCTTAGATGCAAAACTCTTAGATGCCTATTGGCATACACGCCCCGCAACCTACCATCATACGGTTCCGGTAAATGCCTACTACGGTCTACGGGAAACCCTGCACCTCATTGACGAAGAGGGCTTAGAGAGTCGTTGGGAACGCCATCGTCAGACCAGTCAAACACTCTGGCGCGAACTGTCTGCACTGGGCAAAGAGTTAACCCCGTTTGTTTCCGAAGCCTATCGCCTTCCCACCTTGAACGCCGTGCTTCTGCCCGAAACTTTGCAACCCCATGATGCAGAACTGCGAAGCACCCTGCTCACCCAGCATGGTATCGAGATTGGCGGTGGGTTTGGCAGTTTGAAGGGAAAAATATGGCGTATCGGACTTATGGGGCATGGTTCGGAAGCGCGAAATGTCTACGCACTTGCGGGAGCATTGCGCGAAATATTGTCCTAATCCTGCCCCTTATCTTCCTACACTCGCCTCTGCCTTAGAAGGCAAGAGGACAATATTGCAAGGCGTAACTCTGCGTGCCTTTTTGCGTTTGACACAGGGAGATACCGCGTTTTGCCCAATTTACAATCCGGGCAACCTGTGTTACCATGCGATAGAGAGAAAGGTGCGGCGTGACCGACGGGATACCGGAGAATCCAGCAGGGGGATTCCGTGAGGGGAGATTTGCGGAGCCTTCCGACAAAATACTGGTAGAACGAACCCTTTCCGGCGATGCGGAGGCATTCACCCTTCTGCATCGTCGCTACTACGGAAGAATCTACCGCTTAGCGTTTTTTCGCCTACGTAATGCATCGGATGCAGAGGATGTCACCTCAGAAACCTTTGTCAAGGCGATAACCTTTCTATCATCGTATCGGTTTCAAGGAGAGTCGCTTTTTCCGTGGCTTTCACGAATTGCGGGGAACTTGATAACCGATATGGGGCGACGGCAACGCGGAATAACGGCGGTTTCGTTGGACTCTACCACAACTAACGATATTCGCAACCTCTTAGAATCGTTACCGAGCAATGCGCCTGACCCGTACCAACTCGCAATACGGGAGGAGGTTCAAACGCTGGTTCGGGACGCGATTCAGACCCTGCCGCGTGACCAATCGGAAGCCGTCCTATTGCGCTACTTGGGAGATTTATCGCTTCGAGAGATTGCTCAAATCATGGGCAAGACGGAAGGGGCAGTGAAATCGCTTCTGCACCGAGCCATTGTCAACTTACGGCGCGAGATTGGTAATAAGACAGATGAGGCTGAACGTTTTGCCCAGAATCGGGAGAATGCACAGGTCACGGAAGCCAACCCGACTCTGAATACCAAACGCAGTTTGGCACAGCGCATTTCGCAGTTGGATTTGGACGACTGATGCTCTAACGGTTGAGGAGAACCCAAACATGGCACGTAAACAATCTGATACACCGGATATGCCCCTTTCGGAACCGATGCGGCGTGTTATGGAGGCACTCCTAGAAGGCAACCCTCCCCCGGCGGAGTATCAAGCACAACTCACCGAGGCAGAGAAGCAGGAGATTGCTGCTCTTGCTCGTACTGCCCGACTGACTGCCCTCACGTTAGAACGTCCCACTCCCAACCCAGAATCTGAAGAGAAGTCGCTACTTCGTTCGCGTCAGATATTAGAGAGCCAGCAGTCCGTCCTGATTGCAGAGCGTACCTCGAAGTGGCGTTTGTGGCTACAACGTTTTGGCGTTGGTCGTCAGGGAGAGTAAACCCCATGCCTATCCTTTGTGGAATTACCTTCCAAAAATTAGGAAAACTTCATTACTACCCCTCTGACGGTTTCTTACTGGAACCGGGGATGTTCGTTATTGCCGAAACAGAGCAAGGGGTCGAATTTGGTGAGGTAAAGATACTACGAACAGTGGAGGGTCGTCTCTCGGACATGCCCCATCCGTTTCGGATTGTACGAGTGGCAACCGAGAGTGACCGTCGCACGATGGAGGGGTACTTCCGTCAGGCGCAGGAGGCTTTGGAATACTGTCAGAAACGCGCCACGGAACTGCAACTGCCCATGAAGTTGGTAGAGGCAGAACCCACATGGGATGGACACCAAATCACCCTCTATTTTGTCGCAGATGCGCGGGTGGACTTTCGACAGTTGGTTAAAGATGCGGCGGCACAGTTAAAAACTCGTGTGCATCTGCATCAGGTGGGGGCGCGAGACCACGCCAAAGCATTGGGTGGCTATGGTCCCTGTGGTCGTCCCTTGTGCTGTACTACATTTCTGCAAGACTTCGCTCCCGTCTCGATGAAAATGGCAAAAGACCAGAGCCTCTACCTGAATCCCTCCAAGTTCTCTGGCGTTTGTGGTAAATTGATGTGCTGTTTGCGCTACGAACATGACACCTACTTAGAGGCAAAAGATAGCCTCCCCTCCGTCGGAATGACCGTTACCCTCCCCAGTGGTGAGCGGGGAACCATTACCGAAATGAACATCTTTAAGCGCACTCTCACCGTTTTAGTACGTGGTGAGGAGTTTACACGCTCTGTCACCGTTCGTGCCGAGGAAGCCACTGTTGCCCGTGCGTGTGGGGACTGCGGTTCGGTGGGGGGAGGGTGTGGCTCAGATGGCTGTGCCTCGTCGGGGTCTTGTGGCTCCTCACTCCCTCCGCAAAAATTTATTCAGTTGGAAACACGTACCAAGCCTTCCCCCTCCGGTTCTCACTCTTGAGTATTTTTTCGCGCTCGTGTTACAATTTCCGTGTAACAGAACTACCGGATTCCGTGTCCGCCCTGTAGATACATAGGTTTCCCACTCTGGCGGGAATATCGGTTTGTATACGTATGTCGTGCCGGTCTATGACGTTGTTTGCGGAGGAGGTTTACTGTGGAAGAAGAACAAGAAGGTGCGTCAAAGGGACGCTTACTGATGGGGATGGGTCTTGTCCTTGTTATCATCGGTGTTATCGTCTTCATTATCATCGGTCAGAAGCCACAACAGGCAACCGAAATCACCAAATTTATCCCCTATACTGCCCCAGACAAGGCATTTGCCTGCGTTCTCCCCGATGGTTGGAAGCGGGTGGAATCGGCAGGAGGGGGTATTCAAAGCGGGGTAAAAGCAGAGGCAGGTCGCGCCCGTATCAATGTTAATGCCGACCTCGCAGGGTCGCTTATGGCAGACATTTCCAAAGCCCAAGATGCCCAAATGTCCAACATTGCAGGCATGATTCCCGGTAACGCACAAGGGAACGTTCCCGCCCGAAAATCACCCGTGGAAAAGGCGCATATCGCCTTCAAAAATAAGATGGAGAGTGTCTGGGAGGATTACGAGGAGAAAGGTTCCAAACCGATGCAAAGTGCCTTTGGTGAGGCATGGATTTCGGAATGGACAGGTAAAAAGAAGGAACTTCTGGGTTCCGAACCTCGGCACGGTTTACGAGTGACCATGCTTTCCGGGGAGCGGCAAGTCACTGTGGTTTGCTACTGTGCCGAAGACGATTGGAAAACTCTGGTTCCCGCTTTCTCGAAGGTTATCAAAAGCCTCGCACCCGGCGGTGCATAAAACCGTTTCAGACAGACTCGTGGATATAAAGCCGTTCTGGTAGCAAAGTAGCATAATTGGGGTACACTATGCGGTAAGTATCGTCGTGTGGAACACCGCATTGATTCGACAGGGATATATCGGGGAGTATATCGGGGAGGACAATCCGAATTCGTGAGCAGAGCAATTAAGAGAGCAGTACGCTTTTGTGCTGTCGCGATGTCTTTGGTGGTTTTCGGAACCCTCCCGGTCTTTGCCCAACCCTTTCCGTCCCAAGAGACTCCTGTCCCTAATGCCCCAATTGCCTTGCTCCCCCCACAGGAAGAGCCTTCTACCCTATCCACACTCTCAGTCGTGACACTCTCAGTAGTGACAACCACAAACACGGAATTAAAGCGTATGGAAGCAAACCCAACCCCTCAAAATAGTGGGATAGACCTTCGGGTCTTGGATATTGAAAAGCGTCGGATTGTCTTTTCGGATGCACAGCCGCAAACACCCTATCGTAGCACCGATATTCTGGTGGTGGGTGGTGGAGTTGGGGGAGTGGCGGCGGCAGAAGCGGCGGCAGAACGTGGGTTTGCGGTCACGATTATTGAACCAACACGAGTATTGGGGGGGCAGTTCACCAGCCAATTAGTTCCTGCACCGGACGAAAACAGCCATATTGAGAAGGAAAAAGGTCCCTCTACCGCGTCGTATCGTGCCTTACGCGAACGAGTACGCAAACACTATTCCCTGCTTCCGGCGGTAATCAAGGGGCGCGAACGCAACATCGGTTCGTGTTGGGTAAGCCGTGTCGCAGCCACCCCCGATGTCTGGCAGGCAGCAATTGATGAGCGACTGTACAACACCGGGCGAGTGGCGGTCTACCGACGGCATCAACTTCGCAATATCGGTCTTTCCTTCAATGGTACTGTAGAGTATGCCGAAGTGGTAGATTTAGATTCCGGGAAAGTCCTGCGGATTCGTGCGAAATACCTTTTGGACGCAACCGAGGATGGCAATGCGCTTCACCTTGCCAGTCTGCCCACTGTCTTAGGGCAGGAAGCAAAAAGCGAGTTTAACGAACGAGATGCCCCCGAGCAAGCCCGCCCGGAATGGGTGCAATCGTTCACCTACTGCTTTCTGGTGCAGTGGAGTTCGCCCAGTTCGCTGTTTGCACGAGAGCGCAAGATAGTTGCTAAGCCTGCCGAGTACGACTACTTCAAATCGTTGGGAGAGTACACCCTGGACTATGTGTATTCGGACAGCCGTGGGATAGTTCCCTACAAAGTTTTGAGCAAAGCCCCTAATGCGGCAGGTCCGTTCTGGACCTATCGCCGTTTGGTTGCCTCCCAAAACTATCAAGGCTTCACCTCCCCCAGCTATGATATTGCCCTCATCAACTGGCGCGGTAACGATTTCCATGAAGAGTCCTATATCGGCAAGCCAATCGAGGAGCAGGTACGTATATTGGAGCGCGGTAAAGCCTTTGCTCAAGGCTTCCTCTACTGGCTACAAACCGAGTGTCCGCGTGATGACAACAATGGAGTAGGCTACCCAGAGATGCAACTGCTCACGGCTACCGATGTCCCCGGTGTAGGCGAAGATGGTTTTGCCCTGCACCCCTACATCCGCGAATCGCGTCGGCTTAAAGCGCAGTTCACTCTTACGGAGACACATCTGCTCGCCCCCCCCGATAACCCCGAAGCGAAATGGGGCGAAGCATTCCCAGACTCGGTGGGGTGTGCGCTCTATGCCGTGGATATACACCCCTCGAAAGGGGAAGCCCCGTTGCTCACTCCTGCCCTCCCCTATCATATCCCTCTAGGAGCATTTTTAACCCAATCGGGTGCAACCAATGTCCTCCCTGCCGCCAAGAACTTTGGAGCCACACGCTTGGCTCTTGCCTCTGCCCGCATGCACCCGACGGAGTGGTTAGTCGGAGAGGTCGCAGGCAGTCTTGCCGCTTTCTGCCTGAAAAACAACATCGCTGACCCGGCAACTGTTCGCAACACTCCCGAACTTCTTGCTACCTTCCAGCAAGAACTTCGGGATAGCGGTATCACCCTCTACTGGTCTGAAATTCTCACAGAGTAGTACAAAAGTACACTTTTTACAGGAGTATGGAGTTGGCTGACAATCCGAATGAGACAGATATCTATGTTCTTCCTGGGGAATCGCGAGCCGATTCTATTGCTGAGGAACGTGTCAAGCAGTTAGAGTGGCTCTTTTCGGAAAAGACGATGGAGCCACTTGCCAGCCCTTCGTCGGACATCTCCACACTGCCAACTGGGAAGCGTATGGCTCCCCCCATCCCTGCCTCTGTTTCTGTGGACACCATTTTGTGTGGGGATAGTCTGGAACGGATTCGGGAACTTCCCTCTGAGAGTGTGCAATTGGTTATCACCTCCCCGCCCTATTTTAATCAACGGGATTATGGGGGCGAGGGCATCGGTAATGAAGCCTCGCTAACGGAGTATTTGGACTCCCTCCTACAACTCTTTGGGGAGTGTCTCCGCGTTATCGGGGATGAAGGAAGTATTGTTTTTAACTTGGGCGATAAGTATGCCGATAGTAGTCTCCTTTTAGTACCGTACCGCTTCGCTATTGCTGTTACCGCAACCTTTCCGGTACGCTTGGTCAACAATATCACTTGGGTTAAGCAAAATCCCACGCCGCGCCAGTTTCGCCGCCGCTTGGTCAGTAGCACCGAGCCGTTCTTTCATTTTGTGAAATCGGACAACTACTACTACAATATTGATGCGTTCTTGCATGATACGGAAGCGGAGATACGAAAAAAGTCGCAGACCGCTGGGAGAAACTTAGGAAAACGGTACTTTGAACTGATTGAATCTTCTGAACTCTCCCCCGAAGAGAAAAGTCATGCACGCCGGGCTTTAACCGAAGTGATTCGGGAGGTGCAAATCGGAAAGATTGCTGGCTTCCGTATGAAGATACGTGGGATTCATGCCGAAGCCTTTGGTGGACAAGAGGGAGGACGCAAGATTCAAATGGAGAAGAACGGTTTTACGATAATTCGGCTTCAGGGACAACGTATGAAACGTGACGTGATAGAAACCCCCGTCGAAACTCTGAAAAACTGCCCGCACCCTGCTATCTACCCCGTCGAAATTGTGCAAGAGTTTGTTAAGATGCTCACCGTGGAAGGTGATTTAGTTTTAGACCCCTTTATGGGTTCCGGTTCCACAGCAGTCGCCTGCAAACAGTTAGGTCGTCACTACATCGGTTTTGACATTAACCCCGAATACTGTGAGTACGCTCAGAAGCGAGTCACCTCCTTATGAGCAAAGCGGATGAGATTCTGGAAACAGCACTTCAAGAGGCAAAACAAATCCCCTCTGTAAACCCATCCGCAATTCAGGCTCAGTGGGTGCAAACTATCGTCGTCGAAGCTGAAAAACAAAAAGCCGTTCTGGCAGTGGTAATTACCTCACTCGTCAAAAAGATAGATGACCCACAACAAGATATTCGCAAACATAAAACGGAGATGCCAGGTGGTTATTCGGGGCGGTCATTCGATACAAATCATGTCACCCCTTTTATCGCCAAACATTTTCGTCGCTTGGCAATGCAAAGTGGTAGCGGTTGGCTCACTCGTTCGCTGGAACAGAACCATCCCTTCACTAAAGATTTCCCCGGTAAAATACAAAATATTCCTGTCAAAGAAGCCTTTTTGAATATCTTAGATGATATTGAGGCTAACGAACAAGACCCGAAACTTTACCTTGTTTGTTTTCTACAGAATCTACTCGCAGCAACACAAACTCATCCTTCTACAACACTTTCCCGCATCAACTTAACCGAGGTTTCTGTAGCAATGTGTATTCACCTCTTAGAGAGTCACTTTTTCCACCCTTATCCCAATAGTCCTGGTGCATCGCGGCTCCCTGTACTTGCCTTGTACGCTATTTATGAAATTATGATTTTCAACAATCCTCGGTATCAGCAAAAGCAACTTTTACCCTTAAAAAGACATACAACTTCAGACATCAAATCGCGAAGTTTAGGAGATATTGAGATTACTGAGATAGACGGAATTTTCTTTGAGGTACTTGAAGTAAAGCATGGAATATCTATCTCATCTGAACTGATAGAAGGTGCTTACGACAAATTTAGAAAGTATTCTATACAACGCTACTATCTGCTAACAACTGCGGAACCCAACTCTACAAACCCAGAAGGAGTCAGTAAGGTGGTAGAGAAGATACGCCAAGAACATGGTTGTGAGGTCATTGTCAATGGTGTTCTACCGACCTTAAAATACTATCTGCGATTGGTTCCTTCGGTGAATGTTTTCTTGCAAGGGTATACTTCCCTACTCAAAAAGGATTTCGATTCCGGTACAGATATCAAGTTGGCGCATCTACAATACTGGCAGGAGTTACTTCAACAAAGCGGACTCACTGAGTCTCAGGAAGAGAAAACGTGACCAACGAAATTCGTTCCATTATTGCGACGGACTGTGGTTCGACGACGACAAAGGCGATTCTGATTGAGAAGCAATCGGATGGGGAGTATCGGCTTGTCTCTCGTGGGGAAGCCCCAACCACAGTAGAAGCCCCCTTTGACGATGTGACGGTGGGGGTGACTAATGCCCTGCGCGAGTTGGAGGAGTTGACTGGGAAAATATTGCTTGATGAAGCCGGAAAGCCGATTACGCCCGCGCAAAGCCCTATCGTGGGAGCAGACCTGTACCTGTCTACATCGTCGGCGGGTGGAGGGTTGCAGATGACAGTTGCGGGGGTGGTCAAGGAGATGTCCACTGAGTCTGCCGCTCGTGCCGCATTGGGAGCCGGGGCGATTGTGGTTGACCAAGTGGCGATGAACGATGGACGCAAAGACTATCAGAAGGTAGAGCGACTACGTGCCTTGCGCCCCGATATGATTCTTTTAGCCGGGGGAACCGATGATGGAGGAATGGTTCCGCAGGTACAGGAGATTGCGGAACTGCTTCGTTCGGCAGACCCACGCCCCCGCTTGGGAATTGGGCTGAAACTGCCAGTCATCTTTGCCGGAAGCGAGAAGATGCGTTCGGCGGTTTCCGATACTCTGGCGGATACATTGGATGTGCGCGTGATTGATAATCTGCGTCCCACCCTAGACAATGAGAATCTGCACCCGGCACGCGAGGCAATTCACGAACTGTTTTTGGAACATGTGATGCAACAGGCTCCCGGCTATGCCAAACTTACCACATGGACTTCTGCCGGAGTGATGTCCACACCCAATGCGGTAGGCAAAATCATGGAGACAATCGCCCGTGAGCGGAATATCACTGTCTTGGGAGTGGATATTGGGGGGGCGACCACCGACGTTTTTTCCGTGTTTAGGGGGATTTATAATCGCACGGTGTCGGCAAACTTAGGGATGTCCTATTCCATTTGCAATGTCTTGTTAGAGGCGGGAATCGCGAATATCAAGCGATGGCTTCCGTTTGAGGAGTCGGATGCCTATATCCGTAACCAACTGCGAAATAAGATGATTCGCCCGACCACAATCCCCCAAGACCTGCGCGACTTGCAAATCGAACAGGCGGCTTCCCGTGAGGCGTTGCGCTTAGCATTTGAGCATCACAAGGAGTTGGCGCGGGAGATGGTCGGGGTGCAACAACAGCGTGACCTCGGCGACCTCTTTGAACTACAAGGGGGCGGAAAAACGCTGGTGAATATGCTGGCACTTGATATGCTGATTGGGTCAGGAGGGGTCTTGGCACACGCTCCTGAGATGGCACAGACCGCCCTGATGATGATGGATGCGTATGCCCCTGAAGGCAAGACCACCCTCGCCAAAGACTCCATTTTTATGATGCCGCAACTGGGAATTCTTTCCACGCTACACCCGGAGGCGGCAACTCAGGTCTTTGAGCGAGACTGTCTGATTCGTTTGGCGGACTGTATCGCGCCGATAGGAACCGCCACCGAAGGCGATGACTGTCTGACGGTTCGCTTTAACGGGGAAACAGTAGCCGTTCGCTTTGGAGAACTGAAACTACTGCCACTCGGCTTAGGAGAATCCGCAACAATTGAGGTACAACCTGCCCGCACCTTCGACCTCGGCGCGGGGAGTGGCAAACCAATGACTTTCACGGTGGAAGGGGGAACCGTTGGGTTGATACTGGACTGCCGTGGTCGCCCGATTGCGATTCCCTCCGATGACCATGCCCGTGCCGTGAAGATGCGCGAGTGGCTGACCGCCTTAAACCTCCACACCGGACAGGAAAACAACATATGAAACCGGTTCGCTTCCTCCTAATCGCACTGCTTCTCAGTGTCACGACGGTTTCGTCGGTTTCGGCGCAGACTACACTGGAAACGATTCGGCAACGTGGTGTTCTGCAGATTATCACGGACGCTGCCTATCCCCCCTTTGAATCCATGGAGAATGGTACGATTGTCGGGTTTGACCGGGATATTGGCGACGAAATCGGCAAAGAGTTAGGGGTACAGGTGGAGTGGACTAGCACGGATTGGGATGGTGTACTGGCATCCTTAGCCACGAATAAAGCCGACCTGATAATGGCGGGTGTCACTATCACGGAGGAGCGTAAGAAGGAGAATGCCTTCTCTCGCCCCTACTTCCTCTCAGGGCAGGGAATCGCAAGACGCAAGGGGGACACCCGCTTTTCCACCCCCGAAGAACTCGTTCGTGGGGCGTTCACCGCGGCAGTGCAGAACGACACCACCGGACAGTTTGCCTTGGAAAAACGGGGAATGCCTCTGAATCGCTTGAACCGCTTTACCCTGCTCCCCGATGCAATGATGGATTTGCAGAATGGGAAATCGGATGCAGTCGTCGCTGATGTTCCCGCGATTGCCGCTCTGATTCAGAAGAACTATCCCGATTTGGAGTTAGTACCGGGAGGGGCGTTCGTTCTGGAAAACTTGGGGATTCAGGGACGTTTAGATAGTTTGGAATTGATTGCGGCGGTGAATATCGCCCTAGACCGAATGATGGGCGATGGTCGCTATTCGCAGATTTATGCGAAGTGGACCAAAGAGCCAGCCACTCTACCGATGCTGGCACGTCTGTATGAAATTCGCAACGAGGGCACTCCGATTCCCTCCGAGTGGGAAGCGAAGATTAAGCGTAGCCTTACCCAACCCGTTGCCGTGGCTCCTGATACAAAACCCTCCCCTTCGGCGGGTGGCTCTGCTCTGAATGTGCGCTCAGATATTCTGCGGGAGGCGTTTCCGGTGCTACTGGTGGGCGCACGACTGACCCTACTTCTGACGCTCTCCACCCTGATACTGAGTGTTCCTTTGGGCTTGCTGATTGCTCTCACAAGGCTTTCGGGTATTGTCCCGCTTCGTGCGGTTGCGACAGTCTATGTGGAGATGATTCGTGGAACTCCCCTTTTAGTCCAGATATATATTGTGTACTTTGTGTTGCCTGCGGTAGGAATCTCGCTACCGCCATTTGTCTCCGGGCTAGTTGCCTTGTCGCTGAACTCGGCGGCGTATGTCTCGGAGATTTTCCGTGCGGGTATTCAGAGTATTGATGCGGGGCAGGGAGAAGCGGCACGCGCACTGGGCATGAGCCATGTCCAAGCGATGCGCTACATCATTCTGCCGCAGACTCTTCGTCGGGTGCTTCCCCCATTGACCAACGAAGCCGTGGCACTCCTGAAAGATTCGTCGCTGGTATCGGTTGTCTCGCTCTCCGAACTGATGCGAATGGGGCGCGAGATAGTCACGACATCGGGCGCACCCACTACTGTCTATCTGGCGGTAGCCCTGCTCTACTTGGCAATGACCCTTCCCCTCACCGCGTTGGTACGCTACCTGGAAAGCCGTTGGGGAACCCCATCCCGAAAAACTGCCTCGCGAGGTAAAACCGCATGAGTGACTCTGCCATTCTTTTAGAGATTGATAACCTTCATAAGTCCTTTGATAAAACGGAGGTTCTCAAAGGGGTGAGTCTGACAGTTCGGGAGGGGGAGGTTATCGGGCTGATTGGCGCGAGTGGAAGCGGCAAGTCTACTCTTCTACGCTGTATTAACCGTCTGGAAACACCGACTTCGGGAACTGTTCGCTTTCGGGGAACCCTCACCACGGACACCACCAATGCACTCAACCAACTGCGCCAAGAGATTGGCATGGTGTTTCAGCGATTCAACCTCTTTCCCCACCTCACCGTGCTGGAGAATGTGACGCTTGCGCCCCGATTGGTCAAAGGGATTTCGGGGGAGCAAGCCAATGCCGAGGGGAAGGCACTACTGGAGCAGGTTTTTTTGGGCGAAAAAGCCGACTCCTACCCCAGTGAACTCTCAGGAGGGCAGCAACAACGAGTGGCGATTGCACGGGCATTAGCCATGTATCCGTCCGTTCTGCTCTTTGACGAACCGACTTCGGCATTAGACCCTGAGTTGGTGGGAGAGGTACTGGAAGTGATTCGGGAGTTGGCGCAGAGGGGACGCACCATGCTTATCGCGACCCATGAGATGAACTTCTGCCGTGAGGTCGCGCACCGTGTCTGCTTTCTCGACGGTGGGAAGATTCTGGAGGAGGGCAAACCAGACCTCATCTTCGAGAACCCGCAACAGCCCCGCACCCGCGAGTTCCTTGCTCGTGTTCTAGGGCAACGTTGACCTGCCTCCGCTTGAACCACTCTCCTTGTCATCGAGAACAATCGCCGTTGTCCATTCTATTTTGACCTCACGACTGAGGGTGGCTTCCACAGAACAGTACTTGGTGATGCCGAGTGTGACTGCATACTCCAACTTGTCTTTTTCCACCATGCCGTGGGCAGTAAAGTGCAAGTGAATTTGGGAAAAGGGCGCCGGAGTTCCCTCCACACGCCACCCTTCCACGTCAATGACCATCTCCCGTACATCTTGACGTTGCTTGGCTAAAATCAGCAGAATATCCAGCACACTACACCCGGCTAAAGCCACCAACAGCAGTTGCATCGGGCGCAATCCAGCGCGTTCTCCCGATGGAGGCACTGCGAAATCCGAAACTTTTGGCAACGCCTCCGGGTGCGGCACACGAGAGAGAATATCGGCTTCTAACGTGGAGGGACCATCTAAGCGGGTGTAGTGTCCGTGTCCATCGGTTGCCTCAAACGCACATACTCCAATCCGTCGTAGGGTTACTTTCGTGGTACTCATTCCACAATCTCCAATTCGCCCAATTCTGGGTGGTTCCCCGCAAACAGGTCGGAGGACAGGTATCTATCTCCCCGGTCACACAGAATACAAACAATCATTCCACTCTCTAACTCACGGGCTATCTTTTGCGAAGCCCAGACCGCCCCTGCTGCCGAAACGCCGACAAAGATTCCCGTGGTAGCGGCTAAGAGACGCGCCTGTGTCTCGGCATCGTGTTGTGCAACATCTACAATCCGGTCTACTCGTTCCCGCTCAAAGATTTTCGGCAGATACTCCTTTGCCCAGCGACGAATCCCCGGTATCCGCGAGCCTTCTGTCGGTTGACACCCGATAATCTGCACCTGAGGAGCCGTCTCCTTCATAAAGCGCGAAACTCCCATAATGGTTCCCGTGGTTCCCATTGCGGAGACAAAATGGGTTATCTGACCTTGTGTGTCGCGCCAGATTTCTGGGGCAGTTCCTTCGTAGTGCGCCAACCAGTTGTCCGTATTACCAAACTGGTCGAGCATCTTATAACCGCCCTTAGCAACCTTCGCATGGGCATAGTCAATGGTGGCTTCCATACTTCCGGTAGCAGGGGTCAGTATCACCTTTGCCCCAAATGCCCGCATGGTCTGTACTCGCTCTGCGGTACTGTTTGCGGGCATCACCAACTCCAAACGGTAGCCTCGTGCGGCGGCAATCATCGCCAGTGCAATCCCCGTGTTCCCACTGGTCGGTTCAATCAGGGTAATATCCGGGTGAATCTCCCCACGCTCCTCCGCTCGTCGAATCATAGACCATGCGGGACGGTCTTTGACACTCCCACCAGGATTATTTCCCTCCATCTTCCCCAGTATCACCACCTTCGGGTTGGGGGAGGGAAGGAGAACCAGTGGGGTATTTCCAATTCGGTCTGTGAGAGTCGCAAATCTGTTGTGCATAGCATCCTATTGTACCCGCATTGTTAACTCACATTGTTACCACCTCTGGGAATGCACAACGACTCCCCACAGACGAACCCCCTCAATAGCCACTTGCGCGAAATAGC
>Ga0224722_1001233_pt1 | contig 14289 bp, 15 predicted proteins | sample Balambano_FR1_Me_FD_161646 | JGI IMG/M metagenome (GOLD analysis project Ga0224722, IMG submission 161646) | Freshwater sediment microbial communities from Lake Towuti, South Sulawesi, Indonesia - Balambano_FR1_MetaG | ecosystem: Environmental > Aquatic > Freshwater > Lake > Sediment | place... | reverse complement strand
TGCTGCAAATGAATTACCAGCGGATCAAATGGCGGAGTTAACAAAGCTGTATCAACAGTTCCGTGGTCAACAACTCCTAGAAGACTATACTGATTATTTAAAATCACAGGCAAAGATCAAATAAGTTTGGTCTAAGCTTAAATATAAAAAAAGCCAGTTCATAAGAACTGGCTTTTTTTATGGGTTTGTATATTCGATTATTTTTTCTGGATGAATTTTGCTTCTTCAGATTGTGGGTATTGATTAAGCAATTTGGCTTTATATTGATTGGTTAGTGCTGTATTTTTATCGACTTCCTTAGCAATGCTATACAGTTGATACATCGCACGAGATGCCTTAGCTGAGTTAGGGTAGCGTGTAACGACAATATTGTAATTTTGTTTAGCGGCCTTATAGTCTACAGGTTCAGCTGCTAAGTAAAATTCAGCTAACCAAAAATAGGCATTTCCAACATAAATCCCATTCGGGTGATTTTTAATAAAATTTTGCATCGGTTGGATGGCTTTTTTAGCACCACCTTGTTTGTAGGCATCAAGTGCAACGGTATACGCTGCTTTTTCTAGCTCGATTTGGCTATTGGTATTGCTTGTTGTGGCATTGTTTGGTTTTGGTTGTACAACTGGTGCTTGGGTTGTTGAATCTTGTTTAGTTGGTGCGGTAGAGGGTGTTACAGGGAGTGTTGTTGAAGGTGTTGTTGTTTCTGCTTTGGGTGCTTCAGTTGTCGTTGTATTCTCTGTTTCTGTGTTTTCTTCTGGTGGATCAATTTTCTGAGAAAGCAATTCTAAGCGTTGATCTAAGTCGGTATACCGATTTGCTAGTTCTTTTTTCAATTGTTCAATCGAATTATCATGTTCCTCGAGTTGACCACGTAATTTGCGTACTTCTTCTTCGAGTTTTTGGTTCTTTTGAATGAGATCCCAATTTAAGTTTGAACCAGCAGTGGAGAGGTTGGTTGTGTCTACAATGGGTTGACTTAATGCACGGGATTCAATTGGAACATTTGCATATAAATGTGCGCTAGTGAGTAAGGCAGTAAAAAGTACAGAATACTTTTTTAGCATAAAAATTCATCCATAAAGTTGAAAAAACCGTGAGCGAACAAGTCCTCATTTTTACTTGTAGCACACTAGATCTATGTTTTTGATTTAGTCATTAAAGCAGCAACTCATTTAAATGCAATAAGCATTTACAATCTTCAAGCATTTTTAAATAGAATTTATTTTTTATTGCGCATGGTTTGTACAAATTTAGGCTGGAAAAGCTGAAAGTGATATTTTCTGCTGATGAATTAATCAATTGAATCAAAAAACTACTTAAAAACAGAGACAAGTCTTGCAACAACAATAAAAATCTCTATACTTGGTCGGGCAATGGTAGCCCTGCTGGTAGCTTCGCAATTGTACTCTACGAACCCCGCCAGGACCGGAAGGTAGCAACGGTAGTAGAACTATGATGTGCCGAGGTCATGCTAGTGGGGCTGCCACCATTCATTTTTCGCTCGTTCGAGCAATCGTTTTCATAATCACATCCATATCAAAGCCTCGGTATTGTAAAAATCGAATTTGCCTTGCTTTAATTTTTGGATCATGTGTGACTTCTTCTCCAAATTTTTTGACTTTGAGTTGATATGCTTGTTCAAGCCAATCGACGTCTTGAAGTTCTTCTGTAATAAGTTCAGCATCTAATTGTTTTGCTTTTAGTACTTGTTTAATACGCTGTAAACCTTTTCCTTTTCTGATTTGGCTTGCTAATGTTAGCTCGGCTACACGTTGATCGCTTTGATAATTTTGTTGAGCTAATTCTTCAACAAGATGAGAAACTTCATCGGGATTGATCGCGTATAGATTTAACTTTGCAATCAATTCGGCTTGAGAATAATCACGACGTGTGAGTAGGGCGAAGGCATATGAACGTAATCTAGAGCCTGTCAGTGTTTTTAGTTTTTCTATTTTTTCAGAATGAAACATAATATCCTCATGAAAGAAAAACGCCCCGAAGGGCGTTTCAGTTTAGCTTTCTAAAAAATCTGGTTCTTCTTCATCTTCAGTTTGTGCGGCTTCATTGCTTTTTTTGGTAAGCAGTTGCTCGCGAATGATTTTTTCAATTTCTTGAGCCATTGCTGTATTTTCTTCAAAATGACGAATCACATTGTTTTTACCTTGGCCAATTTTATTGCCTTGATATGAATACCATGCACCCGCTTTTTGTACGATGTCTTGTTGAACTGCAAGATCAACTAATTCACCTAGTTGATTTGTGCCCTTGCCGTACATGATTTGGAACACAGCCTCTTTGAAAGGTGGTGCCATTTTATTTTTCACCACTTTAACGCGTGTTTCATTACCTGTGATTTCATCACCTTCTTTGACTTGACCGATACGACGGATGTCTAAGCGTACAGAAGCGTAGAATTTAAGTGCGTTACCGCCAGTTGTTGTTTCTGGGCTACCAAACATTACACCAATCTTCATACGGATTTGGTTAATGAAGATCACCATACAGTTTGAACGTTTTGCATTACCAGTAATTTTACGTAATGCTTGACTCATTAAACGTGCCTGTAAGCCCATGTGTGAGTCACCCATTTCACCTTCAATCTCGGCTTTAGGGGTGAGTGCAGCAACAGAGTCGACAACGATCAGATCAATTGCACCTGAGCGAACCAACATATCTGCGATTTCGAGTGCTTGTTCACCGTGGTCAGGTTGTGAAACCAATAGATTGTCAATATCTACACCTAGTTTACGCGCGTATTCTGGATCTAGTGCATGCTCGGCATCAATAAAGGCACAGGTACCACCATTTTTCTGACATTGCGCAATCGCTTGCAATGTCATGGTTGTTTTACCTGAAGATTCAGGACCATAAATCTCAATGATACGACCTTTAGGTAATCCACCGATCCCTAATGCGATATCGAGGGTTAAAGAACCTGTAGAAACCGCTTCAACTGCTTGTACAGTATTATCACCTAAGCGCATCACGGTATTTTTACCAAATTGCTTTTCAATTTGGCTTAAGGCAGCTTGGAGTGCCTTACTTTTATTATCATCCATCTCATAACCTCAAAACTTTATCTTCTTAACGACTAACCCAAGTGGATGTATTGAATCTCAACTTGTTGGGACTTGGGTATAGTGGCAGATTCTAGTTGTATATTCCACATCTGATCTGTGTCAGTACGACACAAGATGACGCATCCAAATTAGAAAATTTTATTCATCATGATATGACCATGATTGTACATTTTCTTGTTTAAAACGATTGATATCACGACGATCTTTTTTGCTTGGTCGGTGATCAGGTCGGGCTAGATTATGCAATTTTCGCTGTGATGCATGCAACTCTCTACGTTCAATACTTTCTGTAGTTTCTTCATAAAGTAATTGGGCTGCGGGCGCACCACCACGTATCGTAGAGAGTGCTTTCACAACCACAGTTTTTTTCTCAAAACCCTGCTGAATAGTGAGTTCCATTCCGATACGTACATCTCTAGAAACTTTAACACGGTCATTGTTGTGATGGACTTTACCACCTTCAATGGCGGCTTTGGCAATCGAGCGTGTTTTAAAAAACCGTGCAGCCCAAAGCCATTTATCAATGCGCATGGCATCCATGTTGTCTGATTCATGCTGTTTTGGCATCTGTTACCTGTAAGTTGGTGTCAAGATAATCAAAGAGATTGGTTAAATGATCAAGTGATGGGTACGCTACTTCCGTGGCGAGTCGAGCGGGTTTAGCACTAGATGGTTGTAAAATGCTAAACAGTTGGGTAATACCAAAACGCTCAGCGCCTTGGAGTACTGCAATCGTATCATCAATAAATATTGCTTGAGCTGGATCAAATGGATGTACTTGTTGTAACTTTTGCCAAAAAGCGATTTCTTCTTTGGCGTGCCCAAGCTCTTCACTACTGATCATGACTTCAAAGTAAGGGCTGAGTTCGACATTTTCAAGCTTCAGTTGTAAGCCTGCTCGATCGGCATTGGTCAGTAACCAACAGCGATAGCCTTGAGCTTTGAGTTGTTCTAATAATTCATGGCAACCTTTGCGTGCACGAATTTTCTCACGATGCTCATATTGTAGTTGTAAAACATCAACACCAACTTTAGCTGTCCAATACGCCGAAGAATACCAAGATAGTGTATGCTTATGTTGTTGGTAAAATTGGAATAGTGTCTGTTGGCTTTGCTCTAAACTGCATTGATGTATGTGCGCATGTCGTTCAGGCAAACAATGATTCCAAATGAAATCATCAAAGGCTAAATCAAGTAAAGTACCATCCATGTCAAACATGGCGATAGGTTGCTGCTGTAAATCTGAATATGACATAAGGCTGATCTATGTTTATTAAAACGTGTGCCCCACAAGATTCTTTTATTTCGAAACTTGTGCCAATCATGGCGCAGGCAACTCAAATATTATTGGAAGAATATCAAAATTATTGTGCAGGTGGTGAGTTTAATATTCAGGAAAAAAGTGATGATTCCCCTGTGACTCAAGCAGATTTAAAGGTAAATCGCTTTTTGTTAAAGCATTTGGCTGAATTTACACCTGAGTTACCTGTGTTGTCTGAGGAGAGTGATTATTCAGCTCGACAAGCGTGGCAGTGTTGTTGGATGCTTGATCCTTTAGATGGAACGAAAGAGTTTATTCATGAGCGTGATGAGTTTACGATTAATTTAAGTTTGATCGAAGGCAATGAGACGACCTTTGCAATTATTTCTGTGCCATGTGAGCAGGTCATGTACATTGGTTATCAGTCACAGTTGCCTTATAAATATAGTTTTAGCCGTCAAGAGTGGTTTCAATATCAGGTCGAAGAACATGATTTGGCAACACCGCTTCAAATTGGTTTGAGTCATAACAGTAAGAATCCGAAGTATAAAAATTTTATTGAGCCGATTTTGCAACATCGGACTGTGGAGCGACGTGAAGCGGGCAGTGCTTATAAATTTTGTATGATGCTAGAGGGTGAAATTGATATTTATCCACGATTTCATCCAACCTCAGAGTGGGATACCAGTTCAGGGCAGGCATTGTTAGAAAGTATCGGTGGTGGTTTGATGACTTTAGATGGGAAACCATTTCAATATAATCAGCGTGAAACGGTATTGAATGGTGGTTTTATTGCTTTTAGAGATCAGTATTGCAAAAAAATTGCTTATGAGGCCTTGGCGCATTCAGGCATTTTAGATTGAGTCTTGTAGTCTGCATGGTATAGTGAGCTAAATTTAAGCTTGTATGTGAATATGGCTCTGCATTTATTGCCCAAAAGCATGTTTGAAGCAATTGATCTACTCCCAGACGCTTCAACACCTGTCACTTTGTTTACTCGTCACTCTTTACGTGAGTTGGTGAATGGGCAGGGTTTTGCTGGTTATGACTTGCAATTAACAGAGCAAGGACGAGATTTGGCTTATGCGTGGGGGCAGTATTTAATCAATAATACCGACCGAGCGATTCAGCACTGTATTTCAAGCCCGATTCAGCGTTGTGTAGATACTGCTGCATTAATGATTCAGGGTGCAGATGGTATTCACGAGGCAGTAAATACGCATACGATCGAAATTGTTGAACAGCGATTATTGGTAGAGCCAGGAAGCTTTGTATTAGATATTCAGCAGGCTGCACCTTATTTCCGCCAGCAGGGCGCGTTAGGGTTTATTAATAGTTTTGTGAATAATGCTTTGCCAGGAATGAAACATCCTATAACAGGTGTATTTGATGTATTGGAATTACTCTATCACACACACCCGACTCAGCATCAAGGTTTAAGTTTAGCGGTGAGTCATGACACGATACTTGCTGCGATCGTAGCGGTGATTTCAGGTCAAAATCAAATAGAGAAGTCTGATTGGCCTGAGATGATGGAAGGTTTATTTGTGTGGTTTGAAGGGGAAGATTTTAGTAATAGTAAGTTAAAATGGATTTGGCGTGGTCAAAAACAAGAGCTTGTTATTAAAGATTTTCAAAACAAATAATATTCTGTTTGATAAGTGTGTTTTAAAAGATAAATAATAACGAACATCTGAATGAAAAATTCAAGACAATAAAAAAGCCCGAAAATTCGGGCTTTTTTATATACATCAAATTAGTTAGCTAATGCTTTAATTTGAGTATTTAAGCGACTCTTATGACGAGCAGCTTTGTTTTTGTGAATGATGCCTTTATCAGCCATACGGTCGATTACAGGTACAGCTGTTTTATAAGCTTCTGAAGCAACAGCATAATCACCAGCAGCGATCGCATTTACAGTACGTTTGATATAAGTACGAACCATAGAACGTAAGCTTGCGTTGTGTTTACGCGCTTTAACGTTTTGACGAGCACGTTTTTTAGCTTGAGCAGAGTTTGCCACTCGTGCACTCCTTAAAAATAAGTTGGTCTGGGCGGGCGCTGAAGTTAAAACCAAAGAAATATTGGTAACATTCACCAGCCCGTAAACAAGTGCCATATTTTGAGGAAAGTAAGCCCCGAAGTCAAGCCTTGTGACACTTTTAAGTACATTTAACAGGTGATAATCTTATAAGAAAACGTTACATTAAGCCTAATCATAAGTTGGAATAAATAAAAATGAGCATAGGCGATAAAAAGGCAATTATTATTGGTGCGACAGGTCTAGTCGGTGAAGCGCTTGTAGATAAATTACAACAGTCTAATGACTTTAATTTGATTACTGTTGTTGTGAGAAAAAAATCTGATAAATTAAAATCTTATAGTAAGGTTTCGCAACTTATTCTAGAAGATTTTTTATTGTTGAATGATGAAGATGTCAGCGCTCATACACATGCATTTAGTTGCTTAGGTAGCACGATCAAACAAGCGGGATCGAAAGACGCATTTTATGCAATTGACTATGAAATTAATGCTCATTTTGCTGATCTGATTCAGGATAAAAATATTCATTTATTGGTTGTTAGTGCATTGGGAGCGAATGCTAATTCACCTGTTTTCTATAATAAGGTTAAAGGTGAACTAGAGAATTACTTAAAAAGTTTGTCAATTTACAAGCTCTCAATCTTCCAGCCTTCATTGTTAATTGGTAAACGAAGCGAAGTGCGTGTATTGGAGGATATGGCACAAACAGTATTTAAATTTGTTGAAAAAACATGGACTAAACCGTTTAAATATAAGCCTGTAACCGCAGAGCAATTGGCGCATACTATGCTAAGTGCGGCTCAGACTCAGACAGCAGCATTCAAGCTGTACGATAATTTGATGATACAACAAACCCAATAATGGAGACTTTCAGTGACAACGATTCCTTTTGTAACTTGTGATTTGTTAGATGATAATCCTGAGAAAGACTTACAAGTGGTAACACCATCTTTAGATGGTAAGTTTTTTAAAAGTTATGGCGCACGTAAAACTTTTGGTGGGCAAGTTGTCACAGTAAAGTGTTTTGAAGACAACTCTCGCGTTAAAGAACTTTTGGCAACGGATGGTGCAGGTAAAGTATTGGTTGTCGATGGTGGTGCATCTATGCGTTGTGCTCTGATGGGGGATTTAATTGCTGAGTCCGCAGTGAATCACCATTGGAATGGCGTTGTGATTTATGGTTGTGTACGTGATGTGGATGCAATTGCAGAACTTGATTTAGGTGTACATGCATTGGCAGCAATTCCACAAAAAAGTAATCGTAAAGGCATAGGTGAAGTGGATATTACACTGTATTTTGGTGGTGTGACGATCAATTCTGGCGATTATATCTATGCGGATAATAATGGCATCGTGATCGCGAAAGAAAAACTAGTTGACTGCTAAAGGATAGCGATATGCTCAAAATGGCGAACCATCAATTCAAGGTTTTACAATCTGTTGTTGCCACACTAATTGAAGGCGGAAGAGGTGTGATGGGAACACCACAACCAAACCAGCCAGTGAAAGCGCTAAAGCTTTATGAGTTTGAAGGTTCACCATTTTGTCGTCGTGTTCGTGAAGTTGTTACGTTATTAAATTTAGATGTGGAAATTTATCCATGTCCGAAAGGTGGTCAAAAATACCGCCAAATCGTTAAAGAAAAAGGTGGTAAAAGACAGTTTCCATTTTTGATTGATGAAAATACAGGTGATCAACTCTATGAGTCACAAGAGATCATTCATCATCTGTTCAAACACTATGGTAAAACAGGGAAAACGCCGAAAAAATTTAGCCATTATCCAAAACTTCCTTATGTTTCAGCTTTAGCATCGATTGCCAATGCAGCTCGTGGTGTATCGATTAATAAAAAAATTATAGATCGAGCAGCACCAGCACAATTGCTCGAATTATGGAGTTTTGAGGCAAGCCCTTATACACGTTTGGTTCGTGAAGTTCTCACTGAGCTGGAAATTCCATATATTTTGCATAATGTTGCCAAAGAGCGTTGGCAAGATATGGGGCCAGCAATCTTGCGTTTAAAACCTGGTCAATATATTCCATTACCGAATGGAAAGCGCGAAAAGGTTGTTGAAGTGATGGGACGAGATATTCAAGTGCCATATTTGATTGATCCAAACACAGGTGTGAAGATGTTTGAGTCAGCGAAGATTGTCGATTACTTGAAAAAGCAGTATGGTTAATGAATTACAGAAAAGCATCTTTTAGAAGATGCTTTTTTTATCAGCGTCGTAGCTTGTTGCTTCTCTGATGTATTTAGCTGTTTAATACAATCGAAATATAGTGATGTGATTTATAAATGTTAAGCCAACTGACCAATCTATTCAAAAGCACCAAAGAGACACCTGAGCAGTTATTTTTAAAAGAACATGCTTTATCATTTGATGTAGAGAAGGGCGCGATTTTGCATGGTGTGGTGCTGAATGAGTTGGGCTTTCGTTTGGAATATTTTTCTAATCGAAAATTAGACCGATTTGATGATTTGGAAAAGCTATTTAGGATTGCACCACAAATTAATGAAAAGATTGATTTGGAATTGCACTCGCAGCGATTTGTTGAGCGCATAGGGAATACAGAAGAAAATCTGAAAGAGTTAAAGCAAATAATTAAAGTTTTAAATGACTATTATGTGAAGTTTCAAAGACCAAGATAAGCTAAAATATTTTTATGAGTTTTAATATATAAATAAAAAAGCTGAATCATTTGATTCAGCTTTTTAGTATGCAAGCTAACGATTATTTTTCAATAATAGCCGTTACACCTTGACCACCAGCAGCACAGATCGAAACTAAGATACGACCTGAACCTTTTTGGTTTAAGATTTTCGCAGCAGTCGCGATGATACGACCACCAGTTGCAGCGAATGGGTGACCCGCAGCTAAAGAAGAACCTTTAACGTTTAATTTGCTACGATCAATTGAACCTAAAGGTGCATCTAAGCCTAAACGCTCTTTACAGAATTTCTCATCTTCCCAAGCTTTCAAAGTAGAAAGTACTTGTGATGCAAATGCTTCGTGGATTTCATAGTAGTCGAAATCTTGAAGTTTAAGACCAGCACGCTCAAGCATACGTGGAACTGCATAAGCAGGCGCCATCAATAAGCCTTCTTTCTTACCAACGAAATCAACCGCAGCAGTTTCAGAGAAAGTTAAGTAAGCAAGAACTTCGTGACCATTTGCTTTAGCCCATTCTTCAGAAGCTAAAAGTACACATGATGCACCATCAGTAAGTGGTGTAGAGTTACCCGCTGTCATTGTTGCAGCTTCGCCTTTACCAAATACTGGTTTTAATTTTGCTAATTTCTCAGCAGTAGAGTCAGCACGTAAGTTGTTGTCACGGCTTAAACCTAAGAATGGCGTGATTAAGTCATCGAAGAAACCTTCTTCGTATGCTTTTGCCATTTTTTGATGAGAAGCAGCAGCTAATTCATCTTGAGCTTCACGAGCAATGTTCCATTCTAAAGCGGTAATTGCAGCATGATCACCCATTGCAAGACCTGTACGTGGCTCACCATTTTTAGGTGCATCCATAAGATCTTTAACATTGATTTTTGCTAAAGCTTTTAAGCGGTCTTTACCTGTTTTAGCAATGTTAAGCTCAAGTAAAGCTTTACGTAAACCATCACCAAAAGCGATTGGCGCATCAGAAGTTGTATCCACGCCACCTGCGATACCCACTTCGATTTGACCTAAAGCAATCTTGTTTGCAACAAGGAATGCAGCTTGTAAACCAGTACCACATGCTTGTTGAAGATCAAATGCTGGTGTTTCTGGTGCAAGTTGAGTATTCAACACACATTCACGTGTCATGTTGAAATCACGGCTGTGTTTTAATACTGCACCAGCAACGACTTCACCTAAACGTTGACCTTGGAGGTTGAAACGCTCAACCAAACCGTTTAACGAAGCTGTAAACATGTCAATGTTAGAAGCTGTAAAATAAGCGCCGTTAGAGCGAGCGAAAGGAATACGGTTACCGCCGATAATGGCAACACGGCGAACAGTGTTTTGGCTCATGGTTTTATCCTGTTGAACAGAAGGTTTGGTTGTTTTTGATGGTGCTGCTTTTGTAGATGTAGAAGAAGCAGTTGTTTTCGTACTACGACCTGTAGAACGAGGACGAGTCGTTTTAGTTGTCGTACTTGCTGCTTTAGAAGTTGTGTCAGCACTTTTACTAGTAGTAGAAGTTGCTTTTGATGTATTTGACACAGTTTCTTGAGCAGAATTCTCGACTGCTGGATTTTCTTGAGTTGTTTTGCTCATAAGGCTTTTCCAAGCATAATTGCGATATTCTTGGTGTAAACAATATCATATTTCCAATACTGCTGTATTGACTAGAATGACGCTTTAGACCACATTCAGGTCAAGACATCCAGACATGAACTCAAGTATGATTTGCTGTGAGTCAATCAAACATTAATTTCATGTTATATCCCGAACATGGTTCAGGTGTTTGTAAAAAATTCATTTGTATGAGAGATAATAATCATGACCGATCAATACCAAGCATTTACACAATCACCTTTGGGTAAATTTGTTGTAAAAAATTTAGGTTTACCATCGCCAGTTAGCTTAGATCGTTTTGAAAATGCCCAACCTGTTGTAAATGGTGCAGTATTGCTTGGCGCAGCACCTTCAAGCACAATTTCTGCTTCTATTGCTCAAATTCTTAGCAATATCCATGCAGATAGTTATGTCGGCAATAATGTTGAATTACAACAAACAGCTGCAAAAGTAGGTTTAAATCTTCGCCCTTTAAATGCGGATGATAAAGAGTCTAAATTTAAAGCAGTTGTATTTGATGCTTCTGGTATCCAAGATTCTGAACAATTAAAAGCGTTGTATAACTTTTTTAATCCAATCGCTCGCCAAATTTCAAGTTCAGGTCGTGTGATTGTAATTGGTACAACACCTGAAACGGCTAAGACTGTAAAACAAGCAATTGCACAACGTGCGCTTGAAGGTTTTGTGAAGTCTGCTGGTAAAGAATTCAAAAAAGGTATTACTGCTCAAGTGGTTTATGTAGACCAAGGTGCTGAAGCAAACTTAGAATCTACTTTACGTTTCCTAATTTCGCCACGTTCTGCTTATGTATCTGGTCAAGTGATCCGTATTTCTAAAGCAGAAACAGTGAAATTAGATTGGGCTAAGCCACTTGCAGGTAAAACTGCACTAGTAACAGGTGCAAGCCGTGGTATCGGTGAAGCGATTGCACAAGTATTGGCACGTGATGGCGCGCATGTGATTTGTTTAGACGTTCCACAACAACAAGCTGATCTTGAGCGTGTTGCGGGTTCAATTGGCGGTTCAGTATTGGCAATTGATATTACTGCTGCTGACGCTGGCGAGAAAATCAAAACTGCTGCGGCTAAACAAGGCGGTTTGGATGTGATTGTTCACAATGCTGGTATTACTCGTGACAAAACTTTGGCAAACATGAAGCCGGAGCTTTGGGATCTAGTCATCAACATTAACTTGTCTGCAATTGAACGTGTTAACGATTACTTACTTTCTAATGATGGTTTAAATGCAAATGGTCGTATCGTTTGTGTATCATCAATCAGTGGTATCGCGGGTAACTTAGGTCAAACGAACTATGCTGTTTCTAAAGCAGGTGTGATTGGTTTGGTTAAATTTACTGCACCAACATTGAAAAATGGTATTACGATCAACGCGGTTGCACCAGGTTTCATTGAAACTCAAATGACTGCTGCGATTCCATTTGCGATTCGTGAAGCAGGTCGCCGCATGAACTCAATGAACCAAGGTGGTTTACCTGTAGATGTTGCTGAAGCAATTGCTTGGTATGCTTCTACTGGTTCAACAGGTGTGACAGGCAACGTTGTTCGTGTATGCGGTCAAAGCTTGTTGGGCGCTTAAGCGTTAAACGTTTTGAAGAGGGGTGCTTGTGCATCCCTTTTTTATAAAAATATAGAAAGGTTCATTATGAATACACGTCATTTTAGTCAATTACCAAAACCTTATTTAGCTTATCCAAAGGTCATTCAAGGTTTAATTTTTAAAAAGCCAAAAGGCGAAAAAGTATTGCCACAAGTTGAATACGTGGTAGATACACTTAAAGTTGATACAAAACATTTAGAAAGCTATAACGAAGTGTGTGGTTTTAAAAATGATGGTTTTGTCCCTGCAATTTATCTAGCTGTGTTGTCCCAAAGCTTGCAAATGCATATGATGACCAGCGAAGCATTTCCATTCGCAATTTTAGGTTTGGTACATATTCGTAACCAAATCAAACAAACACGTAAAATTGGTGTAAATGAGCAAATTACCTTGTCATGTAAATTTGGTGAACTTCAGCCACATGATAAAGGTTTACAGTTTGACTTCATTACCACAGCAAAAGTTGGTGGTGAAGTGGTGATGGAAAGTTTAACCACATATTTATCACGTCAAAAAACTGAGAAAAAAGCATCTGAGAAAGCGAAAGAATCGAAAGAGCCTGCATATCAACCAAAAGCAGAATGGAATATTTCTGAGAATACTGGCCGCCGTTATGCCTTGATTTCAGGTGATTTTAACTTGATTCATATTCATGCTGTCACAGCTAAAGCCTTTGGTTTTAAACAAGCGATTGCACATGGCATGTGGAGTAAGGCGAAAGCGTTAGCAAGCATTGAGTTACCTGCGGCTTATGAAGCAGATGTTTGGTTTAAATTGCCAATGTATTTACCATCAACTGTTGAGTTTTTAACAGCTGCTGAATCAAAACAAACTGACTTCTTGATTCGGAACGTTAAATCTAAAAAACCGCATGTTGCTGGAACAGTAAAAGCACTTTAATACTGAATCGTATGGTTGATTCAGCCCTTTTGTTCGCAAGAGGGTTATTCTAGAAAAATATAAATATCATAAGGATATGTGCATTGATTAAAGAGATTTTATTTGCCGATACGCATAACTATCATGGCAATGTTGATGAGCGTTTTACTGATTTAGCAACCCAATTTAGCCGTTTACAAGATGCACGAAGCCATCAAGGCGGCGCGGCATTGGTGGTTTATTTCAAAGGTCAGAAAGTTGTTGATATTTTTACAGGCAAGAAATCTCAAGAAGAAGATTGGCAATCCAATACTTTGACAATGTGTTATTCGACAGGTAAAGGAATATTGGCAACGCTTGCACATATTTTAGTGAGTGAAGGCTTACTTGATTATGATCAGCCAATTGCACATTATTGGCCTGAGTTTGCCCAAAATGGTAAAGCGAATATGACATTGCGTCATGTTTTATCGCATCAGAGTGGTTTATTCGATATCCGTAATACGATTGAGACAGCAACAGAGATGTTGGATTGGTCGCATATGTTAGAGGTAATGGCTGCTGCTACGCCACGTTTTGCAGCAGGACAAAGCTTTGCTTATCAACCGTTGACTTATGGTTGGCTCGTGGGTGGGGTGATTGAAAAGGCAGCAAAACAGCCTTTAAGTTGGTTAATGCAACGTTATCTAGTGCAACCACTTGAGTTGGATGGTGCATATTTTGGTACGCCAAGCTCTGAATTGCAGCGAGTTGCGCGTTTACTTGAAAAACCTAAAAAGCCATCTACACCTAAGCCACAAGTTAAAAAAACAGATCAACCGCGTAAAGCCTCATTGTCAGAAAAGTTTTTAGAACTTTCAGGACAAAGTCCACAAGATTTCCAAGATGCGATGATTCCAAAAGGCATGCGTAATTTTAGCTTCTATAGTGATGCGGGTTTACAAGCTGTTATTCCTGCGGCAAATGGTGTCTTTACTGCTGATAGTTTGGCTAAAGTCTATGCGATGCTTGCCAATCAAGGGCAGTGGAATGGTCAACAATTGATTCGTCCAGAAGTGTTTAAGCAGTTAAGCACCGTACAATCTAAAGCACGTGATCGAGTGATGCCAATTCCAATGCATTGGCGTTT
>Ga0224722_1001231_pt1 | contig 14310 bp, 21 predicted proteins | sample Balambano_FR1_Me_FD_161646 | JGI IMG/M metagenome (GOLD analysis project Ga0224722, IMG submission 161646) | Freshwater sediment microbial communities from Lake Towuti, South Sulawesi, Indonesia - Balambano_FR1_MetaG | ecosystem: Environmental > Aquatic > Freshwater > Lake > Sediment | place... | reverse complement strand
GCAATTTTCATTTGAGTGAAGTACAAGTTGTTTTTGTGAGAGCCGCGCTCTGCGCGGCTCTCACAAAAACAACCGTAGTTTATTAGAGCCTCAAGCGCTATAGTCGTTTCTGGTCAGCGGCTGCCAACTACTTTTGCATTTTGCAGTAACGCCAATCTGGTTGCTCTGGTGGGCTTGGAGGAAGTGGAGGGCAGCCTGATGGCGGATAGAATGGTTTATTTTCAATTGATTGTGCCAAAACATTAGAGAAATCACCAAATAGAGTGGTACTTCCTGCTCCAGCAGTGAAACCGATACCTGCTTTCAAAAATTGACGGCGAACAAGCTCATTAGACATGCCATTTTCTCCTCATTTAAGTATGGTTGTTCAAATCCCACGGTGTTAAAAAGGAGATTTTCAAAAGCTAAGGGCAAGATTCTTGAGTAAGCGGCATAACGACTAAGTTGAGCAGCGGCTAGCGTCCTTTGCATCCTCACCGAGATCTCTCGCCCGTCCGCTCCAACGTGTTGTTAGACCGGGCTTTCGCGACAAAGTTACGACTTCTCTACCGCTTTCTGCTTCCTTTTTGCGTAGGTCTGCGAATATTGCGTCCAAATCGTAGTTGAAGGACTCGGCATACTCTTCGCGGATTCGGTGGATCTCTTCAACAATTTCATCTGTCCACATGACCTACTCTCCCATTAATTCGTTGGGTGTGCAAAGGATGGGCAGCACATAGCCGAAATCAAGACTAATCTCCGCCAACTTCCCCTGGATTTGAGCGTTAGCAATATGTTTACAGTTCCACGTTAGCAGATAATCCATGCCATGTATGGTAGCGGCAGCGATGTGAATCGCGTCCACCTTCGCCTTTGGAGGAAGGCTACTTCGAGCAAGAAATTGTGCAGCTAAATCTTGTACCGCTTGATTCAGTGCTAGCAAGGGAAAATCACGCAGGATCTCCAGTCGTTGAGCGGCAATCTCCGCATCACCCTGTGCCACCTCATCCAAAACAGCCTCCGAAGTATAGAGTATGAAGGCGTTTCGACGGGACTCCCACCAGTCTCTAGTGATCTCGATATTTGCAGCCAGAATCAGATCTTTAGTTGATCTGGCTGTGAGGTATCCCAGAATACTGGTCTCAATGTAGACGGTTTCACTCATTGGAATAGGTTTAGGATTTTTCCATTTTACGTCCGTTCGGCTAAAAGACTATGTTAGACCTCTATTTCCGACGACTAGGCTCTTGACGCTCGAACAGAAAAGTTAACCAAGCTCTTGCAGGCACTTGCTCAGGAAGCTCAGTTTCCGCAATTTCTCCAACTGCCCAAGGAGAATCCCATGAATCACTATCTGATACTCGATAATTTTCAAGCAATGTCTCAACAGATCGTTGATCTCTTGGATCACTAATCGGTCCAATATCACAAGAAAACCAGTTCCATACCTACTGAGTCAAGCTTGTCCATTCAGCTACTTCAAACGTTTTAGTTTGCTGATTATCAAACTGTTGTAATAATTTGACAGCACTTTCAATCCTGATGCCTTGCCGAACTTCGTCAACAACAAGAACAAATGCCCTATCCTTAGTTCGCGGATCAGCCATTGCATCATCTAACTGTCGCCGCTCAATAGATGCACGGTAGCTTTGGCTCTTCTTAAGCTGCAATAAAGCTGTCTTCATATATTGTGCAGAGTCAACGTAGATGGTAACAGCTAAATCACAACTATATTGATCAGTCTGATTTGTTCCTCTCCTATGCAACATTGCAACTTGACACCGCATACCTACAGGTTCAATTAATCCAACATCACATCCTCTGTGCTTTCGTGCAAGTTGCTCGGTCACTTGACTCATAAATGCCTCTTCACTGCACGGTCAGCCTGTTGACCATGCCCTAATAGCAGTTGCAATATCCTGTAATAATCCGTGCGCGATAATATCAAAATTTAATTGTTTAGGGAAAGGCATAAAGAGCCAGAGCGCAGAAGGGGAAGCAATGCTTAGTATTCCCTCTGGCAAGAGAGGTCTAACGGTTCGGTTGAGCAGCTGCCAGTAACTTTTGTATCACCAGCAAAATCTCCCTTTAGTCCGCTCCAACCGGGTTGTTAGACCGTCGCAACAACTTTCACTACAAACCTCATTGTTGAGGTCAATATCAATTTGCCTTTACCAAAGAACGAACTGTTAGGATTTCGTCAGGACGTAAAATTTCTACTGTAGATAGTGAGACAGCAATCACTGTTAAAGACTCGCCCACTGCATTAAACACTTCCAGAACACAACCCTCTTCGCCACCACTCGGGTGAGAGACGAAATCAACCAGTGTTGCAATATCTCCAGCTCTGAGTTCATATTCTGGCAAGTCACGAGTTAAAGCAACTTCTCGGTATAGCTCTAGGGTCATGTTCAAGTCTCCTTGAGAGGTTTGAGAGTCACGAACTGAAATCTTCCGTCAATCTGTCGTTGTAGCCAAATTGTAACAACAATTAAGGTTATGCCGTTTGCACCAACCAGTTCTCCTACAACTTGGTAGAAGACTCCATACTCATTCCTTCTATCCTCAACAGCCTCGCCTGTTTCCGCAATTGACTTGATAGCCGCCCTCAGGGCTTGTGGATTGTCTATTGTAAATCCAGCCTGCGCCAAAAACTTTGACTTATCATTCCTAGCTTTCTGCACCAGTAGATAACTGGTTATTTTATCGTCTGGAATAATTGCATCTTCTGGAATCCTCACCCAAAACCTCTATATCCCTCTCATATTGATTATGCAACACGAAAACAAATAGCTTTGATCATGATTGCAATTAGAGTTTCTCTAAAAGAACAATGACCCAACCACAGCCAGTATTAGCACCGCCACCACCAGCACCAGTAATTGCTTTAACTTCCCAGCCCATATCAAGATACTTGTCTAAATGCTCTTGGACAATACCATGACTTTGTGCAAGCCCCCGCTTTCCTTGAATCCGATAACCCTCTTGGTCTAAGTAAATTGTAACTAACTTCTGCATACACAGTTTTCCTAATTACAGCCACTCGTTTCATACAACCGTTGCGAAATCAACTGGTAGAAAACGTAGGCAACATTGTATCTTTGCCCACGTCCAGAACTTGAGGTCTAACGTCTCAAATCAGCGGCGGCAGATAGCTTTGTTAGCTGTCTTTCACCTACTTGCTCCATTCAAATTCGAGTGGTGGACAAGGAATTGTTTGTACATGCCAGCAACACTTTGCCTTTAACCTTGGAAAGGACAAGCGAACCCTAAATGCTTCATCTCTAGTTAGTGCATTTCTACCAGCCAGCCAAATCGTATCCTCTGGTGTTGGATTATACCTATTCTGAAGGAAGCCATTTGGCACAGCCGCTACTGTTACTGAACGTAACTCGTTACCACTTTCTGGTTCCTCGTAGTTGTACTTAACGAAGATGGTGGTAGTAATGTAAACATTACCACGCAACGTGAGTATATTGGGCAAGCTACCTTGAACTTCTGTGCTTTGACCAGCACGAATCTGGCGCACAATCATCGAGAGTTGAGATGTTTGTAGGGTAGCTGTCTGTTGACCACTAACTTGTTCAGCTTTTGAATCTACAAATAACGCTTGTTTTACAGCGTAGTCAGGATGGAAAAGATAGCGAGCGCGTTTGTAGTCAATTTTTCCAAAGAGCCTTTGATCAATTCGAGCCATTCCCATTCTGTCAAGAGCCTCTCTAGTAATATCTTCGGCGATATCAGCTACCAAGTCTTGTTCAGCGCGAAAAATTTCGATAGCAAGAGTACGGTAATCATAGATAGCCTGAACAACAAGACGTAAAGAAGCCTTTTCGATTTCTTCAAGCCTGTTTAAGTTATCCCTGAGTTGGCTCGGATCAAGTAACATTCAGACCTAATGCTTTATTAATATTTTTCTGAGCTAATTGAGCATACTTGTCTAACAACTCAATTCCGATAAATTTTCGATCAAGCTGAGTTGCCGCAATAGCTGTTGTCCCACTGCCCATAAAACAATCCAATACTATATCTTCTTTTTCAGTCAAAAGCTTAATAAATCTCGAAGGTATTTCGAGGGGAAATTTCGCCTCATGATCATCATTTGCACGAACAGAAGGAATATTCCAAACACCACGTGATCCCCAATCCTTCCATTCCTTTGGCGTAAGGCGTTGCCTGTCAATCTGAGTAACACCTGGTTTCCAGAAAATGTATAAATACTCAAATTCATCTACTGACTTATAGGACAAGCTGTGCCATTTTGAATTTTCCCAAGCTGCATCTTTAATCCATACACGTCGGTCGTACAAGTAAAACCCTGCTTCCAACGCCCACTTCTCAATAAGCCCACCTACAACTTTAATGCGTGTTTGTGCCTCATACTTGCCGCCTCTAATATTATTTCCGTTGAGGCGACGGTCTACAGTTTGTTCACTACAACCAAGCAGTTTTGCGATTTGGTGACGATTGAAATCAGGATACTCCAACATAGCTTTAAGGACATCCTCGCGTGTTACTTTGGAGCGTTTCCTAGTAACGACTTCAGCTTGAATCTTTGGCATTTCTGGATCTTTAAATACCAGGATGTCAGCGATGTTTATAACCAAAAAGCCACCTGGCTGAATAATTGGATAGTGATGCTGAATAACTGTAGAAAGAAGATTTTGCCAATCATCAAACGATAAATTGGACTCATACTCTTTGCCAACAAAATAAGGAGGCGACCAGATACTTAACGCGATACTGTTAGATTGAATTTTCTGCAATAGACTCCGCGCATCGCCTAGATATATCTGGTTAACGACTAACGCATCAGAAGAATTATCTTTATTGCCATAAATAACAGCCAAATGACGCTGTAGCTCTGGTGGCATCCTATGGATATTAAAACTAGGCTCATTAATTTTCCTCTGCTGGGTAGCCATCCTTAACACTTTGCAAACGCCGATAATGGCTGAATTATACCTCTAGTTGTCCTAGATGGATACTTATGTACTGCAAAATTATCAGCCAACCAACTCAACGATCACTTTTCCGATGTTCTAGGAGCCACCGATCGCCTTTTGCTTCTGAGAGGATGTTTGAAAAGTCGGACAGGCAGTAAAAAAGCTCACTCAGTGTAAGCTGCAAATAGAAAACCTACAACTTTAGTGAGCCAGCGCAAGGATTTCGGACAGAGCCAGCTAATGTTCCGGCTGAGCGGCTGCAAGTAGCCTTTGCACCACCATCAAGATCTCTCAACAGTCCGCTCCATCCGGATTGTTAGCTGGCGCTCAACAGCACACCAAGAAACTCCACTCCGCCAACACGTCCGTCTTTCAAAATATCCAGAATCAATTCGCCTTTCTTAGGATCATCGAGTGTTACGTTGCGTGCGAACTGCCATTCGGATCCTGGCTTATTCGCTCTACGCGGGTTAACGAAATAAATATAGGGAATGTCCCCGGATGCTGACGTACACCCTTGGAGCGCGACCTGTAGCTCCCTATCATTGGGAAATTGGGCGCGAGCGAGGTTGACCAACCAAGTAGGATCGTAGGCTCGCCACTCATATCGGTGAAAAGCCAGAAAAAATTTTCCCACAGTAACTTCCAGGCGCAGCCATAGGTGATCAAAGCCATTAAGCCGAACCTTTCCGTTATTATCGATCTTCAGTTTCATCAACCGTTCCCCAAGCCAGCTAACAAGTAATTAGATAGAATTATTCTATCTAACTCACCCAACTCGGGGTGTTAGACAGAACTTCGTCTGCCTATTTCCCTATAGAAGAGGATTAGATAGATTTAATTCTGCCTAATTCTCCTATGTGGGGTATTAGATAGAAAATTTCTACCTAACTGCCCTCTACGGGAAATTAGATAGAAAATTTACTGGCATTGTAGCCCGTTGCAAAAATTGGGGCGAAAAGTTTCGGTAAGCTTAAGTTACTTGTTCATCTCTGGCTGCAATATCCATTTTGGGCTGACATATTCATTGGTTCACAATCAGGGTCATCCTCAAATCGGCTAACGATTGAAGAACCGCCCAGCCATACTGATCGCGTCACTCACATCCACATCGCCATCCCCATCGGCATCCAAAAACGCATCCAGGACTGAGTTAGAACCTGTACCTGGTTGAGTGCGAGATCCAGAACTGAGCAGCTTTAACACGAGCGGCACCGCAGCCACCAATAGCATTTGCACCGTGCTGGCGGGTAGTCCTGTGCGTTGTGCGATCGCCTGAGAAATTTGCTGCTGCTGACCGGGTGTGAACAGGGCTTGCACTGCGGCGGCACTCGGTTGAAATCCGCTAAATTGCCTTAAGATGCCTTCAGCGCGATCGTCGCCCCCGACACTGCGTTGCTGCTGGAGGGCTGAGCGCACATAACCTCCCACCATCGATAACACAGTTTGGGTCGTACCTGGATCAACCCCTTGAGACGCTGACATTTGTTGCACTGCGCCCAGTATGCTGGTCAACTGATCTGGATTAGCCTGCTGATTAGGGTTGTCGATCGCACCTAAAATCTGATCAAAAAGTCCCATAATTTCGCCATAGATAAAATAAGGGCGAACCAGCAAACCACGTTGTCTGAACTGATTTCAAGGCTCACCCTACACTAACAAAATCGAGTTATCTAAGCCTGCGATCGCAGCCGCAGGGTGTAAACATTTAACCAACAGTAACCTGGCTAGAATCCACAGCAGAAGCACCGTTAACTCCTCTGGCGATCGACACTGCTTTGTTGAGCATGTCTTGACTTGGAACTTTACCCTTCAATACAACAGTGCTGCCCAACTGAGCGACCCAAAGGGTTTCGACATCATCCAAAGTAGAATCATTATCAAAAGCAAGTGCAACCCGCTTGGCCAAACCACTCTCATCAAATTCACCATCTAATCCCATCTTTTCGGGAGGAGTGGATGCTTGCTTCGGTCTTGCCGGGGGGGTAGATGCAGGCTTTTTAGAACCGGGGAATAGTCTACTTAACCAACCCATAAGATTTTCTCCAAATCATCAGTAGTAGAAAGCTAACACCCTCAAATTGGGGGCGACGTTAATACTTTACCAGTTACTTGAAATATGACAACCCAACTGGAGATGGAGGAATGCAAAAGTGGGATGCACTCTAGTATTACATTGTTTGAAGTTTTTCAGACTTTTTCTGAATCGGGTGAAACCCTTGCTGTAAACTAGGTTTCGATTGCAAAACGCGATGCTGCAATCTACATGCCGCAACCTATTGTGAGAGTTTAGCAATCAGTCAGCTTCTACCACTCAGACTATTAACATTACTTCGTTTGGAGTATTTATATCAATGTCTCATGCAGTCAAAATCTACGATACTTGCATCGGATGCACCCAGTGCGTTCGAGCTTGCCCAACCGACGTATTAGAGATGGTTCCTTGGGATGGCTGTAAAGCCGGACAAATTGCCTCCTCACCTCGGACTGAAGACTGTGTAGGTTGCAAACGCTGTGAAACAGCTTGCCCAACCGACTTCTTGAGCATCCGGGTTTACCTTGGGGCAGAAACCACTCGCAGTATGGGTTTGGCTTACTAAGCCCATTTTTCAGTCGTTTCATAAACTCGCATTTAATCTCGAAGGAGGCAAATTGCCTCCTTCTTTTATTTATTTGTGAGGATTGCTTGCAAAGATGGCATCCAGGGGAAGTGCTATTACAATGGGTGGAAGTTTATTTGGTGTGATCAGGAGCGGGTGGCAATGTGTGGAATTGTCGGATATATAGGGACACAGCAGGCAACCAGCATTTTGTTGGAAGGACTGCGCCGGTTAGAGTATCGAGGCTATGATTCCGCTGGGATTGCCACACTCCATAACAGTAAAATCCACTGTGTTCGTGCTAAGGGAAAACTGAACTTTCTCCAAGAAAAAGTTGCAGGACAAGAAACCCTGGCTCAGGTTGGTATTGGGCATACCCGCTGGGCAACGCACGGCAAGCCAGAGGAACACAATGCCCATCCCCATCTCGACATGACCCGCCGGGTTGCTGTTGTCCAGAATGGTATTGTCGAAAACTACCGAGAATTGCGGGAGGGCTTAAAGCAACGCGGCTTTGAATTTGTCACAGAAACCGATACTGAGGTGATCCCAAATCTCGTGGCCGAGTGTTTGGATCAAATGCGGAGTCAAAACGAGTTAGATAATTACACTTCTCCATTCGTAGAGGCTGTGCGCCGCGTGGTCAATCAACTGCAAGGAGCCTTTGCGATCGCCCTCCTCTGCGCTGAATACCCTGATGAAATTGTCATCGCTCGACAACAGGCCCCAATTGTGATTGGCTTTGGTCAGGGTGAATTTTTCTGTGCTTCGGATACGCCTGCCATTTTGCCCTATACCCATGCGATCGTGGCTTTAGACAATGAAGAAATGGCTCTCCTGACTCCCCTGGGTGTAGAAATTTATAGCTTTAAGGGTAAACGGCTGAAGAAGCAACCTCAATTACTAACAGGTACATCATTAGTGACGGAAAAACAGGGATTCCGCCACTTTATGTTAAAAGAAATCTATGAGCAACCCAATGTCGTTCGGACGTGTTTAGAAACATACATTGAACCCAGTTGGAATACTCCAGGTACAAATCCAATCCGGTTGAATTTGCCTTCAGACTTCTACACCGACCTCGATCAAATTCAAATTATCGCCTGTGGAACAAGTTGGCACGCCAGTTTAATCGGCAAGTATTTACTCGAACAGGTGGCGCAAATTCCTGCCCAAGTGCAATATGCCTCGGAATTTCGCTATGCTCCACCCCCGATCACGGCTAACACTTTGACGATTGGGGTAACGCAATCTGGTGAAACGGCTGACACAATTTCTGCGATTGCAATGGAACAACAACGCCGCCAGGGAAAAACTGCGCCCCTCCGTCCTCGACTTTTGGGTATTACCAATCGAACCCAAAGCACGTTATCCCGTCTGGTTGATCACATGATTGATACTCAAGCGGGCATTGAAGTAGGAGTCGCTGCTACCAAGACCTTTATGGCTCAGCTCATGGCTTTCTATTGTTTAGCGATCGATCTGGCATATCGGCAGCAAACCTTACCCTTTGAGCAAATTCAGCATTTAGTTCAGCAACTCTATCAAATTCCTGCTCAAATGGAACGGTTGCTAGAAACCCAGGAACAGCAAGCTGAATCCTTAGCACACAGCTTTACTGAAACTAAGGACTTTATCTTTGTCGGACGAGGCATTAATTTTCCGATCGCCCTAGAGGGGGCCCTGAAACTCAAGGAAATTAGCTACATTCACGCAGAAGGTTACCCAGCAGGTGAAATGAAACATGGACCGATCGCCCTGCTGGATGAAAAGGTGCCCGTGGTGGCGATCGCGGTTCCTGGTTTGGTCTATGAGAAAGTCATCTCCAATGCCCAAGAAGCACGAGCGCGGGATGCCTATCTACTCGGTGTCACACCAACTCATGATGCTCATGTGGCCGAGGTGTTTGATGAGGTGTTGCCAATTCCTGCTGTTGATGAATTGCTTTCACCTTTGTTAACGGTAATTCCATTGCAGTTATTGGCTTATCACATCGCGGCTCGTCGCGGTTTGGACGTGGATCAGCCACGCAATTTAGCAAAAAGCGTTACAGTGGAGTAATAGAGAAAACATGTTGTTTTGTGTTGTACCAAGGGAATAAGGTTCTTAAGTGCGGCGATCGCCTCGGTGCTGCCTGTGATTTTCGGATCGTGGCATTGGAAAGCGACCCTTGCGGTATCTGCAAAGCAGCGCGACCCATCCATATCAGCTACAGCCTCCAACACAGATGAAATGTGTAGGCATTTACTAGTAGTGGAGTACCCCCAAAAAAGGGTATTGAAAATTGGGTAAAGGCAGCAAAACAGTTGAACTGAGAAATTTCAGTACTCGATCGCTCCTAGTGCTTTCAGGGTAGCTTTCTCTATGTCATTTAACCTTCAACACCTGTGATGCTCATACCAAATTGGGATTAATCCTCATCAGGTAAGGAGAGAATTTCATCTTCAATGAGTTCTGGCAAGTCTTCTGTATGAACATGGAGATGGCTAACAGACCCCGTGAGTTCAGCCAGGATGTCGCCTTTCTGGTCATCTGTGAGATTCGCAAGCTTCAATTGAGTCAGCAAGAAAAGCACTTTTTCACACTCTTCGCCCAGTTCATCTAGTAAGGTTGATAGCGTTGAGTTGACATGCAAAGATCGCTCAATTTTAGAAATCATTTGCCCCTCCTGAGTCGTTTTTCTGCCCGTGCTAGACTTTTCTCCAGTCCTGCAATTTCTTTTTCCCAATAACGAATTAAATTCTCATCTGGAACTGGTTGCTGTTGCTGATCAATAATTTTCTGATGATGAATCTCAATTTGCCGCTGAATACTCTCGACTGACTTACGAAATTTCCTTTTTGACAATTCCCCTCCTTCTGATCAATCATCCTCCACCGCTCCCAGTGCTTTCAGCGTGGCTTTCTCTGCTTCAGTCAAGCCTTTGACAACCGTGTTGTTCATACCTTCGTAGGGGTGATGCATTTACGCATTCAAAACGTCCTTCAAAATCACAACTGATAATCCTGTTACACTGCGTAATACCATTTTAGGTAATATGTGCATGATTTCAATTGCCAGAACGGTTAGCTAGTCAAGCATTCTGCAATCCAAAATCGGGAATCTAAAATCCAAAATGGTATAACCCTGCATCATTGGTCAAAAAGTGAGTGCAACCTGCACTGAGAGCAGTTGCAGCATGAATGGCATCTGGAGTCTTCAGATTACTTGTAGCTCTGAGGCTGGCGGCTTGTTTGAGAATGGTGCGGCTGATCGGCAGGGAATTCACTTTTGATGACAGCAATAATCTTTCGTATCGCTTGATTAGATCGGTAGCATTCTCCTGATCGGTAAAATCAAAGTCTCTAGCAATGTAAGTTCGCTAGTGATGATTTGAATCTTAATCTGTCTGGAGTTGAAGCCACATGGGTTCTAGAAGTGGATAATAATTGGGAAACTTTTCGACACTATAGATGATGGTGACAGTATCAACATAAACCAGGCTAGATTCTGGGATGGTTAATTGTCCCATAATGCTCTCTCTTGTTGCAGATAGCGATCGACCTCCTCAGCCGTTCTGAAGAGTTGTTGTCCAGGTGCTTCGTTTAAGATATCGACAACAGATTGTTTGGGAGAATTTTCTGACTCAGGAGTTTCTGAAGTGCCTAGTAATTTTGATTTCAAAACCATTTGCTCTTCTGAAGACAGAGAACGAATGACCCGAATCAGGTTGTCAATGAGTTGAATGTTGATTGTTCCCGAAGATGTCTGACTCATAGTGGTTTCCTCCAATATTAACTTTGCAATTTAATTTTTAGCCTTCCACCTCCACCGCTCCTAGTGCATTCAGCGTAGCTTTCTCTGTTTCTCAAACCTTTGACTCCAGTGATGTTCATGCCTCCGTAGGGGCGATCGCGTGTCATGCTAATTGCAGTATTTCAATCAGCTTTTCGTTCAAGATTCTTATTTGTTGTGTACCCAGACTGCCAAATTTTCTAATGACTAACTGCTTGGTCAAAGTTGTTATACGAGTCGTTCTGATTTTTGAGGGAATTCGCAACCCAGTGCCAGGGAATTCTGGATCGTTAGACAGAAGTGGGATGTCCTCTGGTGACAATTGGTCTATGTTTTGAGAAGTGATAGCGCAGAGAGTAATATCGTCTCCAGCAGGATCAATCCAAAGGATGACCGCAGGGCGCGCCTTTGCTTGACTCAGATCGCTAAAGGGAAATTTAACGAGCACAATATCTCCTTTATCTACCATTGAATTGGTTCTCCGTCTTCAAAGGTGTAAATATCGGGTTCGTCATGCCAGAAATTGAAGGAGCCGCCTTTGTCAGCAAGATACATCAGGTCTTGAGTCGTAAGTTCGGGAAGTTCCTCGGCAAGTCGTTGTTCAAGCAATTCGCGTTCTGCGCGAGGGAGAGAGTGAATCAGTTGAATAATGGATTCAACCATTTGAGTATTGACAGAATTCTGAATCGCATTTGAATTCATTAATATAGTCCTCCTGATTTTTCATCGATCATCAACTTTCAATTTTGCATTTTTAATTCTTCATTGTTTATCTTCCACTGCTCCCAATGCTTTCAGGGTGGCTTTTTCTGCTTCAGTCAAGCCTTTTTACTTATGATGTTCATGCCAGATGGGGCTAATCCTCATCAGGTAAGGAGAGAATTTCGTCTTCAATGAGTTCTGGCAAGTCTTCTGTATGAACATGGAGATGGCTAACAGATCCCGTGAGTTCAGCCAGAATATCGCCTTTTTGGTCATCTGTGAGATTCACAAGCTTCAATTGAGTGAGTAGAAAAAGCACTTTTTCACACTCTTCGCCTAGCTCATCCAGTAAGGTTGATAGTGTTGAATTGACTTGCAAAGGTCGCTCAACTTTAGAAATCATTTGCCCCTCCTGAGTCGTTTTTCTGCCCGTGCTAGACTTTTCTCCAGTCCTGCAATTTCTTTTTCCCAATAACGAATTAAATTTTCATCTGGAACTGGCTGCTGTTGCTGATCAATAATTTTCTGATGATGAATCTCAATTTGCCGCTGAATACTCTCGACTGATTTGCGAAATTTCCTTTTTGACAATTCCCCTCCTTCTGATCAATCATCCTCCACCGCTCCCAGTGCTTTCAGCGTGGCTTTCTCTGCTTCAGTCAAGCCTTTGACAACCGTGTTGTTCATACCTTCGTAGGGCGATCGCGTCTATGCATTCAAAACATCCTTCAGTACAACGATCGATAATCCTGGAACAGTTCGTAAACCCGCATCATTCGTTAGAAACAAGGTGCAGCCAGTTTCAACGGCGCTAGCTGCATGAATCGCATCTGGTGTTTTAAGATTCGTGGTTGCCCTCAAGTGAGCAGCATTTTTGAGGATAGTTTGGGTGATTGGTATCAGGCGCATTTCTGAAGCGGTCAGCAGTTGCTCATAGTCATTTATTAATGCTGTATTGGCAGTTTTGATGGGCATAACTAGCGTTTCCATGAGCGTTAATTCGCTGGTGATAAGTTCGATATTACCCATTTGATAATGTAACCACAGAGGTTGTAGGGCTGAGAAGTAGGTAGGATTGGCTTCGATGGTGTAGACAACAATAGCCCTATCAATGTATGCGATTGCGCCATCAGGTAGATTTAGTTGCCCCATGAATTTCGCTCTGTTTGAATGTCGCGATCGATTTCTTCGGCACTTCGAGATGAATGCCTACTACGTGCATCTTCCAGAAATTTCAGGATACTCTTTCGTCCGGTAAGGGGTGATTCTGGACGTTTAACGGAGGCAATAAACGCAGCTACTTGCCGAAGTTGTTGCTCATCGAGTTGGGCAAGCTCCCGTTTGATTTGTTCAAGTGTTGTCATCGTTGTTTCCTCCTAATTCTCTATTTGAATTTTGCATTTTTAATTTTCAACTGCCCCCAGTGCTTTCAGTGTAGCTTTTTCTGCTTCAGTCAAGCCTTTGACTCCAGTGATGTTCATGCCTTCGTAGGGGCGGGGAGGTCTTATTGTTTGCAAATACTCCCCCGTCTCAACATCCCAAATACGAATTGTTTGATCAATGCTACCACTGATAAGTTTTGAACCATCTGGTGTAAAAATGCTTATTGGTGCAGAAAAGTCCTGAAAGGTTTATATATGGGGGATCTTAGAATGAGACAAGGATGACACAAAGGGGAAGGATATGAGATGCTCAAGTTTCCACACAAAAGTCATCTGCCATGTCCATCCCCCAACTTTATCGTCAACTGCAAACTCAATTAAGTCAATGGATCGTTCCCCAAGATCAACGTCATCTGCAAGTTTTTAGTGAAAACGTGGCCGCAATCTTGCAAGCGCAGAGTGCTTGTCTGAGTCATTGGCTGCCTTATCTGAGCCATCGGGACTGTCAAGCCCGTAGCCCTATGGAACGACTCAGTTATTTTATCCATAATCCTAAAATCACAGCCGAGACGTTCTATTTCCCACTAGTCCGCCAGTTCCTCAGCACTTGCGAAGGCATGGCCATGACGTTGACGTTGGATACCAGTGTGTTATGGGATCAATATTGCTTGGTGGAGGTGTGTTTGGTCTGGGGTGGACGGTCGATTGCGCTCAGCCAAACGGTCTTAGAGCACGGGAGTGCCACCGTTGGCTTTGAGGATTACCGCCCCGTCTTAGAGGCCGTTCTCCAGTTGCTACCACCTCGATGTCAGGTGATGTTGTTAGCGGATCGAGGCTTTGAACAGGGAGCCTTGATCCGGTGGTTACAAGCGCAGCAATGGGATTGGGCAATTCGGGCAAAGTCGGATCTCTTGATTAGCTTCAACA
>Ga0224722_1001230_pt1 | contig 14317 bp, 12 predicted proteins | sample Balambano_FR1_Me_FD_161646 | JGI IMG/M metagenome (GOLD analysis project Ga0224722, IMG submission 161646) | Freshwater sediment microbial communities from Lake Towuti, South Sulawesi, Indonesia - Balambano_FR1_MetaG | ecosystem: Environmental > Aquatic > Freshwater > Lake > Sediment | place... | reverse complement strand
GCCAATAGGTTGTCGATGATCGGCAACGAGCGCGGCAGCGTCAACCAGTCGGTAGCCAGGCGAAGGGCCAAAAAGCCACCCGTGGTGACGAGCGTAGCGACGCCAAAGGCAAAGAGAATCAACGCCAACTCGGGCGGGCCAGCATAGCGCCAATAGCGACGGTAGAGACCAAAGAACTGGAAGATCAACAACCGGACTACCACTGCGGCCAGCATGTAACCCACCAACTGTGGCAGATAGGGCATGACCCGTTGTGGTGTTTCTAGCCGTAATAGCAGCGCCAGCAGCGGTGTGATACAGAGAATCAGGAGATCGATGAGTAGGAAGTGACGATTGCGCAGCTTGATAAACTTATGCGCCGCATTGCGCATCTGCAACGAGGGGGATGTCGAGTCGGACATACTGTTACCTCTTGGGTTACATTTGCTAACAATTTACATGAGCCAAAGGGGCAAAGGCCAGTAAGCAAGTTCGCACCCCTCATAGATGCTAGGCTGCTGAGACGGCGGTGGATTCTGCGCTGGGTTCTGCTACAACTGACTATATCATTATACATCAAAAGCTGCCAAACAGAGCTTACAATTCAGGTAACTAACTTACAGTTTTCGCAAATTTACAATGCTCAGGATCGATCTCATCCAACAAAGACAAAATAGCATCATTGCAACTTTACGCCTCTTTTCAAGGGGGTGTAAAGCAGCAGCTAGCGGCGTGTTACTAACACGGTTCGCCAAATGAGCATTAAGTCAGACCATAAAGTACGCTGGCTGAGATAGTCAAGATCCAATGCCAATTTGGTGGGCAGCACGGACTCTCGGTAAATTGTTTCCCAGTCGGGGCCGATAAGCAATTGCTCTTCATGGCGATAAGCCAAAGATGCTGCGCTGGTAATCCCGGGGCGGACACTTAGAATGCGGCGTTGAGATGGTGAGTAAAGTTCTACATAGCGCGGGTCTTCCGGCCGTGGGCCCACCAAACTCATGTCGCCAAGCAACACATTAATGAGCTGCGGTAGTTCATCCAACTTGGTGCGCCGCAAAAAACGACCAACGCGGGTAATGCGGTTATCACCGGCAGAGGTGATAGCTGGCCCACGACGATCAGCATCCACAACCATACTGCGAAATTTGAGCAAGGAGAAGAGCCGTCCATCTTTCCCCACACGCCGGGCGCGATAGAAGATTGAACCATGCGAATCTATCTGGACAGCAAACGCCAATAGCAGAAACAAGGGGCTTAACAACAATAATCCTAGCGATGCTGCAATAATGTCAACCACCCGACGTATAAATTCCTCAGCCGTAGTGTCAGCGGGTAAGGAGGGGCTTACAGATTGGGTCAAATCAGAGTGGTGAGTACGCGTTTTTGCGCGTGAAGAGGTGGAAAGCATATTTGGTCTCCCCTGCCGCTTGCTTAGTTTGAGATCAAGCAAGCGCTAGCTTTGTTTGTTGTCGTCATTGTCCAGTTGTAGTACAACTGATGACAGCGGCGCATACAAACAATTTCAATAGTAAAATCGCCGAGAGGAAACCAAGAGGCCAGAGTTGGCAAGTCGTGTTAGATGATCGTCAGTTTGCCTTTAAATTGACACCTCGTTTAGTTGCCGTGCGTCATTGACAGCTATAAGATTCGATGATACGCTAACAACGCACAAGGCTGCCCGAATGGTTTATCCCCATTGTCGGCTTTCTGCACTGGCGTTAGCTTAACCGGTAGTGCCAGTCAGAAATTAGGTGGCATTGTGATAGGGGACGCTTCGCGGCAACGAAGCGTCCCTTCACTTTGCTGGTATGGTGCTGTATGCTACTGTAGGGCGTGTCCCTATGTTGCAGTTATCGCGCTGATGAAAACAATCCTTCACTCACTTTACTTTATCGTAAATTTATCAAGAATCCTTCGCGCCAACGAAAAATTGCTTATTGATGATGATCGTCCACTACTGCATAGACGGCATCAATCACATCTTGCACATCCTGATCGCTCATTTTGCTGTAGATTGGCAACGATATCTCTCGCAGATACTCGCGGTATGCCACCGGGTATTCTTCTGGACAATAACCATATTGTTCACGGTAGTAGGGATGTACATGGAGTGGGATAAAATGTACGCTCACGCCGATGTTACGCGCTTTTAACTCTTGGATGAACTGACTGCGGTCGATCCGTAGCTGCTCCAGGTTTAGTCGGAGCATGTAGAGATGCCAGGCGTGCTGGCAATCGCTGCGATCAAAGGGTAGCTGCACTTGAGGCAAATGGCTGAAGACAGTGTTGTAGGCAGCGGCAATCTCTCGGCGACGCTGCCACATGCGCTCAGCTTTGGCTAGTTGCGCAAGTCCCATCGCAGCAGCAATATCGGTCATGTTATATTTGTAGCCAGGCGCAATAATTTCATAGTACCACGAGCCTTCAGCGGTGTAGCGCTTCCAGGCATCGCGACTAATCCCGTGAAGCGCCATAATCCGACAGCGGTCGGCGAGGGCATCGTTATTGGTGCAGATCATGCCGCCCTCGCCTGTTGTAATGGTTTTGGTGGCGTAGAAGGAAAAGCAGACGGCATGAGCCAGGGTGGAAGAATCCTTCATCGCAATATCGTCGCTGCTGTTCGGCAATTGCACCTGGAGCGGACTACCGATCATGCGCCCTTTGTAGCTTGTCGGGAAGGCATGGGCAGCATCTTCGATGATTGCCAGGTTGTGTTTGCGTGCAATCGTGATAAGTGGGTCTAGGTCAGTAGGTAATCCGGCAATATGCACCGGGATAATTGCTTTGGTACGGTCGGTAATTACCGCTTCGATTTGCTGGGAGGCAATGTTAAAGTCATCGGGGCAGATGTCCACCAGGACGGGCTTGGCATCAAAATAGCGCACCACTTCGGCGGTGGCAGCAAAGGTATAGGGGGTAGTGATGACTTCATCGCCCCGTTGGAGACCAATTGCTTCCAGCGCCAGGTGCATGGCCGCCGTGCAAGAATTGACGGCAATCGCATGTTTGGCCCCGACTGCCGCTGCAAATTCCACTTCAAACTGGCGCGTTTTCGGGCCAGTGGTCACCCAGTTGGAGGTGAGAGCTTCTTGGATATGAGTGAACTCGGTGTAGTCAATGTCGGGTAGAGCAAAGGGTAGGAATGTAATGGGCATTAAATTATTTCCCTCTCTATCAAAGTCTGAAAATGAAATATTTTGTTAATTTCCATCGTATGATACAAACTGAATCTGACTCTCTAGATTCCACCGTTTTGCCTTTAGTCGAGCCTGTTCTAGCGAAGTTGTGTTTAGTCCAAAGATAGGGTTTCCACTCTAAGAAATATTTCAAATCAATTCTCTCAGCCTGCACTGGACATAGTTCTGACATAATTACGTCTTATTCTCACTCTGTAACGGTGTTAGGGCTTACTTTGGTGTAGAAATAAAACTAAGGTAATGTGAATTTAAAAAGCGGAGATTTTCGAGCATTCTAGCTGCAAACCATGCTTTAGGAACAACAAATTGCGCAATTGGCGGAGCCAGGGTTACACAACGAAATACATATCGACAGTTGGGAAAAAGCTGTCTAATCTCTGCCGGTTTAATACCCGTTGTGTTAGGATTCGTCGGGTTGATCCAAAAATCGTACGAGATGATTATCCCTCCAGGACGTACAACACGTAACATTTCTGCGGCAATTTTGCAACGAGTTTCTTTATCTAAAATTGAAGATAACAACATAAATTGTGAAACAATGTCAAAGTGCTGGTCATTATATGGCAACTTTGAGGCATCCCCTTGACGCACATCTACACTCGTTGGAAGAATTTGCTGCGCCCGTTGAATGCGGTCATCCATTAGATCGAGGCCAGCGCTATGTTCTGGCAGTACACCATAACTAATCCAGCGCATCAATTGGCTACCTGAGCCACAGCCGACATCTAATACATGCAACGGTGACAGATCGGTTAGATTATGCTGGCGCAGTAACGCTAATAATGCTCTTTCCACCGTTTGAAGTCGAAATAGATTAGCGCTATTAAAATAACCGTATAGGCCGGCGTAACGGCTGTTCTTTGCACGGTCCTTATATACGTTGCGAACACGTTCGCTTTCATGCGATAGATTGTCAAAGGTGGCTATTTCTCGCTCTACGTTAGAACTCATAACTTTTTTCCTACAAACAAGAAATGGCTACACAATAACTCTTCGTCTGGCAGGCTCTGAAATTCAGGTGAAAACATACTTTTATTGATGGTTTCTGGCTTCAGTTCCAGTAATTTTCTGGCACAATAGTAGGGGCGAAATCCCGATTTCTCAAATAGAGCCACATATACTTTAGGCCGAAGCCGGTTTTGAAAGTGGAGCTTACTGTTGCCAAGCAAACTCCAGGTGCGCTCATTGTAACGAAGAAAGTTAACTGGCGTAATCGAAGGATCACTGCTGCTGTAGTCATCGTATATAGTAATGTTGTGCATAACCCAGCCGCTACGCTTTAGGATACGCTGGCTTTCATGGCAGATTTGCTGAAGAATCGGCTCTGGCACATATCCAAGACAAGAATTGCTGTAAATCATGTCCACCGCTGCAGATGCCCAACGCGTATTAGTAAAGTCAAAAGGAGCCAAATAGGTAATGCCTCTTTCCTTCCACACGTCTTGCCAGTTATTTTGTCCAGGATTAAGTTCAGCTAGACGGATGTGTAGGGATTCCGTTGAAAGATCGGTGAGTTGGGATATGCGCTCTACGTTTACTTTCAAGTAATCAATGGTTTGTTTGACATAGGGTTGCTGAACATGTGCTGCTATATCGGTCAAGGTTATCTTCGCTGCACCCATACAGTAAAACAATGCTGCCAGGTAAGGATGCCAGCCAGTGCCGATCTCAACAATATGCTTCCCCGACACGGTTTCATCAGAATTCTTAAGCATCTCCAGCATTTCAAGAACCGCAGAGAAGCGCTTATTCAAAGAGAATTGCTTCAGCCCGCCAACTCGATTACGAATCGTAGCAAGCAATACGTCACCTTTGGGAATTGCAGCTATCGTTTTATACAGTAACGCTCTACGCTGCCACGCACTTAACATAGGAATTTAGCCTTTGTGAAAATTACAGAGTTTGAACTTTGGGCGGATAAAATTTGCCAGACTTGATCAATACTTTTTGCGATATAGGCACGCGCAAATGATGACAGAATTGTTAACTTGTCCCGCCGCTTAAAATTTTTTCTTTCAGCCAGAACCATTCCATTCTTCTACGTTCGCCAACTGGCAATGAGGGAGCATGATTCAAATCTGAACTTGGACATAATGCATCGAGTAATTTGGATGCTGGCAAAAATATTCCCTCAGGAATTTGAGCAATCGAGCGGAGAATTTTTTCAACATTTGGCAAAACCTTTCCATCAACTACAAAGCCTGCCCCAAAATGAACATAAACTATACAAATGCCACCTTGCGTTGCCAGGGATTCAAGATTCTGAGGTCGAAGTAAGTGTTGGAAGCGCAGCGGAGTTCCACCATCACAAGCCGAAAACCATCTTGGAACACAGGTGCGCATTCGGTCATAATAGGGCATGGTCGCATTTACTTTTGTAACATCAACCTGATCGACGAAAACCAAATTCCGACAATAGCGGATGGTTGAAGCGGCGATGTCACCCCAGTAATAGGCGCTGTTGGGCTGGTGTCCATCAAACGGCTGTTTCCGATGTTTGGAGACTGTCTTTATGATGGAGCGGACAAACGGTGAATTGACTCGTTCCGCCCCCCAATAAAGGTTATCACGGTTCAAATGATGATTGATATGCATCGTCGGCATTTCTCCCAATACCTGGGAGAATCGATCTAATCCGCGTACTGTCTTTTCGCGCAAATTTGAACTTGAAGAGGCACCATGAAACGCAATTTCAAAGCCTTCTGCCTGTAAATGGCGCACCCACGCTGCATAGTGGGCGTCTTCTAGCGTTTCTGAGCGTGCAAACGAGTTTGATGGATCATCACAGCGTAATGGCCAAACGGTCTTGGTTGTGCGCATCCCTAAAGAGGCTAATAAATCATAGATCGGCTTTGTATTGGTCACTGTTGCATGGTCAGTATCATCAACAATGGTAAAAGCAGATTTATGCGGTAATAAGCGTCTCATAGGGAAATTGTTGGGGCTACCTTTGGCACACGTGACCACTCATGTTTCCGCCATCGCCATAATCCATAGAGAAATCCCGTCCCATAGGCAAAGTGTAATGTCCAGAAAGCCGGGAGCAGCCCAAAGACTAACGTCCATTGTCGCCCGGCCGTTAGGAACGCCGCCGCCAGTGTAGCCAGACAATACGATAGCAGCGGCAGAAGAATCCAGTTACTATTATTGAAGCCAATCGATAACAACAGACTAAATAACAATGTCAAGACAAATGCGCCAGGAACAAGATGACGCCATGAGGGGACAGCTCCTCGCTTTTGAATTACGCGGACTTTGTACAACCCATAATCAAAATACTGGCGCCACAATTTTTGCAGGGTTGCGCGACTGTAATAGGTTGACTGAATGGAAGGGTCAAGCCAAATCTTGCCGCCAGCTTGGGTCAGGCGAAAGTTAAATTCATCGTCCTGATTGCGCACTAACTCTTCATCTAGGATTCCGATCTGGTCGAATACCTCCCGTCGATATGCACCAAAGGCCACTGTATCTACATATTGCCCCTGAGTTGCTTGCCGACGAAAGGCCACTCCGCCAACGCCAAAGCGCGAGCTCTGGGCCAGCGCAATGGCTTTGGCAACGGAAGTCATGCCTGTAGTTACAATGGGTCCCCCAACACAACTTGCCCCCGTTGTTTTTAATGCCTTAACGCAGTTTGTCACATAATCTGCTGTCAGGTGACAATGTCCGCCAACAACAATAATAATTTCACCTGTTGCTTGCCGAAAGCCAAGATTGAAACCTGCTGGCATGACACGCTTGGGATTATCGATGATACGCAAATCGTACTGTGGATGAACCTGGTTTAAGGCTTTAATTCTTTGACGTGTGTCATCCGTTGATTGCCCGTCACATACGAGAATCTGGAGCTGTTCAGCTGGATAGGTCTGCGTTAGTAATGAGCCAAGACTGCCTTCAATATGAGCAGCTTCATTGCGAACAGGCATAATTAACGTTACAAAAGGCATTTCAAACTGATCTATAGTCATGAGGTAAGCTTTGCTAATTCTTGATAAAGCGAAATAAGCCGCTGGGATTCGGCATTCCAACTGTATTCTTGCTCTACCGCCTGGCGACCACGTTGCCCCATAGTTTCAGCAATTGTCGGATGCTCTAGCAAGTATGTACACGCCTCATGGAGTGCAGCAGAATTTATTGGCTCAACCATGATGCCGCACTGGTGATTCTGAATGATTGGTTGCCAGGCAGAAAAGTTCGAGGCTACAACCGGGATTCCAGCCGACATATATTCAAAGAGCTTTAGCGGTAGGCTATCGAGAAAGCGCGGTTGCGGCCACAAAGGCAAAAGACCAATCTTGGACTGTTGTAATAATTCCATCACAGCAGCACTATCAATGTAACCTAAATATTTGACCTGTGACCAGCCAGCGTGGTTCCTGGCTTCACGCTCAACGGTTGCATCAATAAACGAACCTGCCAACGTCAGATGCATTTTTGGCATCTGACTCACAGCATCCAGCATATCAAAAAGTCCCCGCTCGCGCGCAAGACCGCCAACATATACCAAATCGTGCTGTTTTGCAGCAGTGAAGCTGGTCGGTTTATCAGGTACATTGATTGAGGCAAAGTTACGAACCGCAATGACGCGGTGATGAAAATTGAACTTTTCAGCAATGCCGTCGGTAGCGGTAACGATAGCATCACATTGGGTTGCGATTATCCTCTCAAACAGCGAAAAGATCTTTGAAAGCAGAGGGCTAAACCGTCCGCCTTGACGGTTCTCGATAATCGAACGCCGGTAGTCTTCATGGACATCGCATACGACTGAACCGAGTCTTTTCAAAAAAGGGACGAGCACGAGTAGTTCTGGATCATGAATATGGAAAATGTTTGCTCGTGATTGTACTGCCCATTTCCAGGCTTGGTACAATGCCAACAACTTCCCGCGTAGTCCACCAAATTGATCTAAATATTGTACTTGAAGATAGTGTGATGAAGAGATTGATGCTTTACCAGCAACTAATGTAACAGGACACTGTGCTTGCAATAGCGAAGTGATCATTCGCACATAAATTCTAGGATCATTCGCACGATGATCTATTGTCAGGTGGCAGACATGCATAAAGCTAAAATCTAACTCCCTATCTTGACAGAATATATCGAAAGTTTGGCCGCTTGTCGTCAAATAGAGCAATGTTTTGCTTTTGAACTGGCAAATTGTTTGATGTAAATGCCGATGTTGGAAACACAAGCAGAGCCATTATACATGCAAAAATGCCATTTGATAGCAAAGAAGTGTGTAAGGCACCCTGAGACCAAAAAAAACCAATGGAGACACAAACAACACATGCTGGAACTATTCGATCTGCATTTGCAATTGCATCTACAAACCGGAGGATGATGCCACCGAAGAATGACGTAAATATAACTCCAATATATCCGGCTTGAGCATAAGCTGAAGCCCAAAGATTTGCGTTTGCATTTGTCTCCACGCCCCTAAAATAAACTTCTCCAATGATTCTTGGTATCGGGAGGTCGTAGCGTGCATGGATGAAGCCACTTAACAGATTGTCACTAAATAGTACGTATGGGTTAGTTGAAAAAAAATCCCAATAAAAGGTTGTTAATAAAGACGGAAGAAACAATATTCTGCGAATAAAAACATAGGAAATTAGACTGTTTGGTAGCACAATACTTTCAAGAGTCCCTAAGGTGACAAGGATGATAAGCCCAAAAAGTAGAACGCGCCCATGATTATCTTCGAATTTTGATAGCAACCGAATAACAAAGGTTATAAGTATAGGGAGGAATACCGAACTTTTCGTTCCATCAAAGCCAAAAATGATAACGGTAGCCAGCAGAGACAGTATCAAAAAAAAATGTTTGCGATAGTGTAACCCTATTGTAATGGTTAGGGGTACACACGTTCCGCGTAAGAATGCAATTGAATAACTGATTAATGAACCGCTAACAACAAGTTCCCGAGCATGAAATCGCCTTTCATAGATATCAGATGAAAAATCGATCTGAAATTCATTAATCATCAAGATAAAAAATGATATAAGTAGGGTTATGATTGGTAAACCAAACAAGAATAGACCCTTGAACTCAGGAAAATTGATGGGTGGTATGTAAATAAATCGGCGACAACAGTCAAAAAATGAAAATGCAATCACCAGAATAAACGCGATGAAGAGCGCGTTTGCAAATGAATAATTGCGAGTAGTCAGTACAGCAATGAATGGAAAGGGACCTATTATTGTAATGTAAAGAATCCAAACAGCGTAGTCAGATGGGAGCCTACATCTTATTGGCATCCACAGTAAGGGCATTACAGCAAGACAAATTGCTGAAGCCCAGACCCATTGCGGCAAATCTTGGACGATCATGCCAGCATAGCTATATACAGGTGAGACATACCAGTAATAATTTACGAGTAATGCTGCAAGATACAGAATTCCAATCCCTATTAGTCCAACTCGTTGCCAAGCTGAGTTAGACTGCAAACCGGTAGTTCTTACATTGGGGGATAGTATTGTTTCATTAGTCGAATTTACATGCAAGTGTTTCATAGTTACAGATTAATGATTCCGGACATGGATGTATTGGAAAAAGTTAACAATCCACTGACCTTTTATTTTTAATAGTATCCAGCCATATAGCAGACCAAAAATCATTACTGAGAGCATCAAAAACGCATATTGTAACGTTTTACTCCAAACCATTGTTATTGATTCACGCATAATGATTTGTGCGATCATTAACACCCCATTTATAACCAGGATTTGTAGAACCGGAAGATATGCTATTTGTATCCTGTATTTACGAAATAAGTAATAGAGTGTTAGTCCGCCAAGAGTATACATTCCAAAGACTATTCCTACAGTAACTCCCGAGCCAACACCTATGAATCTAATACCAAGTAGGCTACATAGTACAGCAACGCCGAGTGAAATGAATAGGTGATTGGTATTAATCGAGCGAGTATCAACCGCATCGATCACCGAACGCAACAACACATAGGTCAAATAGGGTACAATTGCCAACAAAACAATCCGCATTAGGGGAATGGCATTACCATATTCTGGTCCCAAAAGCAGCATAACTATTTCTGGTGTCCATATCATGCTGCAACATGTGACAAAAGTCCCTAGCTGGAAGACCATTTCGGTAATGGCTTCAGTTATTGTAGCAATCGACTCCTGGTCGCCATTCTGGCTCATCCGTGAAATGCGTGGTAAGATGACGGTGCCAAACGCCAAAATCGGTGTTTGAATAATTGATAAAATCGACAAACTGGCTGATAAATACCCAGCCTCTTCAAAGGTGCCTAATTTGCTTACAAGAAAAGGTCCATAGCCCAATAGCGCAGCAGAGTAAAATGAACCAGGAATTCTTGGAATGCCATAATTTAGTAAGTCCCGCGTAGGCTGAACTAAATCAGACCATTTTGTGTGCCAGAGTACTTCAACCAGCCCAGATATCAATGGGATAAGAGCAACCCAAGTCAGAATACCAATCCCAAGTACAACTACATCAACTCGTTGTAGATGTCCAGTTACTACAACGACGAGCAATGGGCCAACTGCAACTAGCAAAATTTCCCACAAGTTGGCAAGCTGAATATCAAGCGTTCCCCGGTAAAACGAATAAATTGTGGTCTGAAAGGCATACCCGGCAATGATAAAGAGTAATGCTATAACTAATGACTCGTATGCATAGCTCTGAAACAACAAGATAGCAAGTTGTTTCTTAAAACTGACACCTAATAGCAAAAATAGACTTAAAAACAAAATAATAGATATTGTTGCCCCTGCCAGATAGCGCTTTCTATCTAAGTCATTCGCAACACGCGCAACAAAAAATGGCAGAGCTGCGTTAGCGCCTAAACAAGCAATTGGAATGAAGCTGGCAAGAATTCTGCGCACCAAGGAATAAGCGCCAAACCCAGCAGGGCTAAAATAGCCTGTCAACAGGCGCATCATTAAAAGAAGCGCAACGGTTGAAATAACACTAGTTCCAGAAGTAGTAAAAAAATCCTTTAGGAATGAAGAAACGCGTAGCAGTAAGAATACTTTCCCTAATCGCTGTAAGAAACTCATATGTTGCTAGTGTCAGAAATGAGTTGCTTGGTAATAGCTCTGTACTGATTCCACCACGGTTTGCTGCATCTCTAATGTAAGTTCAGGATAGATGGGTATAGCTAAGGTTTCTTGCGATGCTAATTGACTTTGTGTAAAGTCGGCTGGTTGATACCCAAGATCTGCAAAACATTTCTGCAAATGCATAGGTTGTGGGTAATATACTTCACACCCAATCCATTTCGCTTGGAGATGTTTGATTAACTCAGCTTGTTGCGCTGTTCGAATGATGAACTGATTATAAATGTGTCGTCGAGAGGGCAATTCGATTGGTAGTGATGGATTTTGGCTATTAGTCATTAAAGCTAGATTTAGGTCATTACCGTGATTGTGTGTACCTTTTAGCTGACGATTTTTGTCGGCTCCCCGAGCAAACAAATGTCGATAAATGCCAGCGTTGCGTTGGCGTGCTGCACTCCAGGTATCTAAATATTTCAGTTTCACCCGCAACACTGCTGCCTGAATGGCATCCAGACGAAAATTTCCACCTACTAGCTGATGGAAATACTTCGGTTTAGCGCCATGCCCACGCAGCAACTTTAGCTTGTCGGCTAAAGCACGATCTTGACAAACGACCATACCGCCATCACCCACTCCTCCTAAATTTTTCGAAGGGAAAAAGCTAAAACAGCCCATATGCCCAATCGAACCAGCCCGCCTCCCTTTATACTCTGCGCCAATAGCCTGGGCGGCATCTTCAATCACGTAAAGATTATGTCGATTGGCAATCTCCATAATTGGGTCCATCTCTGCCATCTGCCCAAAGAGATGCACCGGCATAATCGCCTTGGTTTTCGGTGTAATCGCTGCCTCGATCAACGTATGGTCAATGTTGTAGCTACTTGGATCGATATCCACAAAAACCGGCTTGGCACCCAAGCGGACAATACTGCCGGCCGTAGCAAAAAAAGTGTAGGGCGTGGTGATAACTTCGTCGCCTGGCTGGATGTCAATTGCCATCAACGCCACTAACAGGGCATCTGTGCCCGAAGAAACGCCAATCCCATAGTGGCACTGCGAATAAGCGGCCACTTCTGCTTCGAGTGCCTCAACCTCCGGCCCTAAAATAAAATATTGCGACTCCAACACTCGATCCACAGCAGTGCGCACTTCCTCGCGAATGGTGGCGTACTGTGCCTGTAAATCCAATAGAGGGACCGGCATATGCCTAGTTTGATCAGGCACGGATACTAGCTGAGTATAGTGCATGTTTTATCTACTTTCAAGGGGTATGGATTGTTTACGTCGGTAATGCTTGCGCTTCAGACCAATCCAAACAACGCAATTGCCCTAAATCGTTTTCTTGGTAACGCCAACCGCTCTCCGGGCAAAGTAGATTACCTGCGCTATCCTGTTGCTGTAACCGGTGACCGTGGCGACTATAGGCGCTCGGATGAACAAAGTAAGCGTGTGCATTGCTCATGCGGCTACTCCCGTCGGCGTCAAGTGTTCATTGCCCGTATACGTAGGAACAAAACTGTCAATGGGTAATGTCACTGGCTCACCATTCATGACAAGCGAACGTTGTGCCGCCTGCAACACTTTTAGCACCCGCAACCCACTTTCACCATCCGTTAACGGCTGTTTACGGCTGACAATTGCCTCTACAAATGCTTGGCATTCCAGACGCAATGGTTCATTATTGCTAAATTTAACTACTTCCCCTTCACCCTTAATCGGTAGAGGTTCACCTTCCTTGACCTCAACCCGCTGATCGTAAAGAACAAGCTTTTTCGCCACGTCATCAAAGCTGGCCATCTTTCTGGAACCTACAATCACCAGGCGTTGTTCCTTGAAAGGATGGAGCCAGGAGACGTGGATGTGAGCGCGCACCCCGTTATCAAAAAGGAGATTCGTAATTGTCATATCTGCAATGTTAGGTTGAATATAACTACCCCCACAGGCGATGACCTGAAAGGGTAGATTACCGATCAGGCGCAGAATTACAGCCACGTCATGAGGAGCAAAGCTCCATAATATATTCTCTTCACGCCGAATCTTGCCCAGGCTTAGGCGATTTGAGTAAATATAATGGATCTTACCCAGCACACCATTTTCTATCAGTTGGCGTAGGCGATCAATCGCTGGATGATACTCTAACACATGACCAACCAAGAGAATCCGCTTATGCTGTCTGGCTAATTGCACCAACTCACGACCTTGCTCATAAGTCAACGCCAGGGGTTTCTCAACAAAAACATCTTTATCTGACCGTAAGGCTTGGGCACCCAGGGCGTAGTGGGTCTCCGCTGGTGTTGCAATGGCTACTGCCATTACAGCAGATCTCAATACTGTTTGGTAATCCGCCACGATCTCAGCGTGTGGAGCCAGTTCCTGTGCTAATTTGCGTCCAGAAACTGTAGCATCGCAAACCATCTGTAATACATTTAGTTCATAAAAGTTGCGTACGAGATTTTTGCCCCAATATCCGCACCCAATCACTGCAATCGACATAATTTACCTCAGTTCTGCAATGGAGCGAGCGCAACCCCTGCCCTGGCGATTGGACGCCGAACAGTTCGAGATCCGCATCGAGCATGATCTGCAGTTGTTCTGCACCGCTGAGGGGATACGCTAGACCAGCCAACGTAGGGGCGTATCCCCTTAGATTTTGTTTATTGTCTTGCTGTGTAATCGCCCGCTTCGACCCGCCAGACAGTACGCAGCTATTTCACCCCAGCAGGCTACAAGGTCAGAATCTCGCTTTCACTCAGACCACTGATCTTGGCAATCAAGGCTAGATCTAAACCCGCCAGGCGCATCTTCCGGGCATTTTCGCGCTGCACCTCTGCCTTACCCTGCTCTTTGCCGATGACGATGCCCTGCTCGATCCCTTCTTGATATTGCCCAGCCAGTACATCCAGCGCGCTGGCCCGGCTGATTTGAAACTGTTCATAGGCTTTGCGCTCGGCTTCGTTCATATGCAGCACCAACAATTTCTCTTTGGCGGCCTGAATGTTCTTAGAGCGAAAGTCATCGCGCACCTGTGAGTTCTTGAACAGATAGACCCACTCGTCAATCGGCTGGTGGATGATGTTCTGAAAATGCTCAACCTCG
>Ga0224722_1001229_pt1 | contig 14324 bp, 12 predicted proteins | sample Balambano_FR1_Me_FD_161646 | JGI IMG/M metagenome (GOLD analysis project Ga0224722, IMG submission 161646) | Freshwater sediment microbial communities from Lake Towuti, South Sulawesi, Indonesia - Balambano_FR1_MetaG | ecosystem: Environmental > Aquatic > Freshwater > Lake > Sediment | place... | reverse complement strand
GTTGGATGGCGTTGATCACCTTTTGTCGCAAGTCATAACTGTAAGCTTTTGCCATGATTACAAGGGCTTTTAGAGGGGTGGATACCTCTTAGTCTACGTCCTAACTGTCTTGGCGACAGCTATATTTATTCCCGCTCACCCACGGACTCATCAACGGCGAATAAACGTGTTACCCGGAGCATCAGGACAGTAGCATCGAGAGCGCGTTGCCACATTCTCGCACTGATCAAGCGGGGTGCTTTCAGAGCCGCGGCAGTATTTCTCGTCGTTGCAGATAGCATTGCGATAGCGGGTTCGCTCACTTCGAGACATTTCGATCGTGAAGGCACCTTTTTCGAGGGTTGTGCTATCACTCTGTCTAATTTCGTATTCCAGGTTGTTCTGTCCTTCTAAGACTGAAAAGTGTTTCAATTCATGCCGGGTGCCAAATGCAACCGACGTCGATTCGGACAGGCTGCCTTGACTGTAATCACGATCGGTGAAGGGTGCCTGATCTCCCGACAACCCAGGAGACACATTGCGAATCACAACTCGTCGCCCGGGAGCGGCCAATGTTGCCGTTGAATAGAAACGTGCCTTGGCATCCCCTGGTTTTTCACCGGGACATTCGCCTTGGAAAACCGTGTCAGTGATTTTGCCCATGTTGGGAGTCCCAGACCCTTCAAACTCGAAGCCAGCATCCTTTTGAGCGGTCGGTACAGGGGTTTGGGCAAAAGCGATGAAATTGCGATCGAACAATCCGAAAACAGACGTTGGCAGAGCAGATAGGACGATAGTGAAAGCAGAGATGGCAATCTTCATAAAGGACAGATCCGCAAGTTACAAACTCAAAGAATGGCTGAAAAGAGAATATCCAGAAGCAGTTGCAAGACATCGTTGATACGCGAGTTATGGCTATTTCAAGAAGGAGTTCACCTGACTCGCAGTGGTTTGACAATCCTGGCTAGTGAGGGTCGGCAAGCCCTTTTCAGTCAATGTTTTGTTGAACTGATCATAAGCTAGCGTAGACAATTGTTCAGCTTGAGCTGGAGGTAGTACCTTTTGATTCTTTGCAATGTCTGTTACGCTGCAAACTCCATATTTAAATCCCAAGGCAGTACCGCCCGCTCCGCCTGCGACACCACCTGCGGCCCCTCCGATGCCGGCACCGATAAGACCTCCCACAAGTGCAGAGGCTAATGCAACCAAAACTACATAAATAGGCTTCATACTCTGGTTCTCCTGAATTGAATAGATGAACTGATAAACAAAACGGTTCGGAAATTGGTTGTATAGCTTTGGTCAGAACGCTTAGGACAAGTCGAATTGCTGAATAGCCGATTCTGAGTAGGCGTTCTGACTCGCCTCTGCCACGTTACACATGGCGACGGCTATAAACTTCTTGCTACCAAAGCGCACGAACGGCTCCAGTAGCAGGCTGGGGAGCCGGCTTGGGGGCGGGTTTGGTCACAGTTGTTGTTCGAATGACCGTCGTGCGAGTTTCGCTCACACTGGAAGAAGACTCAGAAGTACTGGAGGAGGAACCCGCAGCAGCCTCAGAAGTGGTTCTGGTCGCTGTTGCAACTGTGCAATTAAAACTGGTGGAATTTGCTCCCCCCTTGCCGGCGGTTGTCAGGACGGCCTTACCCGTCGGGAACTCCTCAATGATGAATTCGGAACCATCTTTCGCCACAAAGGTATAAATGGTGCTGGTGGCATCTCCATAGCCAACTCCGTTGTTGAGGGTCAAGGTTTGACCTCTGGTGTTGACACCTTCATAGGTGAAGCGATCGCGGTTTGCTTCGTTGCGCGTCAACGTGATTGCCCCAACTGAACCACAATCATAGGCTACTTTTTTAGGTAAGAGCTTGCTGATGAAAAACGGGGGCTGGGCAGATTGAGGATTGGCGTTGGCGATTGTAGGCATCAAACAAGTCCCCAAGATGACCAAACTAGGGAGTGCGATCGTTTTGACTAAAGCTTGTTCAAGGTATCGCATTGGAAAATCTCGCATAAATTGTGTCGTTAGTTCTCCCAGGTGCATTGCTTATTCAGAATAGGTTCTCCATAGTGGAACACTTGCAGTCTGCCATTGCCGCTGGTATCGTACTGATTGGCAAAATTGACCGTGACGCGATATTCATAGTCACTGTTGTAGAAAACGTAATCGTTCCCGTCCATCTCTCCACCTCTCAGGAACAATCCGCGGGTTTGATACGAGTACCGATTACTGCCCGTCGCACCGTCGTAACGGATGGAGATGGTAAACTCACCACACTGCAACATGGCAATTCGCTCGTTCGCTCGCTGCGCCAGTAGATCAGGTGCTTGGACAGATTGGTTTGCGAGTGCAATTGTTGCAATTACTGTGGTCTCAAGACCCAGTAGCCCTATGAGCACCATTAAATGCGTGAATCGCTTTTTGATACTTTTCATAAACAATGCTCCTTTACTTATATAGATGGCTAACTCCAGGTGCATTGCTTTGATAAGACACGCTCTCCATAGTGAAACACTTGGAGTCTTCCAGTACCGCCACCTATGGTCGTGACACGGTACTCATAGTCATTGTTATAGAAGACATAATCATCGCCATCCTGTGTGCCATTGTTTAGGAAAAGCCCTCTAGTTTGGTAGGAGAAGGTGTTACTGGAAGCAGACCCGACAAAGCGGATTGTGATGGTAAATTCACCGCATTGAAGCGTTGCGATCCGACCATTCATCTGTTGAGCTATAAGCAAAGGATTGCGAGACGGAATGTTTGCTCTTGTAGATGTGGTCATTACTGTTGTCTCAACACATACCAGACTAACAACCGCCACCCAACGAATCAGTCGTTCTTTTACAGTAATCATGAGAGAACCCAACCGTAGTTTTCTTGACCTAACTGTAGGAAAATCTCTTAAGTTTGTCGCCAACTTAGAGTTTGGGTCAAAACCTAGCAAATTGTTGGGTTAGGTACAGCTTTGGTCAGAACGCTTAGGACAAGTCGATTACTGAAAAGCGAATTCTGAGTAGGCGTTCTGACTCGCCTCTGCCACGTTACACATGGCGACGGCTTAATTTGCAATTTTGAATTTTAAATGCCCTTTGTGCTGGCTACAGGCTAACAATGCCCTGTTTGATTGCCTGAATGACAGCCTGGGTGCGATCGCTGACCTCCAGCTTATCTAAAATGTGCCCGATATGAAACCTGACCGTACTTTCTGCAATCTTCAAATCCGCGCTAATTTGCTTGTTGGTCTTGCCTGCTGTAATCAGACTCAGCACTTCTAATTCCCGTTTGGTCAATTGTGGTGTAACCATAGGCTGTTAAGTGGCAAGGTGTAGGTCAACAGCTTAGAGTAGAAGCTCAATGTCAGCATGTCGCCCACTTACGGATGAGTTCTGAATCTAGCAGAATGTTGGGTGACGATCACGACAAGCTGACGATCCCCCGGTTCACTGCCGTAATCACAGCCTGAGTACGATCGCTGACCCCCAATTTACTCAAAATATGGTTGATGTGGAATCGAACGGTACTCTCAGCGATATTCAGGTCAGCACTGATTTGGGGATTCGTTTTGCCCTGCGCTATCAGTTGCAGCACTTCCAACTCACGATCGCTGAGTTGTGGCATGGTCATTCGTTGTGCTAGCTTCGCTCCTATCTGGGATGGAATATAGGATTGGTTACGGTGAACGGTGCGAATGGCTGTGACCAGTTCCTCTAACTTAGCTCCCTTCAGCAGATATCCTTTTGCCCCCGCCTGCAAACCACGATAAATATCTTCATCACCGTCGTAGGTTGTGAGCACAATGATTTTAGCCTGGGGGAACTTCGCCCGAATGGCAGTAATTGCGTCTACTCCACTGATTTCGGGCATGCGCAAATCCATCAAGGTGACATCGGGCTGATGTTGTTGATAGAGGGCGATCGCTTCTTTTCCATCGAGAGCGTAGTCAACGACGGTAATATCTGGTTCGCGTTGTAACAACAAGGCTAACCCTTTCCCCACAATGGGATGATCATCCACCAGTAATACGCGAATCCTTGTATCAAGATCATTCATCGACTTGCTCCCGTTCTACCCACACCTGGATCACGGTTCCCCGCCCTGGATCTGTACGAATGGTCAGTTGAGCACCAATGCAGTCTGCCCGCTCCTGCATTCCTACCAACCCAAAGCCGCCGTCTTTTGAACTATCGCGGGTGAGCGGACCACTCCAGACGAACCCTTTCCCATTGTCTTTAATCTGCAAAATACAACAGGTTGGTTCATACCTTAAATTCAGTTGAACTTCAGTCGCTTCGGCATATTTAGAGGCATTCATCAATGCTTCCTGCCCCATTCGCAGTAAATGGTCTTCGACAGATGGCTGGAGCGGATAGCGATCGCCCTCGCAGGTGCAAACTAGCTTTGTGTCTGTGAGATCAAACATTGGCTGAGCCAGTAAACAGAGGGCCGGATAGAGATCCTTTTGTTCAAGCTGTTGGGGTCGCAACGCTGCCACCGATCGCCGTGCTTCCGCCAAACCAGTCTCTGCTAACTCAGAACTGGTTTGCAAGCACATTCTGGCAGTGGTGGGATCATTCGTTAGGGTGAGGGCTGCGACCTCTAAATGCATGAGGATACCTGTGAAAGATTGCGCCAGGGTGTCATGAATGTCCCGTGCTATGCGGTTGCGCTCCTCTATCACCGAGGCGTTCTCTGCTCGTTTGCGATCGGTTAAGTCCAATATAAATCCGATCGAGTTTTCCTCATCTGGATCAGAGGCGACGTGCCCCAGGAGAATGGGAACCCGACTTCCATCTTTGCGGTAGTATTCCTTCTCAAAAGGGGTAAATATGCCTGTTGTTTTCAAGGCTGTGGTGGCTTGACGATCAATCTCTCGATATTCTGGCGGGGTCATTTGCAACCAATTGATGCGACCTGCATCCAGGTCTGCGCGGGTATATCCAATCATCTTCAAGAACGCATCATTCGCCTCAAAAAACTTGCCATCAAAGTGAGATTCAGCCACTCCAAGTAGATTAGCGTCCACAAATCGTTTGAATTTTGTTTCACTTTTCCGCAGGGCTGCTTCCACCTGTTTCTGCTGGCTGAGATCGACGACAAAACCGATCGATCGTTGCAATACCCGATCAAAGACGGCACAACCGAACAGGACGGGAACCCGACTTCCATCTTTGCGATAATATTCCTTTTCAAAAGGAGTGCATACGCCAGTTGCTGCTTGTTCTTCCAAAGCTTGCCGATCCACGACATGATATTGAGCAGGGGTCATTTCAACCCAATTCATCTGCCCCGCTTGGACATCCGCCCGCGTGTAACCCACCATGGCCAAAAATGCGTCATTCGATTCAAAGATGTTGCCACTAAAATCGGCAATATATACCCCAATCAGGTTCGCTTCAATCAAACACCTGATTTTGGCATCAATTTGCTGCAATTCAATCTCATCTGCTTGATGTGGTCGAGATGTAGTGATTCGTTGATGCCAAACAATCAAACAAGTCAAAAAGCTTCCAAAAACACAACCTAATACCAGAGCAGCAATATAGGGCAAAAGTGCGATAGGTATATCGTCTTGTATGGGTTGCATAACATTGACTGGTGAAAGTACTGCCACACTCAGGTGAACTAACCATATCACCTTTGACAGGAATTTTAAGCATCACCAGAAATGACTTGTTTTGGTCGTTGGTTGTCGAGACCTGGTTGATCAAAATTATCCTAACTCTCGTTTCAACTGCTGGAGACGAAGGGCATAAACGGTTCAGCCATTGCTTGAACCTTGTTAACTTGCAAAGTTATCAGTCAGCATCAGTTGATATTCAGAACCACTCGCAAAAATTAAGGGTAGAATCAGGTGCATTGGGTTGTACCAATTGCGATTAATTCACCTCTATCACTCAAGCATAACTGTGGGACTTCAAGCCTTTCGTAGTTCATTTCTTGATTTCATCGCCGATCCATTTTTTGAGCCAGAAGCCGGTAGTGTGCGATATTTTGCCGATGGCCTGCTAGTTTTAGACGATGGCAAAGTGCAGGAACTGGGGCATTACGCCGAGTTGCGCGATCGCTATCCCGAAGTCGCGATCGCAGACTATTCTGGACACCTGATTATGCCAGGGTTCATTGATACCCACATTCACTTTCCCCAGGTGGAAGTGCTGGCATCCTACGGAGAACAATTGCTGGAGTGGTTGGATAAGTACACTTTTCCGATCGAAGGCCGATTTAAAGACAAAGACCATGCGGACAAAGTGGCAAAAGTGTTTTTAGATGAGTTGTTAAGAAATGGAACCACGACAGCTCTGGTTTTTGCAACGGTTCATCCCCAGTCTGTTGATGCGTTTTTTGAGGAAGCCCAACGTCGAAATCTGCGCATGATTGCAGGCAAATCCATGATGGATCGCAATGCCCCTGATTTCCTTACTGATACGGCTGAGAGTTCTTATCAAGAGAACAAGAACCTGATCCAGAAATGGCACAAAAATGGTCGCCTGTTGTACGCGGTCACGCCTCGCTTTGCTGTCACCTCCACCGATGAGCAACTTCGATTGGCGGGTAAGTTGTTAGCAGAATTCCCTGATGTGTACATGCACACTCATCTGTCGGAAAACGTGAATGAAGTGGAGTTAGTGGCGCAGTTATTCCCTAATAGCACCGGTTATTTGAATGTCTACGACCAGGCAGGATTGGTGCGATCGCGCTCAGTGTTTGCCCATTGTGTGCAATTGCGTGATGATGAGTTTCGCCGCTTGTCGGAAGCCAAAGCCGCGATCGCCTTTTGTCCCACGTCGAATCTATTCCTAGGCAGCGGCTTGTTTAAGTTGATGCAGGCAAAATCGCAAGAGTACCCAGTGCATGTCGGCTTAGGCACGGACGTGGGTGGCGGCACCAGTTTTTCCATGCTGCAAACCGCACACGAAGCTTACAAAGTTGTGCAGTTGCAACGCCAAAAATTGTCTCCCTTTAAGGCGCTATTTTTGGCAACCTTGGGCGGTGCGAAAGCTCTATATTTGGATGACACGATCGGCAACTTTGATCCTGGCAAAGAAGCTGATTTCGTCGTCCTGGATCTGCAAGCGACCCCCTTGATGGAGTTTCGCACCCCCAATCCCACTGCTACATCGTTAGCAGATTTGATGGAAAAAGTATTCACATTGATTGTGTTAGGCGACGATCGTGCCACCCGCGCCACGTATGTCATGGGTGACTTAGCGTACGAGCGTGAATCGCTTCATGCATCGCAACAATGACTTAAATCGAAACAAGATGAAAGTAAATCTGACGTTAAAGCCGACTTATATTTCTCGTCGGCTGCTGCTGAAGCTTGGGAGCAAGATCCTGGGAACAGGCACATTCATGGTCTGGTTCGGTTGGGGTGCCCTGATTCGAACGTTTGAGGCTTCTGCTTTAGCCTCAGAATTGCCCCAGTCGCCTCGATCGATCGCATCTGCTCCGGAGGATAATCAAAGTCGCTTAACTTCCGCTCAGGTATTGCAAAAACTCATGACAGGGAACGATCGCTTCGTGGCGAGTAAGCGGCAAAATCCCCATCAAGATTTTGTTCGAGTCATAGAAGTGGCTCAGGGGCAGGCCCCCTTTGCGGCAATCCTCAGTTGCGCCGATTCTCGAGTGGTGCCGGAAATTGTATTCGATCAGGGGATTGGGGATTTGTTTGTAGTGCGGGTTGCTGGAAACATCGCCACGATCGAAGACATTGCCAGCGAGGAATATGCCGCCGCAATTTTGCAAGTACCCTTGCTGATGGTGTTGGGACATGAACGCTGTGGGGCCGTGAGTGCTGCTTTGCAGGGAGGTGAATTCCCTGGCACGATCGGCAGTTTAGTCGCTGCCTTGCAACCCGCGATCGACCTTTCGGCGAGGAAACCAGGCGATCAATTGACTAATGCAATTAAGGCCAACGTCATGCTTCAAGTCAAACGATTACAAGGTTCCCCGGTAATCACCCAGCTCGTGCAACGGGGCCAACTCCAAGTTGTGGGTGGCTACTACGATCTTGATACAGGCAAAGTCGAATTATTGTAAACTCGCTCGTTTGCGTGATAGAAATGCAGGCATCTCATGGCAAACTGTAAAAAATACAACTTTCATAGCCGTCGCCATGTGAAACGTGGCAGAGGCAAGTCAGAAAGCTTATTCAAAATTGACATTTGAAAAAAGGACTTTGTCCTAAGGAGCATGAGTTAAATAAAGTGGGATAGCCGTCCCGGCTGTCTGACAGACAAGATACCTATCCCACAGAATTTGCCACTTTATTTAATTCGCAGTCCTAAGCGTTCTGACCAAAACTATATTCAAATAACCAATTGAGTCTGTTATGGCAAAGGATTATATCGTTTTCTTACATGGTGTAAACGTTCGAGAAACTCCAGAAAATGAGAAGAAGAAACATTACACCTATGCAGATGATCTATTTCGATTAATTGATGCGGCAGTTAACCGAAAAGATCCGACTCGAAACTGTGTTAAGGTTCCACTTTATTGGGGAGACGTAAACCGACGATCTTTGAATGAACTTTTAGCCATCTTAAAAAGTTCATCGCAATGGAACCAGTTGTGGTTTAAGGATTTTCGAACTGAGCAATTATTACAATTTGTCGGAGATGCTGGGCTTTACATCAGTCGATTAATTGGTTCAATGGCAGCAGACCAGTTGAAAGAGCAAGTCTTTGAGCAACTGGTGGGCTATGAACCAGACGATCGCCTCCATCTCGTCACCCACAGTTGGGGCACCGTTATCCTATTCGATATTCTGTTTGCCAGCCGCTGGGACAATCCCAACATTCCCGGTTTTCGCAGTGTGCAAGCGTTGCGCAATCAGTTGTACGGCATTGGGGATGATCCGAAAAAGGGCATCCGATTAGGTAGTATTCAAACGATGGGTTCCCCGATCGCGCTCTTTAGCCTGATTACCATCACCGGCAAAAATGAGCATGACGAAAGTACGCATGACATCATTCCTGGTTTAGAAGATCTGCTCAAAAACATTGTTCAGGGCGATCGCAAACTACCCTGGATCAATTTTGTGCATCCGGGTGATCCGATTGCGTGGCCGCTGGACCGCCTACTTTCCCGGTTAGTTGCAGGTTCCAATCACTATGTCGATATTCAAGACTTGCTAACGCGCGGTTCCGGCTTTTGGGAGTTCATTGCCCAACTGCCGCCTATTCGTCAAACATTTTTAGCTCTAGCCAATGGGGGGAACGCTCATGGCAGTTACTGGCACAACAAAGAAGTTGCAAAACGGATTGCGGCGAATATAGTCGTCGCCAGGTAAAACAAGGCGATATTACTCTTCGCCAATAATGGCCGAGCGATCGAGCAGTAACAAATCACGCAACTGGTCAGTGTTTAGCTCGGTTAACCAGTTTTCACCCGCCCCCACAACCTGTTCGGCCAAAGCTTTCTTGCTTTCAATCAAGTCGTGAATTTTCTCCTCCAGGGTGCCGGAGCAAACGAACTTGTGAACTTGCACATTTCGCGTTTGCCCAATCCGAAAAACCCGATCGGTTGCTTGATTTTCCACCGCCGGGTTCCACCAGCGATCGAAGTGAAACACATGATTGGCACGAGTTAGGTTTAACCCAACGCCCCCTGCTTTAAGTGACAGAATAAACAAGCGAGGAGCTTGCGGATCATGCTGGAAGCGATCGACCATTTCTTCCCGTTGTTTTTTGGTGGTGCTGCCGTAGAGAAACAAGACCTCACGTCCCATCTGGCGTTCTAAATGAGCCTGAAGCAGCTTGCCCCACTCTGCAAATTGAGTAAAGATCAAGGCGCGATCGCCCTCCGCCATCAACTCTTCTACCATCTCTTCCAGGCGCTTCAACTTCCCCGATCGGCTTTGAAACGCCCCCGCTGCGTTCTGCCTGCTGCCCGCGGCCTCCTTGAGAAACAACTCTGGATGATTACAAATCTGTTTTAACTTCGTCAGCAGTGCTAGAATAATGCCTTTCCGTTGAATGCCGTCACTATTCTCAATATCTTGGAGTGACTTCTCAACTGTGTGCTGATACAGTGAAGCTTGTTCCGCAGACAGACCACAAAAGACTGCCATTTCCTGTTTCTCTGGCAAGTCCTGAATGATGTCACGATCGGTTTTAAGGCGACGCAAGATGAAGGGCTGCACTAGAGATTTTAGGGTTTGCAGAGAAGCCGTGTCTCCGTAGCGCTCGATCGGGGTGGCAAATCGGCGTTGAAAGAAGTTCTTCGGTCCCAAATAGCCAGGGTTCAAGAAATCGAGAATTGACCACAATTCCGACAAGCGATTTTCCACTGGCGTGCCTGTGAGGGCAATTCGGAACTGGGCCTCTAATTGGCGCACGGCTTGCGATTGCTTCGCGTCTGGGTTCTTAATATTTTGCGCTTCATCCAACACAACTCCTTGCCAGGATACGGTCTGCAAGTCTTTCAAATCTCGTTGCACCAGAGCGTAGCTGGTAATGACCAGGTGTTTGCCCTTCACCGCTTTGGCAAAATCCTTCCCTTTAGGCCGCCCTTCTCCATGATGTTGCAACACTTTTAAGCTGGGACCAAACTTCTTCACTTCTCGTTCCCAATTACCTAGTACAGAAGTTGGACAAACCAGTAAGGTGGGTTGGTTCAGGGAATTTTGTTCCTGCAAATGAAGCAGAAAGGCGATGAGCTGAATAGTTTTGCCCAAGCCCATATCATCTGCCAGACACGCGCCCAGGTTCCATTGCTCCAAAAACGACAACCAACCCACACCCCGCGCTTGATAGGGCCGCAACTCACCCCGGAATCCGGTCGGAGTCGCGATCGGCTCCAGGGTGCGTCTGCCGCTGAGGGTGTTGATCAATTCTTCCAGGGCACCGGAGGCTTCAAAACTAACAACGGGCAACTTTTCAATCATCTGAGTATCGCCTGTGCTGATCCGGAGGGCATCTTCCAGAGATAGGGCAGGTTGGTCTTTCCGGCTGGCAAAAAAGGTTTGAGCGGCGCGAATGTCCTGCGATCGCAACTCTACCCATTCCCCATTGATTTCCACCAGGGGCGTGTTGAGGGCAACCAGGCGATCGAACTCCTCTTTGGAAAGGGTTTGGCCGCCGATCGTCAGTTCCCACCGGAAGTTCAACAAACTCTGTAACCCCAGGCGCATCCCATGCTGAAGCTTACCTGTTTCGGCCTGAATTTTGAGTCCCAAGCGATTTGCCCATCCCCCCTGGCTAGCCAGACTGGCAGGCACTACCACGCCCAAGCCGCTATCCTGTAAACGCCAGGCCGCATTTTTGAGGAAGTCGTAGGCTTGCATCGGCATGAGGCTGCAAAATTGGGGCCGCGCTGTCTGCAAACTTGTTTCCACCGGCGGAAATAGCCGTGAAGCCAGCCCCAACCCCATCAAAAAAGTTTCCTGCGGCTGGGCGATCATCCGGCCTTGATAGGTCAACTGCGCCACTGGATGGTTCCAAATGGTGGGCGCATCAATCAAAATTTCCTCGTTATCTGCCGCCTGCAAGAAAAACTCCAGTTTCCAATTTTTTTGATTGTGTTCCGGCGAATGCAAATAGAGACAGGTACGGAACAGGGTTTCCGTTCGTCCCAGTTGCAGTGGAGCTGTCCAAGTTTGCAATGATGTTTGCAACGACTCAAGCCCTGTCGCCGTGAGCGTCCCTTCTGCTTGGCCCAATGCTTGCAGCCATGCTTTCACTGGAGGCGCGATCGTTTCTCCCGCTTCGCCTTTCTTCCCATTGGCTCGATGGGGGATTGGTGGGGGGAGGGGATTCAGACGCGCGACTTGCCGCACTTGGTGATCGATAGCGCTACGAAGAAACTGTTGCAGTAGCCGTTGGGGGTCAGCGGGCAAGTCGATTTTGAGGGGAGGGGGGTGGATGGATGGATGGGGGAGTGAGTCGGTATACATTCGGCAAACTCCAGGCATGCGCTCGCCGAATTGCAACAACCGGACTTGATCCACACTGCTATCGAGTAGAGGTTGCCAGGACGCGATCGCCAGTGGTTCAGCCGCGCCGTCACCCAGTTCCAAGTGAGGTAAAAATTTTGAGCGCGCCAGTAAATCTAAACTCCAGCGCGACACATGAGACCAGAAGCGCAAATCGCCGCCTAAAAAAGAATCTTGAGCATCCACGGAGCCGAGGGGCAGCGAGTTGAGAAACGCGATCGCGTCCGCAGTGGGCAACCAGATCCCGATAACGCTCCAGGGATGCAGAAAGACGTCTGACTCCAGTTCCTGATTCGCCGAAAGGTGTGGCACGATCGCGCCCTCCTCAGTTGTATAAGAGGGCAACGCGATCGTGTGTTGGGGCCACCGAGTTGTTGTCTCCGTTGGGGGTGGGGTAGCAGCAGATTTACTTTTGCGCGTACGTTTTGCGGACAGTTCTTCTGACGGTGGCAACGCGAGCAACGGTAGCACTAGAGATTCTTTTTGTTGAAAGGTCTGCAACAATTCCACCAACTCGATCGCTGTCATAGCAAACGGGTGCGGTTGGAGGGTTAAAGCGACCGTTTCCGTTGTGGTCTGCTGGTTGAGGGCATCCGGCGGGATTCTGCGCCAGATTTCCCCCCACAAAAACAATCCCTCTGCTCGTTGTAATGCCTGATTGCCGGAAGCCTGTAAACCTGCTTCCGGTGCATCTTGACCTTGAACAATCCAATTACCGTGTAAAATTGCCATCCGAATTGGGCTTCCTGAACAGTTGCAATCAAAAAAAACAGGTGTAGAGATTTGTGCAAATTCGGCAACCTCTGTTGAGAAATGCAAATCGAAATTGCAGATTTTCTCAACAAAAATCGCCGTCGGGGCAGTATCTGCTATTGTACAGCCTGAATTTTGGGCTGGAGCGATCGCCATTCTGAGCAGGATCTCAGCGGGGATCAACTCACGCAAGAGAATTCCGTCTTTCCATATCGGTGCTACGATTGCGACAGAGAATAGAAAAGAGAAACAGAAAAGGATACCACGCTACATGGATGAAATTGAAAAGTCGATATCTTTTGATGGTAGAGATATTCGACTCAAAGTTGGTTTGTTAGCTCCTCAAGCAGGTGGCGCAGTCCTGATTCAGTCCGAAGATACGGCAGTTTTAGTAGCGGCAACGCGAGCCGAAGCTAGAGAAGGGATTGATTTTCTGCCCTTGCTCGTCGATTACGAGGAACGCATGTACGCTGCCGGACGGATTCCGGGTGGTTTTTTACGTCGAGAAGGTCGCCCCCCAGAGAAGGCCACCCTCACCAGTCGGTTAATCGATCGACCTCTCCGGCCTTTGTTCCCCGGTTGGTTACGGGAGGACATTCAGGTGATTGCCACCACGATGGCCATGGATGAGCGTGTTCCCCCCGATGTGTTAGCGGTAACGGGAGCCTCGATCGCCGTGTTACTGGCCAAAATCCCGTTTAATGGGCCGATGGCAGCCGTACGTGTGGGCTTAGTGGGGGATGATTTCATTATCAACCCGACTTACAAAGAGATTGAGGAAGGGGACTTAGATCTGGTCGTAGCTGGCTCACCGGATGGTGTGATTATGGTGGAAGCCGGGGCGAACCAATTGCCCGAGCAGGACATGATCGAAGCGATCGACTTTGGCTACGAAGCGGTGCGCGATTTGATCCAGGCTCAGCGCGAGTTGATTGCTGAACTGGGCATTGACATCATTCAGGAAGCCGCCCCAGAAATTGACGAAACCCTGGAAAACTTCATTCGCGATCGAGCCACGGCTCAGGTCAAAGAAATTTTGGGCCGCTTTGATCCTGATAAGAATGTGCGGGATGCGGCCCTGGATGAAGTGAAAGATGCCGTCAAAGCTGCGATCGCGGAATTGCCAGAAGCAGATCCAGTCAAACTGGCGGCCGCGGCTGACGAAAAAGCCCTGAGCAACGTTTTCAAAGATGTCACCAAAAAGTTGATGCGGCGGCAGGTGGTTGAGGACAACATCCGCGTCGATGGCCGCAAACTGGATGAAGTGCGTCCCATTTCTTGCCGGACGGGGGTCTTGCCCCCTCGCGTCCATGGTAGCGGTTTGTTTAACCGGGGTTTGACCCAGGTACTGTCTGTTGTAACGTTGGGCACGCCCGGCGATGCGCAGGAGCTAGACGACCTCCACCCGGATGAGCAAAAACGCTACATCCATCACTACAACTTTCCCCCGTATTCCGTGGGTGAAACCAAACCGACACGATCGCCCGGACGGCGGGAAATTGGGCATGGTGCCCTGGCCGAACGCGCCTTGGTGCCTGTCTTGCCCCCCAAAGAATCCTTCCCTTACGTGATTCGGGTGGTGTCGGAAGTGTTGTCTTCCAATGGCTCCACCTCAATGGGGTCTGTCTCCGGTTCCACCCTGGCCCTGATGGATGC
>Ga0224722_1001227_pt1 | contig 14331 bp, 12 predicted proteins | sample Balambano_FR1_Me_FD_161646 | JGI IMG/M metagenome (GOLD analysis project Ga0224722, IMG submission 161646) | Freshwater sediment microbial communities from Lake Towuti, South Sulawesi, Indonesia - Balambano_FR1_MetaG | ecosystem: Environmental > Aquatic > Freshwater > Lake > Sediment | place... | reverse complement strand
GCCATGCAGGGTGCCGACATCAACATAGGCTTGGCCGGTGCGCACGCCATACGCTGCACCGCCCACCGCGAGCCACGCATTGACCAGCGTTCCGATATACTCGTCACCGCGGCCAGGGCGGCGCCAGACTGCGTGCAGCTCGTGCAGGACGCGGCCTGGCAGCTTGAAGGCGCCCCAGACCCAGCGGCTGCTGCCGCCAGGACGTTTCACCTCGATCCGCTGCACGCGGCCCGCCCTATCCGTCACCACGGCATCAAACAGTTCGGGCCGCCCGACCGGAAACAAGAGAAAGGAAAACACGTCGTTGGGCAGGCTGGCCAGGGCGTCTTCCGGGAACCAGATCGTGTCAGGCAGTCCGATCACTACCGGCTCCGCGGTGCTGATCAGCGGCAGGGCGCGGAAGATGGCGTCGCACAGGCCAGCGGGCTCCTGCTGCACGACGTAGGCGATGCTGGCGCCGCCTATACTCGCACCGTAGTAGTTTATGATGTCACTTTTCCCGGGCGAGATCACGAAGCAGAGCTTGTCCACGCCGCCCAGAATCATGCGTTCGATCAGATGCTCGCTGACCGCGCGCGGCCGCTCCACGCCGGCTTCCATTCGGCTACCGATGGGCAGCAACTCCTTCGAAAACGCCAGTGGCTGAATGCGGCTGCCGACCCCTGCGGCCGGGATGATGCCCCACATGCTCAGCTTCCTGTCGCCACGGGTTGCGCGATGCCTTCGAGCGCGTACTCGAACTCGCGGGCACGGCGGTCGGCGGTGTGTTCATCCAGCGTCCGCTCGCGCGCACGCCTCGCTGCGCGGCGGAGCTCCGCATCGTCGAGGCCGATCGCAGCCAGGCTTTCGGCGGCGGAGCGGGCGACGAAGATCTCGGCTCCCGGCGTGTAGAAGGCATCCAAGCCGTCCCACGTGTCGGTCAGGATCGGCGCGCCGCACGCCGCTGCCTCGAACAGCCGGCCCGAGGGGCACCAGCCCATCGCCGCCATCGCCCGCCGGGTAACGTTCAGCGTCAGCCGGCAGGAGGAGAAGAACGCCGGATGCATGGGCGGCGGCATGTGGCGGACGAAGAAGATGTTGGTGGACCAGGGAAAGTCGGCCGGGTACAGCGCGCCCCCGATGAGAAATCGCCGTCCTGGCGATTGCCGAGCGGGATCCACGAACAGGCGCTCCAGCATGGGTTGCCGATCCGCGGCATAGGTGCCGAGATAGGACAGATCGGCCCGGTATTCGGGTGTAGGCGGAACCGGCCGGTGAGCGTCAGGATCGACGCAGCCATAGAGCGGCATCACTCGCGCTGCGCCGAGTTGTACGCGCAACTGCGTCAGCGCCTGCCCCCCCGTGTAGCTCAGGACCAGATCGAATCCGGCGAGCGCGCCTTGGCTAGAGTGGGCCGGGAGGTAGTCTGGCCAGGCCCCCGCCTCCAACGCTGCGAGGGTGACAGGCGTGTCCAGATCGTAGAACACCCGCATCGGCCCGCGCGCATCCAAAATGAGGTCCGCCGCTGCGGCACCGTCCGGGCAGAAGGACGTGACGATCGCCGCGTCCGATGCCGCCACCGCACGCGCCGCGCGGTCCCGGGCGTTCTCCCAATGGTCGTACAGCACAACCTCCGGCTCCAGACCCTCGAGAAAGTCTCGGGCAGCGGCGTAGTAGGGAACATCGCGCTCGAAAAAGGTGACGCGATGGCCGCGCCGGATCAGGGCGCGACTCAGCGCCCGCCAAAGCGTCGCATGGCCATTGCCCCAGGAGGAGGTGATGCTGAGGCCGAAGACCACGATACGCATCGGTCTCAGTCGCTCCGCATCGGCGACGGGCTCATGCTGCACGCCGTTCCGGCTGGCTCGTGCCCGCCAGCAGGCAGAGCACGGCCGTCTCCTCCGGCAGCAGATCACCCAAGATGGGCCCGGGCGGCTCAGCCTCCCGCATGACCTGCAGCACGAGCGTACCGGACATGTAATGATCCAGCACGGACGGATGCACATAGCACTTCCGGCAGATCGTCGGCGTGTTGCCGAGCCGCGTCGCCACCTGTTCGATGGCACGTCTGATGTTGCGTTTGGCAGCGGTCACGCTGTCGAAGGCGCCACAGTCGCGCAGCGCCAAGGCGGCGAGAATGGTTCCGGCCCAAGTGCGGAAATCCTTGGTCGAAATGTCCCGGTTCGATGTTTCCCGGAGGTATTCGTTGACGTCGCTGGAATCGACGCTCCGCACCGCGCCGTCCTCGTCGACGTAGCGGAACAGCTCCTGCCCCGGCAGCTCCTGGCATTGGCGGACGATGCGGGCAAGCCGCCGGTCGGAAATGCGCAGGTTCCACGTCTTCCCGCTCTTGCCCTTGAACGAGAAACGCATTTCGCTCTTCTCGACCTCGACATGCTCGTTCCGAAGCGTCGTTAGGCCGTAGCTCTCATTCTGCTTCGCATAATCCTCGTTGCCGATACGAATCAGGGTGGTTTCCAGCAGCCGCACCACGGCTGCGAGCACCTTCTCCCGCGGCAGGCCTGGGCGACGGAGATCGGCATCGATGCGGACACGGACGCGCGGCAGCGCCTGCGCGAATTCGACCATTCGGCTGAATTTCGTGGCGTCGCGCACTTCCCGCCATCGAGTGTGATACCTGTACTGCTTGCGGCCCTTCTCGTCGCGCCCGGTCGCCTGGATATGGCCGTCCGCGAACCGACAGATCCACACATCCCGCCAAGCGGGCGGGATGACCAGCGCCCGGATGCGCCGCAGCGCATCGGGATCGCGCAACACCTGCCCATCAGGCTGCCGATAGCTGAAGCCCTTCCCGGCCCGGCGGCGGATGAACCCGGGCATGTCGTCCGAGACGTAGCGAAGTGATGCCTCCCGCGCCGTGACCACGGCTTCGACTGCGTACGCAGCGCGGACCTCGGCAACAGCTTCTCCGCTCAGCTCGTGACGCATCTCTTCCTCTCACGCCGCGCCATGCGCCATCAACCAGAGCCGTGAGCCGGGGTTCCAGATTGCCCCGAAGATTGCACCGCGCCGTACTTGCCCGGCGGTCACCGTGCGTAGCGACGGATCATCGCCGCGCAGAACTCGGCAAATTCCTCGGCGTGAATCGGCGGGCTGGTATGGTGCGGCGCGAGTCCACGATGTTCCGGCGTGAAACAGAAAGTGACGGTGACGTCGAACTCCGCCAACGCCGCCATTTGCCGGTCGAACCAAGTCAGCGCGTTGGGGCGGAAGCTGTCCGCCCATGACAGTCCGGTGCGCAGATGCCGCACACCGAGCCGCCGCATCCAGGCCACCGCGTCGTCGAGCCGCGGGTCCTCGAAGTGGAACCACTGGCAAAGGCCGAGCTCGGGCGCGCAGCGTCGGAACGTCTCGAGCGCGGGCTTCGCCGTGCCGTCCTCACGCAGCAGACCCATGTAGAAATGGCGGTAGTAGGACGAGCCTTCCGCCTCCCGGTGACGCGTCGTGGCGCCCCAGGCCTGCGGAAGATCGTACAGGCTGTACCACTGGATGCGCGGCGCCCTGCCGACGAGCAGCGCGGCCGTGCGCCGCAATCCCCATTCTTGCACCTCCTCCGCACCGAAGGAGGAGACGCCGACCTCGGTTACCCAGATCGGCAGCGGGGTTACGGCCCTGATCTCGTCGATCTTCGCCGGCCATTCGGCCAGCTTCCACAGGTTCCAGTCGAGCGGGAAGCCATGCACGCCAACGACATCGACATGCTCCAGCGCGCCCTTGCCCGTCAGGTTGGCGATGAAGGCCGGATCGATGGGGGCGATACCGCCAAGGACGCGCGGCAGGCCGGGATGCTCCGCGCGGATTGCCTGGCCGGCCAGCGTCACGAGTCCGGCGAAGCGATGCCAGTCGGGGTCGAGTTCCGGATCCCAGTGCGACTTGTTATTGGGCTCGTTCCAGATCATCGCCGCCTCGATCATGGCTGACGGCACCCGCGGCCCGGTGCTGCCGTGGGATAGGCCGCCGACGCCCCGGGCGGCGGCGCGACGCGGCGGCAGACATACACTTCGGCTTCCGGATGCGCGGTGATCTGGAAGCCGGCCGAGCGAAGCATGGCCTCGGCGCAGGCCCGGTTCGGCACCCACCAATTGGTTTCGTCATGCGCGTACCGGTGCTCGATGAAGTGCAGCTTGGGCCAATCCGGACGATCGAACTCCGACGTCTCCCGGAAGTCGTAATCCGCCTCGATCGGTTCCACGCTGGTCGCGCCGCGCTGCATGGACTGGAAGATCAGCAGGTCGCGCGCGACGTGCTCGTGGATCAGGTCAAGCGCCAGCAGCGGATGCCGGAGGTGATAAATTACGCCCAGGAACAGGACGAGGTCGAAGCGCTCGCCGAGAGCGGCGACGTCGTACACCGAAAGCTTCCGGAACTCGATGTCCAGCCCGGAGACCTCGGCGGCGAAGCGCGCCTGCGCGAGATAACCCGGGTCCGGGTCGATGCCGAGTACCCGGGCGGCACCCCGCCGCTTGAGCTGCTGTGAGTAGAACCCGCCGTTGCAGCCGATGTCCAGCACGCTGAGGCCACGCAAATCCTGCGGCAGTGCGTGCGCGAAGGCGCGCCACTTCACCGCCGGGTAGTCACCTAGGAAGTGGTTTGGCGCGGTCCGGACGCCATGCAGGTCAAGATTGTGAAACCACTCGCCCAACGCTTCGGCGCGCCGGCGAATCTCCTCCGCGTCAGGCGCTGGGTTCATGCGGGATCTCGTTCATCCAGAGCACCTTCGCGCCATCGCCCCAGAGAACCACCGCGCTGATCGAGGTGGCTCGGACTCCAAATCGTGCATCCGCGCCGAACGACAGGCCCATGACGCCGGGTCCACACCCACGCTCTCGAAGGGGCTGCCGGTCCACATGCCGTCGTCGATCTCGTCGAAAGCGGCGTCGGTTTCCGGCATCAAGCAGCAATGCGTGCCGATCGTCAGGGCGTTCCGGTGCGTCCGCTCGCGCGGACTGCACAGCAGCGCGGCCAGGTTCTCCCGCATCAGGTGTTCGCCCATGACCCGCACCTGCCGGCGGCCGCGGGCGTTGAGCGGCGCGCACGCCATTTGTCCGCACAGCACGGCGCCGAGCCGCGCATGCTCGGCGTGGCGAACCAGCAGCAGTGTCGTCACCACGCCCTCACCCCTGGCCGCCGATGAATTCCAGTGTCCGGGCGCGGGCCTCCGCATCGGTGAACTGCGCCGGCGGCGACTTCATGAAGTAGCTGGCCGGCCCGATCAGGGGGCCGCCGATCCCACGGTCCAGCGCCAGCTTCGCGCAGCGCACCGCGTCGATGACGATGCCCGCCGAGTTTGGCGAATCCCAGACCTCCAGCTTCAACTCCAAAGTCAGCGGAACCCCGCCGAACCCCACCCCCTCCATCCGGATGTGGGCGAATTTGCGGTCGGCAAGCCAGGGCACGAAGTCGCTCGGGCCGATATGCAGGTCGCCTTCCGGCAACGGCGCGTCCATCTGGCTTGCGACGGCGCGCGTCTTCGAGATCTTCTTGTTTTCCACGCGTTCGCGTTCGAGCATGTTCAAGAAATCGGAGTTGCCGCCGAAGTTGAGCTGATAACTGCGATCCAGCCGCACCCCGCGTTCCCGGAACAGGTTGGTCAGCACCCGGTGCACGATGGTGGCGCCGACCTGGCTCTTTATGTCGTCACCGAGAAGCGGCAGTCGGGCCGCCGCAAAGCGTTCCTGCCAGTCACGGTCCGAGGCGATGAAGACGGGGATGCAGTTGACGAAGGCGCAGCCGGCAGCCAGCGCCTGCTCTGCATACCACTCCGTCGCACCCTGCGAGCCGACCGGCAGGTAGGAGACGAGAACCTCGGTTCTGCTTTGCCGGAGGATGGCCGCCACATCCTCCACGGGTGCATCGGATTCCTGAAGCTCGCTTCGGAGGTAGCGGCCAAGGCCGTCCTGGGTCGGGCCCCGGTGGACACGGAGGCCAAGTGGCGGCACCTCGGCGAAGCGCACTGTATTGTTCGGCGCCGCGAAGACAGCGTCAGCCAGGTCGCGTCCAACCTTGGCGCTGGTGACGTCGAAAGCCGAGACGACGACGACATCGCCGACACAATAGGGGCCGATGCTGCCGGTCATGAGCCCGGGCGCCTGAGCGCCGGCGCGGCTGTAGTGCTGAAGCCCCTGCACGAAGGCCGAAGCGCAATTCCCGATGCCGACCAGGCCAACCCGCACGGATCTGGAACCCAAGGCGACTCTCCCTCCTGCCGCGGATCGCCGCGAAATCCGTCCGTCGGAGCAGCGATGGACCCGAGATGCACCTTGGAACGCACGGCTTGGCGCTCCGCCGCCGCGCCACACGCGACTGGCGCACAACTGTGCGTGATAACGATTCCAGGAATGTCACCGCGCGCTCCTGGCGGCGTTCAACAAGGCAGTCGGCATCTGCCCAAGCCGGCGCCGACCTTTGCCGACGGAGCCAGCCATTGGCGGAACGCGTACTCATCACCGGGGGGGCTGGCTTCCTCGGGCAGCATCTGACGCACGCGCTGCTGGCTCGCGGATATCTGGTACGCATTCTCGACAGTCTTGTTGAACAGGTTCACGGCGGCCAGCGCACGCGTCACGCTTGCGAGGCCGAGCTGCATGTCGGCGACGTCAGGGACAGGGACGCCGTCGCGCGAGCCCTGTCCGGCGTCGACAGCGTCGTCCATCTCGCGGCCGAGGTTGGTGTCGGTCAGAGCATGTACGCCATCGAACGCTACGTCGCCGCAAACGACCTCGGCACCGCGGTGCTGTTCCAATCGCTGATCGACAGGCCCGTGCGCCGCGTCGTCGTCGCATCCTCGATGAGCATCTACGGCGAAGGGCTGTATCGGGACGCCGACGGCCGTTTTGTTGAGGACGTAGTGCGACAGCCGCGACGGAGCGCGCGCGCCGCCTGGGATCCCCTGGACGCACAGGGCCGGCCGCTTCGGCCTGCACCAACGCCCGAGATCAAGCGGCCGAGCCTCGCATCCGTGTACGCGCTGACGAAATACGCGCAGGAGCAGCTCACATTGATCGTCGGGCCGGCCTACGGCATCGAAAGCGTCGCGCTGCGGCTGTGGAACGTGTACGGTCCCGGCCAGGCCCTTTCCAATCCCTACACCGGCGTGCTGGCGATCTTCGCGTCGCGCCTTCGCAACGGCCAGCCACCGGTCATTTTCGAGGATGGCGAGCAGCGGCGCGACTTCGTGCACGTCCGTGACGTCGCGCAGGCCTTTATCCTCGCGCTGGAAGATCGCAACGCACCGCGCAAAGTCTTCAACATCGCAAGTGGGTCGGACCGCTCGGTCAAGGAGGTCGCAGCGCTGCTGGCCGAGGCGATGGGTTGCCCCGGCCTGGCACCGGAAGTCACCGGCGAGGCGCGAGCCGGCGACGTCCGCCACTGCATCGCCGATGTGAACCTCGCACGCACGGCGCTGGGCTTCGCGCCACGCGAGGATTTCCGGTCCGGTCTGGCCGAGCTGGCGGAATGGGTCGCGTCCCAGCGGCCTGAGGATCGCGTAGGCCGCGCGCGGGAGGAGCTCGCGGTGCGGGGGCTCGTCGGGTGAGAGGTGACGCATCGAGTGGCGCCGGCCGACCCGTCCTGATCACCGGGGGTGCCGGCTTCATCGGCGCCAACCTGGCCGACCGGCTGGCGCGGGACGGCCACAAGGTCATCGTCTACGACGCGCTGATGAGACCCGGCGTCGAGACGAACCTGGACTGGCTCCGCCGCCGCCACGGCGAAAGGATCATCCCCGTCATCGCCGACGTCTGCGACGGGCCGGAGCTCCTGCGCGCCGTGACGGAGGCCGCCGTCGTGTTCCACCTGGCGGCGCAGGTCGCTGTCACCACCAGCCTCGCGGACCCGATCGAAGATTTCCGCATCAATCTGCACGGCACGCTTCTGCTTCTGGAGGCGATCCGTTGCTGCCGGCCGGGTGTGCCGCTGATCTTCGCCAGCACCAACAAGGTGTACGGCGCGCTCGGCGACCTGGCGCTGCGGGTGCAAGGTGACCGCTACGTCCCGGAGAAGGAATCGGTTCGGGAGCACGGCATCGGCGAGGATCGCCCGCTCGAGTTCCACACACCCTATGGCTGCTCCAAGGGCGCCGCGGATCAGTATGTGCTCGACTACGCCCGGAGCTTTGGCGTGCCGGCCGCGGTGTTCCGGATGAGTTGCATCTACGGCCCCCGTCAGATGGGCACGGAGGACCAGGGCTGGGTTGCGCATTTCCTGCTTCGCGCGCTGCGGCGGGAGCCGATCGTCGTCTTCGGCGACGGCCGCCAGGTGCGCGACCTGCTGTTCGTGGACGACGCGGTTGCCGCCTATGTCGCGGCATGGAGGTCGATCGGCCGGCTCGGCGGGAGGGTCTTCAACCTGGGTGGTGGCCCGCGTAACGCGGTGAGCCTGCTCGAAGTCCTGCACCGGATCCGGATGCTGCTCGGAACGCCGGTCGAGGTGCGGCACGACGACTGGCGCGCCGGCGACCAGCGATACTACGTCTCGGACACGCGCGCCGCGACGCTGGCCATGGCGCTGCCGGAGCCGACGCCATGGCACGAAGGCCTGGCGGCGCTGGCCGAATGGCTGCGAGGACGGCAGCCGAAATTCCACGCGGCGACGCTCGCGGCGAGCCGCGCGGAGGCCGTGCCGTGAGGGTTGCCCTGGTGAACCCGCCTTGGCGATTCGAGGGCAGCATCTACTTCGGCTGTCGCGATCCGCACCTGCCGCTGGAGCTCGCCTACTCGAAGGCGTTGCTCGAAGCCGATGGCCACGATGTGCTGCTGCTCGATGCGCATCTCTTCGCAGCGCCGGCAGACGTCGCAGCGGCGGTCGTTGCCGAGTTCCAGCCCGATATGACCGTGGTCACCACCGCCCCGACATATCTGTTCTGGCGCTGCGCCCCGCCCGAGCTGCGCATCCCCCGCGAGTTTCTGCTCGCCCTGGACGGCCGCGGCGGCCGCACGGTCGCGGTTGGGCCGCACGGTTCGGCGACGCCGGCCGCCGTGCTGCGCAAGCTCGGCGTCGACGTCGTCGTGCGCGGCGAATGCGAGGAAATCGTCGCCAGGCTGGCCGCCACGAAGACGGTGTCGGACGTCCCGGCGATTGCGTTTCGCGATGGTTCGAGGATCATCGTGACAGGCAGTCCCCATGCCGGCGCCTTTGCGACGTTACCAGCGCTGCGATGGCCCGATGCGTGGGTTTCCAGGCACCGCCATCACCATCACCGCTTCGATGCGCAGCCGCTGGTGCCGGGAGCGGAAGTGGAAGCGTCGCGGGGCTGTCCCTACGCTTGTACCTTCTGCGCCAAGATCGACTTCCGCGATGCCTATCGGCGACGGCACCTTCCGACGCTGCTGGAAGAGCTGGACGGCCTGAGCGCGCAGGGAGTCGGCTACGTGTATTTCATTGACGAGATTTTTCTGCCCCAGCGCGCGCTGTTGGAGGCGATGCTCGGCCGCGGTCTGCGGTTCGGCATCCAAACGCGCATCGACCTCTGGAAGCCGGAGATGCTCGCCCTGCTTGGTCGCGCGGGCTGCGTCTCGATCGAGGCCGGGGTGGAGAGCCTGACCGAGGAGGGGCGGTCTGCGCTCGACAAGGACTGCCGCATGTCCACCGATCAACTGACGCAGCGGCTGCTTGAGGCCAAGCGTCACGTGCCGTTCGTGCAGGCCAACCTGATCCGCACCGCCGGCGACGACGACGCGGCAGTCGCGTCGTGGCGCAGCGCGCTGCAGGCGGGCGGCGTCTGGGCCAACGATCCGGTCCCGCTGTACGCCTATCCGAGCTCGCCGGATTATCGCCGGCTCTGGGGACCGCCCGACGACGCGGCCTGGGAACGCGCGCACGCGCATTACCTCGCGCAATTCGACTCGCTGAGCGACCTTCAGGAATCGCGCGCGGCACCGTTGGCGGAGCTGGAAGCGGCATGCTGCCGCTGATCCGCCGGCCATGACGGCAGTTGCGGGCATGCACGTCTTCATGACGGCGGACGCGGTCGGCGGCGTGTGGACCTACGCGCTGGATCTTGCGCGCGGCATGGCCGCCCATGGCGTCCGCACGACGCTCGTTGTTCAGGGACCTGTACCCACCGCTGATCAGATCGCGGCGGCGCATGCGGTGCCTCTGCTGCGCCTGCTACCGACGGCGCTGCCGCTCGATTGGCTGGCCGTATCGGTTAGCGAACTCGCCGAAGCCGCCGTGGTGCTGGCGGCCCTGGCGGCGCAGTCCGGCGCCGATTTGGTGCATCTCAACCTGCCGGCGCCCGCGGCCTTCGCGCGCTTTCCTGCACCCGTGATCATCGCCTGCCATTCATGTGTTGCAACCTGGTGGGAAGCGGTGCGCGGCGGTGCGATGCCCGATGACTTCCGCTGGCGGAGCGCGATTACGCGAAAGGGCTATGCCGCCGCCGACCTGCTGATCGCACCGAGCGCCGCCTTCGCCGCGGCGACCGCACGCGCCTACGACCTGCCTTCCCCGCCGCTCGTCATCCATAATGGCCGTCTCGCGGCAGGTGCCGGGGCGGCGCGTCACACGGCGGCGCCTTTCGCCTTGGCGGCTGGGCGGCTCTGGGACGCCGGCAAGGGCATGGCGACGCTCGACCTGGCGGCGGCACAGGTTAGTCTGCGCATCATCGCGGCAGGCGAGACCCAGGGGCCGGACGGAAGCGGCATACGGTTCCGCCACTTGCACCCGGTCGGCCGGCTGCCCGAAGCCTCGTTGCGCCGGTTGCTGGCGTTACGGCCCATTTTCGTGGCCCCTGCGAGATACGAGCCCTTCGGAATTGCGGTGCTGGAAGCGGCGCAGGCAGGTTGTGCGCTGCTTCTTGCGGACACGCCGGTGTTCCGCGAGCTATGGAACGGCGCCGCGGCATTCTTTCCAGCGGGCGACGCCGACGCGCTCGCCGACGCGCTGCGTGCAACCGCCGCCGACGGAGAACGCCGCGCCGCGCTTGGTGTTGCGGCACAGAAATGGGCAGGTCGTTACACGCTGGACAGGCAGATCGCCGCAATGCTGGACGCGTACCGCACCGTCCTGCCGCACGCGCGGCCCGGCGGCGTGAAGGAAGTGGCCGCGTGAAGCTGGTGTATTTCAGCCACGCGCTCGATTCCTGCTGGAACCACGGCAACGCGCATTTTCTGCGCGGCGTTCTGCGCGAATTCCAGTCGCGTGGTCATGAAGTCGCTGCCTGGCAGCCCATGAGCTCCTGGAGCCGGCAGAATATGCTGCGCGACCACGGCGCCGCAGTCTTGGGCGAATTCCGTGCGCGGTTTCCCACGCTGCCCGTGCAGGAGCATGACGGCGAAGGCGATCTTCATGCGGCGGTCGAGGCGGCCGATGTCGTGATTGTCCATGAATGGAACGAGCCGTGGCTGGTCGCCGCGTTGGGGCGCATGCGGCGGCGCGATGCCCGCTTCACGCTGCTCTTCCACGACACGCACCACCGCGCCGCAAGCGACCCGACGGCAATGCGGGCCTACGACCTCAACGGCTATGACGGTGTGCTCGCCTTCGGCGAGACCCTGGCCGAAATCTACCGACGCTGGGGTTGGGGCGACCGCGTCCATGTGTGGCACGAGGCCGCCGACACGCGGCTGTTCCAGCCGCCGGCGGAGGAGGGCGCCCGGCGCGGCGTCGTCTGGATCGGCAATTGGGGCGACGGAGAACGCGGCGCCGAGCTGGAGGCGTTCCTGCTGGAGCCAACGCGCGAGGCTGGCCTGCCACTGGAGATCCATGGCGTCCGCTATCCGCCCCAGGTGCTGGACCGGCTTGCGGCACGGGGCGTCCAGTACCGCGGCTGGCTGCCGAACACCCAGGTCCCAGCGGTGTTCTCCCGGCATCTTGCCACCGTGCACGTCCCGCGCCGCCTGTACGTCGAGCGCTTGGCCGGTATCCCCACCATTCGCGTTTTCGAGGCGTTGGCCTGCGGCATCCCGCTGCTGTCGGCGCCCTGGCGTGACACGGAGGGCCTGTTCCGGGCCGGCGAAGACTACCTGCTCGCGCCGGACGGTACGACCATGGCCCGGCTCCTGAGAGCGATCGGTGCCGATGCGGGATTGCGCGCTACGCTGGTGGCGAACGGCCTCGCGCGCATTCGGGAACGGCACAGCTGTGCGCATCGCGTCGATGAGCTGCTGACGATCCTTGCCCGGCTCGGCACGCCGTCAGCCGCGGTGAGGGAGGCCGTACCATGAAAATCGCATTCTATGGTTCCAGCCTGCTCTCCTCCTACTGGAACGGCGCGGCCACCTACTACCGCGGCCTGATCCGCAACCTGCACCAGCGCGGCCACCGCATCACTTTTTATGAACCGGACGCGTTCGATCGGCAGCAGCATCGCGACCTAGAACCACCTGCCTGGGCCGCGGTGCGGGTCTATGCGGCGACCGAAGGAGCACTGCGCGAGGTCGTCGCGGAGGCGGCCGGAGCCGACGTCGTCATCAAGGCCAGCGGGGTCGGCGTGTTCGACGAGGCGTTGCTGGAGGGGGTCATGCGTGCCGCTGGCCCCGCCAGCCTGCGCATCTTCTGGGACGTCGACGCGCCGGCCACCCTCGCCGAGCTGCGTAGCGCGCCGGATCACCCGCTGCGCCGCGCCCTGCCCGGCCTCGATCTGGTGCTGACCTATGGCGGCGGCCCGCCGGTGATCGCAGCCTATCGTGGCTTCGGCGCCCGGCACTGCGTGCCGGTGTACAACGCGCTGGATCCTGAATCCCACTATCCAGTGCCGGCCGAGCCGCGTTTCACCGCCGACCTGTCCTTCCTCGGCAACCGCCTGCCGGACCGCGAAGCGCGCGTCGACGAGTTCTTCTTCGGCGCCGCCAGGAGGTTGCCGAATCGACGTTTCCTGATCGGCGGCAATGGCTGGGAGAGCAAGGCATTGCCGCCGCAGGTACTGCACATCGGCCACGTCTATGCGTACGAGCACAACGCCTTCAACGCTTCTGCGCTGGCGGTGCTGAACATCGCCCGGGACAGCATGGCGGCGGTAGGCCACTCGCCAGCCACGCGCGTCTTCGAAGCGGCCGGCGCCGGCGCCTGCCTGATCACCGACGCCTGGACGGGGCTGGAACAGTTCCTCCGCGACGGCGAGGAGGTTCTGGTGGCGCGCGACGGCGCGGAGGTGGCTGGCCATCTTGCCGACCTGACGCCAGCCCGCGCGCAGTCGGTCGGCGAAGCCGCGCGCGCGCGAATCCTGTCCGAGCACACCTATGCGCTGCGCGGCGCCCAGGTGGACGCGCTGCTGAGGTTGGAAGCCCGCCGCCGGCGGGAGCGGGCTGCCGCATGACCGAAGCTGCGCCGCTGCGCGTCGTCGTACTCGGCCTCAGCCTGTCCTCCTCCTGGGGGAATGGGCATGCGACGACTTGGCGCGCGCTGCTCAAGGCGTTCTCGGCGCGCGGGCACGACGTAGTTTTCCTGGAACGTGACGCGCCATGGTATGCGGCCAACCGGGACCTCGTCGACCCGGATTTCTGCCGTCTGCACTTCTATCACAGCCTCGCAGAGCTGGCGCGCTGGCGCCCTGCGATCGCCGCGGCGGACGCGGTGTTGGTCGGCTCTTTCGTATCGGGTGGCGTGGCGGTCGGCGATCTTGTCCACAGTACAGCTCGCGGCGTCACGGCATTCTACGACATCGACACGCCGCTGACGCTGGGCAAGCTGGCACGCGGTGAGGAGGAGTATCTCGCGGCAAGGCAGATCGCCCAGTACGACCTCTATCTCTCCTTCACCGGCGGTCCCGTGCTGCAGCGGCTGCGGGAGCAATACGGATCACCGGCCACCGAGGTGCTGTACTGCTCGGCGGACACCGACCTCTACCGCCCGCTGCCACTGCCACCGCGTTGGGACCTGAGTTACCTCGGCACGTACAGCGCCGACCGCCAAGCGAAGCTGGAGCGGCTGCTGCTGGAAGCGGCGCGGCAGGCCCCCGAGCTGCGTTTCGCCGTCGCCGGGCCGCAATATCCGGAAGGTGCCGACTGGCCGGCCAATGTCGAGCGAATCGATCACGTGGCGCCCGGCGATCACCCGGCATTCTATGCCCGGAGCCGCTACACGCTGAACATCACTCGCGGCGACATGGAGAGCGCCGGCTACAGCCCGAGCGTCCGCCTGTTCGAGGCAGGCGCCTGCGGGACACCCGTACTCTCCGACAACTGGCCCGGCATCGACATGCTGTTCGACCCTGGTCGCGACATCCTCGTCGTTGCTGACACCAAGGACGTGTTGCGGGTGATCCGGGATGGTGCGGAGGAACGCCGACGCGACCTCGGGGTGGCACTGCGGCGCCGCGTCCTGGCCAGCCACACCGCCCGGCATCGCGCCCTGGAGCTGGAGTGCAGCCTGCGGCGCGCGGCTACCGGTTTG
>Ga0224722_1001226_pt1 | contig 14344 bp, 13 predicted proteins | sample Balambano_FR1_Me_FD_161646 | JGI IMG/M metagenome (GOLD analysis project Ga0224722, IMG submission 161646) | Freshwater sediment microbial communities from Lake Towuti, South Sulawesi, Indonesia - Balambano_FR1_MetaG | ecosystem: Environmental > Aquatic > Freshwater > Lake > Sediment | place... | reverse complement strand
GGGACACCCGCACCGGGTCGCAGGTAGCAAGGGACTGAAGTCCCTCGCTATGTCTTTATGACCGTCCTCACGGACGGATACGGTATGAGCGTCCTCACGGACGGGGCAGGAAAGGATTTTCGTTGTCGTCCGTGAGGACGACCCTTTCTTAGCGAGGGGTTTTAACCCCTCGTGCAATTCCCCCCGGATACTGCAATTCCCCCGGATACTGCAATTCCCCCGGATACTGCGAATCCCGTTGAACGCCGCTCACGGACGGATACGGTATGACCGTCCTCACGGACGGGGCAGGAAAGGATTTTTTCCTTGTTTTGCCTTTATCCTCTTCGTCCGTGAGGACGACCACTGAAGAGCGAGGGACTTCACACCGACCCGGTGCGGGTGTCCCTCGGTTGCAGAGACCGACCCAGTGCGGGTGTGCCTCGCGTCCACTTGCCCGACCCTCACCCCAAGAGTCGCCGGACTCATTAGACCCATTTTCTATGATGCAATTCGCCTGAGCCGGAAGCACCTCTTCTCACTCTCCCTTTCTAATATAGGCTATAATAAAGGAATCTGCATGAGATGCCCCTAAACAGGAACCGACAATAGGGTATCTACTGTACTTATTTCCGTAGAGTATGTTCCGACCCAAGATGAAAAAGACGATACGGAAGCCACGGACGGCTTCTGTAAACTGAGTGAGAAAGTAGAATGAACGTGAAAGCGCAAAGCAAGCAAGCAATCTTTGGATTTTTAGCGGCATCTATTGCCATTGGTGCAACAGGAGGGTACTGGCTCAGCCGTCAGCAAGACTCCCCCATTCCCCGTATCAATATCGAAGGTGCGCCTGCGGTTGCCTCCACACATGGTGGCGGACCCATCCCAGAAGATTCCTCCCTTGCGGCGGCAGTTCGTCCTAAGAACGATGCCGCCACCGATAATGCCAATATCACTCGTGTGGTTGCGGCTCTCTTGGGGCAGGCACACTACCTGCAACAACCGTTGGACGATGCGATGTCTGAGCGGTTTTTGACGCGGCTTCTGGACGAGTTAGACCCGCAACATATCTTCTTCTTTCAAAGTGACTTGGAGGAGTTTGCAAAGTATAAAACGACGCTGGACGATTTGACTATCAAAGGCGATATTTCCCCGGCAACCGTCATTTTTTCGCGATTCAAAGAGCGGGTAAAGCAACAGACGGAGTTTAGCAGTAGCCTCCTCAAATCCGAAAAGTTTGACTTCTCCGGGGAGAGTACCTACTTAGTAGACCGCAAAGCGGTTCCTGCTCCCGCGAACTTGGAAGAAGCCAAAAAACTGTGGGCAGAACGAGTCCGCTATGAGTATCTTCAGGAGAAACTCAACAACAAAAAGCCGGAAATGATTCTGAACGATTTGGAAAAGCGTTACTCCCGAATCGCTCGCACCGTGCGTCAATTGGACGATTACGATATTGCGGAACGGTATCTGACATCTTTGGCGCACGCCTACGACCCCCACACCGACTATCTGGGCAAAGCCAGCACGGAAGCCTTCGCTATCAATAACATTCGTCTTTCCTTGGTGGGAATCGGGGCGCAACTGATGGATGAAGATGGCTACACTAAAATTGTGGAGTTGATTCCCGGCGGTCCGGCAGAACAGAGCGGACTGCTCAAGCCCGGAGACCGCATTGTCGCGGTGGCACAGGGAACCGACGGTGAACCCGTTGATGTCGTGGATATGAAGATTGATAAAGTGGTGGAGATGATTCGTGGGCAAAAGGGAACCACGGTTCGCCTGACGATTATCCCCGTCAATGCGCCCGACCCTTCGACCCGTAAGGTTATCACTCTGGTTCGCGACAATGTGAAAATTGAGGAGCAGGCGGCAAAGGCGCAGATTATCGAAGCCCCGGACAAAAATGGCAAGATGGTTCGCCTTGGCGTGATTGACCTCCCAACCTTCTACGCCGACCCTCGTAGTGGCAAGAGTGCCACCTCCGATATTGAAGTCCTGCTAAAGAAACTGCAAGAGGAGAAGGTCGCGGGAGTTATCTTAGACCTGCGTCGCAACGGAGGAGGACTTCTGACCGAAGCGGTCTCTTTGACGGGTCTCTTTATTAAGCAGGGTCCAGTGGTGCAGGTACGCTCGTACACGGGCAGTGTTCGCAAGGAAGAAGATGACGACCCGGCGATTGCCTACGATGGTCCTCTGGTAGTGCTGACCAGCCGCTTTAGTGCCTCGGCTTCGGAAATTGTTGCGGGCGCACTGCAAGACTACGGACGGGCGATTATTGTTGGAGAAGCCTCCACCTACGGTAAGGGAACGGTGCAAGTAGTGCAACCTCTGAAAGAGGTGATGTCAGGCAATCGGATTCAGACCTCGGTAGACCCCGGCACTCTCCACCTTACCGTCCAGAAGTTCTATCGGGCGAGCGGTGCTTCCACACAACTTAAGGGAGTCACTCCTGACATTGTCTTACCGGCGGCAACCGATGTTCTGGAAATCGGGGAGCGGTTTATGAAGTTCCCGCTTCCTTGGGACACTATAGCACCCGCTGCCTATGAAAAAACAAATCGGGTTGCGCCGTATATTGTTGCACTTCGGGAAAATTCAACCAAACGCTTGACCACCGACTCGGACTTTCAGTATCTACGTCAGCAGATAGCCCGTGCCACGGAACAGATAAAGGATAAGTCGGTTTCTCTGAACGAGCAGAAGCGGCGGCAGGAGTTGGAAGAAGCAAAGGCACGCACCGCGCAACGTCGCAAGCAGTTAAGTGGACGACAGGATACTGGCGAACGATACTATCCGTTGACGGTATCCACGGCAACCAAGCCGGGACTTCCCAAGCCAATGACTGCAAAAGAGTTGGTGGATTCGCTGAAACGTCCTCGTGCGGTTGACCCGGATGAGGCAGAGGACGAACCGGATGTCCCCGAAGTAGACTTTCACCTCACCGAAGCGCGTCGCATCCTTTCGGACTATATCGGTCTGGTGAAAAAGTAGTCGCTCGCGAATCGTGTCACAAAGCCTCTCATAGAAAATCCCTCTCCCTTCCTTGAACGGGGAGGGATTTTCTTATCGTCACTTCTGAGGGCATCTCTATCGCAGGCGAAAAACGCCCGTAGAAAATTGTCTTGCGGGTTTCCCGCCCCTGCACCACCCCACAACACCGTGTTGTGCAAGTGTAATGCGGATCTGCTTGTTGCCAAGAATACCCGTGTTTCTTTGGTTGCGATTGAACGGCTTGTCGTGCTATAATTCGACGTTCATCGGAGTGTTATTGACAAACCGGAGCAGGGAGTTCGTTCGGCTTTCTTTACCGTGTTTTCACAGAAAACATCTATCAAAAAACCAGTAAACCTATTATCGTTCTGCGAGCAGAGGCAAAGGGTTCCGATTCTAATATGATGCAGGAAGAGACAGACACCATAACGGAGACAGTCGCCGTCGTTTTGGCGGCAGGCAAGTCCACACGGATGCGCTCGAAAACTCCAAAAGTTCTGCACCCCCTCTGCGGTCAACCGCTCCTTTCCCATATTCTGAATGCTCTTGGTGCTGCGGGAGTTTCCCGCCGTATTGTGGTGGTGGGACATCAGGCAGAAGCCGTTCAAACGGCTATGGAAAGTGAATACGGCGCAGGCACTTTGGAGTATGCTCTGCAAGCCGAACAGAAGGGAACCGGTCATGCGGTACAGATGGTCGAACCCCTACTTTCCCCGTTCACAGGAACCATTTTGGTGCTTCCCGGCGATGCGCCCCTCCTGACCGCCGAAATCCTCTCGAATTTGCTAAATGCTCATAATGCACGTTCTGCCGCCGCAACCGTTCTGACTGCCGTTCTTCCCAACGATGCAGGGGCATATGGACGGATTCTGCGCGATTCCCACGGTGATGTTGCCGCGATTGTGGAGGCAAAAGATGCCCTGCCGGAACAGTTAGCCCTCCGTGAGATAAATACAGGAGTCTATGCCTTCTCCGGGAAACTGCTGTTCCGTGCCTTACGTGACCTACGCCCCAACAATGCACAGGGTGAACTCTACCTGACCGACGTTATTGGACTGCTCAAAGAAGCCGGGGAAACGGTTGCCGCCGTAGTCTCCCCGGATGCCGAGGTGATTTTGGGCGTAAATACTCGTGTGGAGTTGGCGGAAATTGGCGCAAAACTGCGCTTTCGGCTCCTCAAAAACCTGATGCTCTCTGGGGTAACTATCACCGACCCGCACACTACCTATATTGATGCGACGGTAGAGATTGGCACAGATTCCACGATTCACCCCTTCACCCATCTGTTGGGCAAGACACGAATTGGGGAGGAGTGTGTTATCGGTCCCCATTCCCATATCACCAGTAGCACCATAGGCGATAGAGTGCAGGCACGCTTTTGTGTGATGGATTCGGTGGTTGTGGAAGAGGATTCACGGTTGGGTCCCTATACCCATCTGCGCCCCGGTTCCCATATCGGAAAACGCGCACGCCTCGGTAACTTTGTGGAGACGAAAGCCACGATACTGGGGGATGGGGTTTCTGTGGGACACCTTACCTATCTGGGAGATGCGACAGTGGGCGAAGGAACCAATATCGGGGGTGGGACTATCACCTGCAACTACGATGGCTATCAAAAGAGTCGCACGGTTATTGGGGCAAGAAACTTTATCGGGTCGCATACTGCATTGGTCGCACCCGTGACTTTAGGCGATGATGCCTTTACCGCCGCAGGTTCAGTCATAACGGAAGATGTTCCCGCAGATACCTTAGCCGTGGCACGGGAACGTCAGGTTAATAAAGAGGGGTGGGTTTCCCGTCGTCGTGAACGAATAGCACGGGAGAAGGAAACAAAACAGCCATGAGCCGGTCTTCCAACAGCGATAACTTGCGGATTTTTTCGGGGAACTCCCATCCGCAATTAGCCGAAAAAATCGCGAAAAATCTTGGGGTTCCTGTCGGAGCAATGACAGCGACCCATTTTAACGATGGAGAAATCCGGGTACAGGTGGAGGAGTCGGCGCGGGGAATGGATGTTTTTATTGTTCAACCGACCTGCGCCCCGGTCAATGATAATCTGATGGAACTGCTGATTATGATAGATGCGTTCCGTCGTGCCAGTGCCGAGCGTATCACTGTAGTGCTTCCCTACTATGGATATGCGCGGCAGGACAAAAAGATTAAACCCCGTGAACCCGTCACTGCTCGCCTTGTGGCAGACCTCATCACCGAAGCCGGAGCGACCCGTGCGGTCTGTATTGACCTGCATGCCGGACAGATTCAGGGCTTTTTCCGAATCCCAGTAGACCATCTCTATGCCGGTCCCCTGATTGCCGACTATCTGTGCCAGAAGGGAATGACCAACGGAGACTACTGCGTGGTCTCCCCGGACGTGGGCGGTGTGGCGCGTGCCAGAGCAATGGCAGAGTTTCTGAAAACCAGTATCGCGATTATCGCCAAGCGTCGCCCCGAACCCGGCAAAGTCGAAATCACCGAGATTATTGGGGATGTGGAGGACAAAACCTGTATCATGGTGGATGACATGATTGATACGGGTGGTTCGATTGTTCATGGCGCGGAGGCACTGAAAGAGCGTGGGGCGAAGGAGATTTATGCTTGCTGTACCCACCCTGTTCTTTCGCGCAACGCGGTGGAGCGTATCGGTCATTCTCCCATCAAAGAGTTGGTCATCACCGACACGATTCCGTTCCGCTACACGGCTCCGATAGATAATGTGGATGTCACCGTGCTTTCGGTCGCGCCCCTTCTCGCCGATGCGATTCGCCGTATCCACTCGGACGACTCCGTTTCCGAACTCTTTGACCGCGCATGGTAATCTCACGCCTCTTGTCTCTCTCCCCGCAGGTGGAGAAGGTAAAAGGGAGAGGTTCGCAGATAAGGTCTGTATGAAAGTTATCGTCGGCTTAGGAAATCCGGGGGCGGAGTATGCCGGAACGCGGCATAATGTCGGGTTCGAGCTTGTAGATTTGCTTGCTTCTGCCCACGGGATAAAAGTAGATTACCGACAGCATAAAGCCGTTACCGGACGCGGAACGATTGCCGGAGAATCGGTACTGCTGGTAAAACCCCTGACCTTTATGAACAACTCCGGGGAAGCGGTCAGCCTGATTAAACAGAGGGAAGAACTAACCCCCACCGACTTTCTGATTATCACCGATGACATTCATCTCCCGGTGGGGCGGCTCCGCTTACGAGCGCAAGGGTCTTCGGGAGGGCAGAATGGGCTAAAGTCTATCGCCAGTTATCTGGGTACACAAGAGTTTCATCGTCTGCGTATCGGTGTCGGGGAACCTCCCCCCGGTTTGCAGATAGATTGGGTCTTGGGCAGGTTCAACCGCGCAGACCGAGAGATAGTGGACGAGACCCTGATTGTGGCGATGGGGGCGGTGGAGATATGGCTACAAGATGGCATGGAGACAGCCATGAACCGCTTCAATAGCACCGTCGTTAGCCGAAGTACCTAAACGGGCTGACCCGGTGAGGGGTCAAGCCCGTCCACGATACTCCCCAGAGGCTATGGGGCAAGGAGCGGTGCGAAGGCATCACTATATTTCGGAGGTTTCCGCACTCTCTTGCTGCTCAATCTCTTCTAAGGCTTCGCGAATAAAATCTAAAGCACTCTGCCCGCCATATGCTTCAATAATACGGTCATCGTACTCATCGGCGGTGATAACCACTGCCAAGACGGAAGCCCGCAACTCTTCGGGGTCTACCGTGGAACCGACTATCGCATGCTGGAAGAAGATGTCACCATCCTCATCAACTCCAAAACCGCCAAAGCGGAGGCGGTCATTCTCTTGGAGAAGAAACTTCATCAGGTCAAAGGTGACTTCGGTTCCTCGCACGACATAGGCACGAGTGGTGACAACAGCATCATCTTCGCCCCACGGATAGACCACGGCTTCGGCTAAGGCACTGCCCATATGTAGACCAAAGACAGGGGCATCTTCACGGGCAACCACATCATCCGCGAACAGGTCTTCCATCATTTTACGAATACGATGATAACAGGCTTCTTGCGGCTTGGTAAAAAACTCCATCTATTTTTCTTCCTCAATCAATCTGCGAAACCATTGTGTGAGCGGCTCCTCTTCCGGTTCCTCTCAGTAACATACGTCACCGAGTCTCTGATTTCCTTCCCTTGTGATTCGTTTCACAAATACTGACAAAAAAACAGCGACGGTTCCTGTCCTCGCTGTTTTTGCCCTCTTTTGCGCGAATTTTGTTTATCGCATCACATCTAATGCGCGTTGCCCACCGAACTGTGAAACTAGCTGCTCATCGTAATCATCGGCGGTTCGCACCACTGCAATCACCGAGGAGCGCAGTTCGCCCTTATCCAGCGTAGTCCCTAAAATCGTATGTTGAAAAAATACCGAGTCATCATCCGCCCCAAACGCCCCAAAGCGCATGGTTCCGTTCGCCTTCAACAGGAATACTGAGAGCGGACCACTAACCTCAACATTATGCACCACATACGCACGGGTCACTACCACGGCATCATCGTCTCCCCACGGGGCAATCAGCACCTGTGCAAAGGCAGTTCCCATCGAAATACCAAACATCGGCGAATCTTCGCGTACCAACAGCATCTCGCCAAAAATCTCGGTCAGCATCTGCTTGACCTTCTCGTAGGTTTCTCCTTGTGTGGGAGATTCAAAATGAATTGCCATAGCCTACCGCTCCTGTCCCACCGGCACTATGCGACATGGGGATTGTCGAATGGGTTTGGTTCTCTCGGTTCCTTAAAGGGTTTGTATTTGGATAACGTCTCTCATCATAGCAAATTCTCCCCTCTTTTGTAAAGCCTTCTCCCTGCCCTCTTTATCACAACCCCTCTGACCAAGTCGCTCAAGCATCAGTAGGCGACGAGTACCGCAAAATATTTCTCGTTTTAACAGGGGTGGTTCCGCCAACGGTGGCTCGACAATGCAACGGGGAGGGGAGCGAACCCAAAGTTATGCACCAAAAGATTGCGGAACGACGTATAATAGACCGGAGTTCCCTTTGAGTCAGTTGGTGCAGTTACAAACGAAAACACGCGATGTTGCCGAGGCAGAGCAGAAACTGCAACGGCTTCGTGCGCTCCTTCGTGAGATGGAAGGGGTGGTTTTAGGTTATAGCGGGGGGGTGGATTCAACGTTCTTGGCAAAAGTTGCCCAAGAGGAGTTGGGAAGTCGGGCGATTGCCGTGGTTGCCCTCTCCGAGTCTTACGCTGAACGCGAACGTGAGGATGCCCTGCGCTTTGCTCAGGAGAACGGTTTATCGTTACGCTTGGTGGAAACTGCCGAAGTGTCCCGCCCCGAGTATGCGGCAAACCCGACCAACCGTTGCTACTTCTGTAAGGATGAACTTTTCCGCCATCTGCGTTCGGTGGCAGAGGGGGAGGGGATTTCTTGGATTGCCTATGGCGCGATTGCCGATGATTGGGGCGACCATCGTCCCGGTGCAGTAGCCGCCGAGGAGTGGAACGCCCGCGCTCCCTTGCAAGAGGTGGGGCTTTGGAAGACCGAAATCCGTCACCTTAGCCGACAGATGGGCTTGCCCACATGGGATAAACCAAGTCTTGCCTGCCTCTCCTCGCGGATTCCGTATGGAACCCCTGTTACCCCGGAACTGCTTCGTACTTTGGATAGCGCGGAGGCATTCCTGCATGACCTCGGCTTTCGACAGGTGCGGGTGCGTCACCATGATACGATTGCCCGTATTGAGATTGAGCCAGAGGAGTTTCCGCGAATGTTGCAGGAGGGGGTTTCCGAAAAAGTAACCGCGCATCTGCGAAGTTTAGGCTACACATATGTCACTTTAGACCTTGCCGGGTATCGCACGGGGTCGCTGAATGCACACCTGTCTGCCCCATGGAACGCTCATGGATAGCGCGTACTTAGAACAACTCTTGAACGCTGTTGCCAACGGGGAGGAGTCTATCCCGGAGGCATTAGAGCGTCTGCGCTCCTTCCCCCTTGATAGTTCGTTGGAGTTTGCTCGCTTGGATACCCATCGAACGATTCGCACGGGACGACCTGAAGTGGTGTTCTGTCAGGGGAAAACCACTGCCCAATGTGTTGCGATTGCTCAGCGTCTGAGCGAATCTAATCCGTTGGTTCTGATGACTCGTGCCAATGTGGAAGTCGGTGAGGCGGTCTGTACCCATCTACCGGGGGCAATCTACCACGAACGGGCGCGATGTATCACGGTGGGCAATCTTCCCGACACCGACTCCCCAACGGGGTATGTCGCGGTATTAACTGCCGGAACCGCAGACCTTCCGGTTGCCGAAGAAGCGATACTCACCCTGCGTTGCCTCGGAACCCCTGTACAGACCGCGTTTGATGTGGGGGTTGCCGGTTTACACCGTTTGCTGGCAGTACGCCCCCTGCTCGATAGTGCTGTTTGTATTGTGGTGGTTGCGGGGATGGAGGGCGCGTTAGCCTCAGTGGTGGGAGGGTTGGTACAGTGTCCGGTGGTCGCCTGCCCAACTTCGGTAGGATATGGAACCGCGTTTGGAGGGGTTTCCGCCCTGCTTACCATGCTTAATTCCTGCGCCTCTGGGGTTGCGGTGGTGAATATAGACAATGGTTTTGGGGCGGGGCAGTTCGCACACCTGATAGTTCAAGTGGGTATCTCCGCCGTTCAGGAGTCCCTGTGATGGAGGGGTCACCGACGGCGTTTAATCCTGTGGTTGCTCTGATGGGGAGTCTGCTCTTCTGCGGGATACCGCTATACTATGCGGGGTTTGCTCTGCATCGGAAGGTGGGAGCGAAGCGAGAAGATGTGCAGACTGTGCTGGTTGGCTTGGGGTTCGGTTTGCTCTTTTTTGCCCTCTTCCTGTTCTGGCTGGGTTCTACACGGGGAGTCTATCCGGCAACTGTGTCTTTACTGACATGGTGTATCGGGGTCTGGCAAGCGGCACGTCGCAACGAAGTACAGCGTCGCTTTTATGTCTCTGCCTCTGCCGCAACAAAGACAGCACAACAAAAAACGACAAAAGACACAAAATCGGCAAAGTGAGCCTGCTTTGGAATGATTTTCTTTTTCGCATCACCGCATTTATACTTGGTTTTATAAAAAATGTTGCGATTGTGAAAAAAAAGTGGGAACAAGCGGAAGGATTTGGGTAGTATGGTAGCGAATCATTTTTTACGGGTAGGAAAGCCCGCTTTTTCCTGAACACCCCACTGATGAATGTCGCCTTTTTCGACTGCTTCTCCGGTATCTCCGGGGATATGACCCTCGGTGCGCTCCTCGCGTGCGGCGCGGATGAGAACGCCTTCCGAGAATCTCTTGCCGAACTTCGTGTCCCCGGCTATCGCCTTCATGTGCAACGACGCAAAGTGGAAGGTTTGATGGCTACCGATGTGGATGTCGAACTTGTCGAGCAGGAGACCGGACACGGACGGCATCTTGCGGATATCTATGACATCTATAGTGCGTCTGCGCTATCTCCGACGGTGCGGCAAAACGCTTTTGCTATCTTCACCCGGCTTGCGGAGGCAGAAGCCCGTGTGCATGGGACTACCCCGGATAAGATTCACTTCCATGAGGTAGGGGCAGTGGACGCGATTGTGGATATTACCGGGACGTGCATTCTTCTGGAAATGCTTGGGGTGGAAAAGGTCTATTCGTCTCCCCTGCCCCTAAGTCGGGGGTTCGTAGACTGTCAGCATGGACGAATGCCGCTTCCGGCTCCGGCAACCCTAGAACTTCTGATAGGACTACCCACTTACCCGATAGCGGTGCAGGGTGAATTGGTGACTCCCACAGGAGCGGCGATAGTTGCGACATTGGCAGGGGGGGCGCGGGTAGGACTTCCTCCGGCGATGGTTCCTTCCGCTATCGGTTACGGTTCGGGCAAGAAAGACTTTGGAACCCCTTTTCCCAACCTCCTTCGGGTGTTTATCGGGGAAGCCACCGATGCTATTCGTGAGGAGACCGCCAAAACCGATTCGGTGGTAGTGCTGGAAACCAATGTGGACGATGCAACCCCGGAAACACTGGGGTATGCACAAGAGCGATTGCTGGCACAGGGGGCTTTGGATGTCTTTATGGTTCCCGCACAGATGAAGAAGAACCGCCCCGGAACCCTGATTACAGTTTTGGCGACCCCAGAGAGCGTGGAGCATCTCACCGAAACCCTCTTTCGTGAGACAGGGACTTTTGGGATACGAAAGACGGTTGCCGAGCGCGAGATTTTAGAGCGTACCATTGCTTCGGTGGAGACACGTTACGGAGCCGTTCCGATTAAGGTGGGGAGTCGGAAGGGTAGCACCGTTGTTGCCGCACCGGAGTATGAGGACTGCCGAACGTTAGCACAGACTCACAATATCCCTTTGCGTGATGTCTATCGCACGGCTTGGGAAGCATGGTCAAGCCAGTCGTAGCGTGTTTCAATTTTCGCTCGTTGTTGACATTAACCCGTTATTGTTCAACATCACCCCAATGATGGGAATCTCTTAAGAAAGTGAGAGGGAATAGTAGTAGCCGTCGCGATTCAAACGAATCGGAAAAGCCGCTTCCTCTCCCTAATACTATACTGTTCGACAAGGAAATGGATATAAAAATGTAGTGATCTAAAAGGGTTTCGGGTCTGGAGTACCGCGAAAGGAGCGCAAATGGGAATTTCCGTTAATCGTATGGGACGTGCCAATAGTAGTGAGGAAGGAATAGAAGGAATCGGTCACGACCCCCGCAGTGATGATTTGCATTCATATCTGAGCCGTCTGACCCGCTCAAATCTGCTGACCGCAGAGCAAGAGGTTCGCTTAGCGAAAGAGATTGCTTTAGGGAACCGCAAAGCAAAAGAGCGTCTGGTAGAGTGTAATATGCGTCTGGTAATCTCCATTGCCAAGGCGTACCGTTCTTCGGGCATCCCCTTTGAAGACTTAGTCCAAGAGGGAGCCATCGGTCTTATGACAGCCGCCGAGCGGTTCGACCCGTCGCGTGGCTATCGCTTTTCCACGTATGCTACCCAATGGATTCGACAGTCTATTGGACGTGCGGTGGATAACAAGTCCAAGTCCATTCGTCTTCCGGCTCATGTTTCAGAGTCGCTTCGCAAACTGGATAAAGCCCGGTCTGAGATGCGTCGCGAAATGGGCGAAGACCCGACCCCAGAGCAGTTAGCCGTGCGAACAGGTATCTCCTCACGCAAGGTCAACTCTCTATTGACTACCACCCAAGAGCCGATTTCTCTGGATACCCCCGTAGGAGATGATGAGAATACCAACTTGGGTTCCCTACTGTTTGATAAGTCGGTTGCTGACCCACAGGACAGCGTTATCTCCAGTGAGATGCGCCACGAGATTGACAGTATCCTGTCCACCTTAGATGAGCGCGAGCAGGTGGTCGTGCGAAAGCGGTATGGGTTCGATGGGGAGGAGACCTACGTTCTTCAACAAATCGGTGAGGAACTGAATATCAGCCGGGAGCGGGTGCGCCAAATTGAAGCACAAGCCTTACGCAAACTTCGCACAGTCGCCCGTAAACGTCGCCTTCGAGAGTATCTGACGACATAATCTCACGTTAAAAAACGATAAAATCTGTTATCTTTTCTATTTTATCATTCCAAAAACCGGGAGACTTCTCCCGGTTTTTTCATTAGACTTTTCTACCCTGTTCAGGGAGCGTTGTCCAATAGCGAAAAAACGGCTTGCCGGAGAATTGTGGTGACTTCATCGGGGGGCAGGGAGGCATCCACAACAACAATCCGCTCGGGGTCGGATTGTGCCACCTGTAAGAAGCCGTGACGTACCTTTTCGTGGAAAGCAAGGTCTTCTTTGTCCAAGCGGTTTTGCGCGTCGGGGTCTTGACGGGCTAATCCGAGCGCAGGCGGTAGGTCAAGCAGGAAGGTACGATGCGGCACTAAGCCCCCTGTGGCAAAGTGGTTCACCTGACGAATAACCTCTAAGGATAGCCCACGCGCATATCCCTGATAGGCTAATGTGGAATCGGTGAAGCGGTCACAAAGAACGATATTTCCTGCCGCTAATGCCGGACGTACTACCTCGCGCACATTCTGCGCCCGTGCTGCCCCAAAGAGAAGCAGTTCCGCCTCTGCACCCATCGTTCTGCTCAAGAGGAGTTCGCGTACCCTCTCCCCAACTCTATCGCCGCCGGGCTCACGGGTACGGGTCACGGTATATCCGGCTTCTTGCAAGGTGGACTCCAGCAAGCCAATCTGCGTAGTCTTCCCTGCCCCTTCCGGTCCTTCAAACGTGATAAACAGACCTGTCATGTCTCTGCTCGCTGCCCCTTACCGTGCGCCGACCAAAATTCCGCCCGATTCGATACGACTTTCCTCCTCCACCTCCTCGAACCAGAGGCGACGTGCTTCCCAAGTCCCCGTGCTATGTCCCTCTACGATGCGCCATGTGCCAACAATGCGTTTGCCATCTTCGGACATCTCCCCTTCGTAGTAGACGGGAGCCGTGGCGTGGTCTGCGGGCGGTTTCACATAGACTTTGGTAAAGGTAACAAACACCCCTACCTGAACTCCCTCGACATTTGCCTCTCCCAGCGGTCCATCGTCTAAAATCTGCCCTCGAAAATCCCCTTGACTTCCCACAGTGATAAAACTCGCCTCGAAACGTTCGCGTTCTGCCACGGTATCGTAGTAATAGGTTCCCAACCAGCCCCCTGCAATCGTCATCCCTGAACTCCTTCCCGTCGCGCCACGACCTACTCTGCTACCAACTTTGAGAAGTCCGCCAGCGTTAAAAAGAGACGGTCTACCTCTGCCAAGAGTCCGAGGCGTGCCGTGCGAATTACGGGGTCGGAGTCCATTATCATCACCGCATCGAACAGGGTGTTTATCGGTGTCGTCAGGCGGTTGAGGGAGTCTCGAATTTGCCCAAAATCTCCCGTTTGTTTGCCTGCTTCCACCTCTGGTTTCACCGTTGCCAGCACTGCCAGCAACTCCTGCTCTGCCGGAGCGGTCAGGTACGTAGTGTCTGGGGTGTCCGGTATCGGGTCTTTGGCAGTACGCAAAATGTTTCGGGGGCGTGTTGCGGCAGTCACCGTTTCGTTCTTTCCCTCAGCAACCATTGCCGTTAGCACATTCGCTCGTGCCATCACGTCGGCAATATTGTCCCACGGCGCAGCGAGTAGGGCTTCGACGATGTCATAGCGAACACCCCGCTCTTCCAAAAGGCTTCGTAGGCGTGCTTCCACGAGTGCCATCAAATCTCCCGGCTTTTCGTGAACGGTAAGTCCCTGCGTCTGATAGCCCTGCACCGCGATGGCGACAAGTACGGAGATAGGGGGCAGGGTGCGGTCACGCGCCAGCAAGTCCACAATGGCAGACGCGGCACGCTTTAAGCCAAACGGGTCTGAGGAGCCTTTGGGTTCTGCCCCGACAAAACGCATATAACCGACC
>Ga0224722_1001225_pt1 | contig 14357 bp, 10 predicted proteins | sample Balambano_FR1_Me_FD_161646 | JGI IMG/M metagenome (GOLD analysis project Ga0224722, IMG submission 161646) | Freshwater sediment microbial communities from Lake Towuti, South Sulawesi, Indonesia - Balambano_FR1_MetaG | ecosystem: Environmental > Aquatic > Freshwater > Lake > Sediment | place... | reverse complement strand
CCGCGGCAACGTGCGATGCGCGCGCGGCGCGCGCGCGCTGGCGGCCGGTCGGCGCCGCGGCGCGCGGGCCGGAGCCTGTGGCTCCGCCGGCGAGGGCGGTCAGCGACCGCCCGCTGCGGCCGGTCTTGCGGGTCAGCGGCACGACGCTCTCCCGCGGCGTCTCGACGGGGTCGGCCGGCGGCGGCGCCTGCGGTTCCGGGCCGGTGTCGGGTGGGGGCACGCGCTGTCCTGCTGCGGCTTGTTGAAGATCCTCGGCTTTTGGTACATGATTTGTTTCCGGATCTCCAGCCTGCCTGCGGCGCCGCGGGTGCGCCCGGCGGGAACCGGAGGCCCGATCCGTGCAGCCCCGCCACACCAGCCCCGCCACATACCCGCCGCATGACCGCACCCTTTCCCGCGCCGCAGGTTCCCGCCGTCACCCGGCGACGCTTCGCCTCGGCGCGGGCGGTGCTGGCGCTGATCCTGCGCGAGATGTATTCGACCTATGGCCGGTCGGTCGGCGGCTTTCTCTGGGCGATCATCGAGCCGGCGGCGACGATCGCGCTGATGGCCGTGATCTTTTCGCTGGCCTTCCGGCACCCGCCGATCGGCACCAACTTCGCGATCTTCTACGCCTCGGGCCTGCTGCCCTACGTGATGTTCACCTCGCTCGCCGGCAAGCTGTCGAGCGCGCTCAACTTCTCGCGGCAGCTGCTGGTCTATCCGAGCGTGACCTTCCTCGACGCGATCGTCGCGCGGTTCCTTCTGAACCTGATGACGCAGCTGATGGTGACCTACATCGTGCTCGCCGGGATCCTTTTCGCGTTCGACACGCGCACCGTGCTCGATCCGCCCCGGATCGCCGAGGGGCTGCTGCTGGCGGCGGCCTTCGCGCTCGGCGTCGGCACGGTCAACGCCTATCTTTTCACCCGCTTTCCCGACTGGCAGCACTTCTGGTCGATCATAACCCGGCCGCTGCTGATCTTCTCTTGCGTGATGTTCATCTACGAGGACGTGCCGCAGCCGTTCCGCGACATCCTATGGTTTAACCCGCTAGTGCACGTGGTCGGGGCGGCCCGGGCGGGGTTCTACCTGAACTACCGGGCCGATTATGTCAGCCCCGCCTACGTGATGGCGATCTCGGTCGTACTTCTGCTGCTCGGCCTCCTGCTCCTGCGCCGATTCCACCGCGAACTGCTTTACGAGTGACCGCGCCAGAGCGAGCGGCTAGGCGGGCCGCTCCCGATCCGCCTCGGTTTCAGCGCAAAGCTCGGGAAACTCTCTGCGGAAACGGCGGGCGAAGCGGACGTTCTTGGCCGTGCCGATCTTGCGGTGCGCGACCTCGGCCAGGGTCAGGTCGGCCGGCGCCGTCACCCCGACGGCGGCGGCCAGACGCCGCACGGTGCGCATCGCCCCCCATCGGGTGATCTGCTCGTAGTTCAGGCGGACCGGAACGATGCCGGCGCGGGCGAAGAATCGCTCGGACCGCCTCTCCATTTCGCGGATATGCGCGAGCCACTCGGCAATCAGGGCCGCGTCATAGGCGAACTTCTGGTCTGCGCGGGCGAGGTCGGCCGCGCTGGCTTGCGGCGCGTGGAACAGCTCGGTCGAGACCGCCTTGGCCAGCGACACCGCCTGCTGCACGATGTTGCGGCGCGTGAGGTAGAAGTAGGGCAGGTGCGCGGGGAAGGCCTGCAGGAAGGCCTGTTCGGAGCCGAACACCCGTTCCAGCTGGAACCAGGTGATCTCGAAGCCGAACACGCCGCCCGGCGCCCGCGCCCGTTGCAGCATCGCGCAGTAGCGCTCGATCGTGTCGGTGCCGAGCCCGCGGGCGATCTTCGGCACGTGGCTCGGGTTGAAGACCTCGCCGGGATTGCCGAGCACCCCGGATCGGGTCGCGATCTCGGTCAGCCAGGAACTGCCCGACCTCGGCGTGAAGAAGATGACGTAGCGCGTCGCCGGCAGCGGCTTGCGCAGCCGGCGGTGGAACCGTTCGGGGTCGAAGGGCACATCGGCAAAGGGCGAGGGTGTCCGGTCGTCGGGCATCGGTTCCGTCTTTCGCGCCGGCATCGGCCGATGCGACGCAGCTTTCCAGGGGTCGGCCGGGCGGGCCTCAGGCCGTCTCGCGCCGCCGGGCCGGCCGGCCCGCCCGTACCGGGGCGGCCGCCCCGGGCACGAGCCGCGCGATCACCAGGTCCACCGACGGGCGACCCTCGACCAGCGGCAGCACCCCGCCGCGGCCGGTGCGCGCCGCCGCCGCCCGCACCGCGTCGCCCTGCGCGCCCAGATCGAAGCTCCAGACCGGCAGGCCGGTCGCGATACATTCGTGCGTGGTGTAGGAAAAGGTTTCGGGCCAGATCGAGGGGATCAGCCAGCAGCCGATGCCGTAGCGCGCGACCAGCGCCGGGATGTCGCGCCGCGCGTAGGTGCCGTGCACCGTCGTCTGCGGCGCCAGCGGGAAGTTCGGGTCGATGTTGCCGATCAGGACCAGATCGGCCGCCCCGGACTGCGCGAGCCGGCGGCTGAGGCTGCCGAGCAGCGCCGCGCCCTTCTGCCGGCCGATGTTACCCAAGACGCCGATCACCGGGCGGCGGCCCGGCGGCGGGGGCGAACAGGGCGGCAGGTTGGCCAGCATCGCATGCGGCTCGACCACGATCCGCCCCGCGACCGCCGGATAGGCCCGTGCCGTCAGCGCCCGGCTGTTCTCCGAGAAGGTCACGATCCGGTCGCAGGCCGACAGGAACCGCCCCCAGGCGGCCTGCCAGTCGCCGAGGCTCGCCACCGTCCCGTCGGGGCGGCGGACCCGGTGCGCGCGGTCGGCCGTGTCGGGGGGCGGCAGGCCGCGGTGGAACCCGTCGGCGTCGAGCAGCGTGTAGGAGGGGCTGATCGGATAGTAGTCGTGCATCAGGGCCTCGGCCCGGTCGCCCGGCCCGCGCAGCAGCGACAGGAGAAGGTCGGGGATCGCGATCGCATCGGGATCGTCGACCCCGCAGGAATAGACGACCGCGAGCCGCGGCAGCGGCCGCAGCAGCGCCGCGATCAGCGCGAAATCGTCGGTCGCGCCCTGCGTGACCCCGGCGAGGCTGTGGAGTTCCAGCCGCCAGCGATGCTCGGTGCCGACCCGCAGCACCAGCGCGGCAGGCAGGCCCGCCGATCCGGGGTCGAGGTCGCGGGCGATCCGGGCGGCCAGGTAATCCTCCGCCCCGCCGCCCAGGGCATGGGCGAGGTAGAGCGGGGTCGGCCGCTCGCCGCCGCGCGCGGCCGCCCAGCCGATCGCCAGCGCCAGCCTCGCGGTCGCCATCGGATCGTTGCGGATGAAGGCCTGCACCTCGGCGTCGTAACCCGGATAGCGGGCCGAAATCGCCGCGTTGTTCCGCGCCACCAGCTTGCGCTTCTCGACCGAGCCGAACGACAGGCCGCCGCGGTGCTCGACGAACAGCCCTGCCATGGCCATGTGCCGCCCGCCGGCCGCCCGCACCTTCTGGCACCAGTCCACCTCCTCGCCGTAGCCGCGGCCGAAGCCGGTGTCGAAGGCCGGCAGCGCGCCGAGGTAGCGGATGTTCATCGCCATGCAGAAGCCGATCCCGGTCGGCACCTCGGCCAGGGCCGCGTCCGGCGCGAAGCCGGCCGCCAGCGCGTCGATCCGGTCCGCCTCGCCCGGGCGCAGGTCGCTTCGGAGCGCGATCACCGGCACCGACAGGATCTCGGCATCGTTGGCGGTCGGGGTCACGCTGGCCACGCTCTCGGGCGCCTGCAGGATCGGCCGGATCAGCCGCGACGCCCAGCCCGGCGGCACCAGCACGTCGGAATTCACAAGGATGACATGATCGCCCCGGGCGACCGCGCGCGCCAGGCCGCGATTGGCCGCGCCGATGAAGCCGAGGTTCTCGGCAGTCTCGATCAGGTCCACCGCGCCCGGCGGCTGGCGCACCGCCCAATCGCGCAGGAATGGGCGGACTGCCGGATCGGTGGACCGGTCCTCGACCAGGATCAGATGCCAGCGCAGGTCGGTGTGGCGCGCGAGGCGGTCGAGCGCATCGGGCAGCACCTCCATCGCGTTGAAGACCGGCATGACGATACTGATGGCGCAGGTCGGGGACGGCGCCCCGGCCACCGGCGGGTCCAAGAGCCGCGCGTCCATCGCCTGAACCCTAGGGATGCGGCCGAGCCCCATCAGCCGCTTGATCCGGGCGCGGGCCGCGGGGTCGCGGGTCAGCGACCAGCGCAGATAGGCCGGCACGCCGCGGGCGAGCGCCAGCACATAGCGCGGCCAGAGCCGCCGCGCCGCGCGGGCGCGCAGGCGGTCCGGGAAGGGATCGATCTCGCGCCCGTAGCTCCGGCCGCCGAGATCGACGCCGATCGTCAGCGGCCCGGGCTGGAAGGGCGCATCCAGCCGGAAACCGGGCGTGGCGACCGGGCCCTCCGTGCCGGCAGCCGCCACATCCGCCCGCCTCAGGTTCGGCGCCGTCGCGTGGCGGCTGCCGCCGGTCACGAGCGTTACGCGGGGGGCGCAGGTCCAGCCCTCAACGACGATGCGATTCCCCGCTAGACGGATGCGCTCCACCGCCCCGACCGCCTGCCCGGCCTCGCCGATCAGGGGAAATCCGTCACAGGCGAGGGCGACATGCTCGCGGGCGTAGTGGTCGAATAGCGCCAGCACGCGCCCTAGCATGGCTCCGGTCCAGCCGGGCGGGTCAACGCCGGCACCGGCAAGACCCTCCGGCGCCACGTAGCATTTCCCATCAATCTCAGTGCCTTCGAACTTGCCGGCGCGATTATAGCCGGGCCCCGCGGGGCCGTCCACCGCAAACCGGGCGCGTGCGCCCGGCCGCGGACAGGGGTGTTGCGGCCCCTTGGCCCCTTTCGCTGCACCTGCGGTCGCGCTATCTGGATAGCGTTGCGGCCCGGCGCATGCGGCGTCGGGCACGATGCAACCGCCGCACGCCGCTTGGCGCGCGGCGCCTGTCCCTCGAGATACATGGAAAGGTATCCCAGATGAGCGACGACACCGTTCCCGAAACCGCCGAGACCGACACGAAGGGCAAGGGCCCGCGTTCGATGAACGCCAAGGGCATCCGCCGCCGGCTCGACAAGATCAACGCCGGCGGCGCCGAGGGTGCGACCAAGGGCCGGTCGAAGAAGCAGGCGAAGCTGGCCGAGACGATCCTCGCCCAGATCGCCTCGGGCCAGGTCCGCAACCCCGTGGCGGCCGCCCGCGCCTTCGTCGAGGGCACCTCTGCGGCGCCTGCCGCGCCCGAGGAAAGCTGACACCGGCCGGCGGTGTCCGGCAGGGGCTTGCGGCCCCTGCCGTTCCCGGACAGAACACCGCGGCAGCGCGGGTCGGGCAGGGGGCGTGGCATGGTCGGGCATGTTCTGGTGACGGGCGGGGCGGGCTATGTCGGCTCGCACGCCTGCAAGGCGCTCGCCGAGGCCGGCTTCGTGCCGATCGCATTCGACAACTTGGCGACCGGCTGGCGCGAGGCGGTGGCCTTCGGCCCGCTGGTCGAGGGCGACATGATGGACCGTGCCGCGCTCGAGGCGGCCTTCGCCGCCTGGCGACCGGTCGCGGTGATGCATTTCGCGGCACTGTCGCTGGTGGGCGAGGCGATGGCCGACCCCGGGCGCTACTGGCGCGTCAATCTGGGCGGCTCGCTGAACCTGGTCGAGGCCGCGCTGGCGGCAGGCTGCCGTGACTTCATCTTCTCCTCCACCTGCGCCGTCTACGGCGATCAGGACGGCGTGCTCGTGACCGAGGACAGCCCGCAGGCGCCGATCAACGCCTATGGCGCGTCGAAGCGCGCGATCGAGGACATGCTGGGCAATTTCCGCGACAGCCACGGCCTCCGGCCGGTGATCTTCCGCTATTTCAACGTGGCGGGCGCCGACCCCGAGGGGCGGATCGGCGAGCAGCACCGCCCCGAGACCCATCTTATCCCGCTGATGCTCGACGCGATCGAGGGGCGGCGGCCGGCGCTGACGCTCTACGGCTCGGACTATCCCACACCCGACGGCACCTGCGTGCGCGACTACGTGCATGTGGCCGACCTTGCCGCGGCGCATGTGCTGGGCCTCCGGCGGCTGCAGGACGGCGGGGCCCCGGGGGTGTTCAACCTCGGCACCGGGCGCGGCTTCTCGGTGCGCGAGGTGATTGAGCAGTCGCGCATCGTCACCAACCGGCCGGTGCCGGTGGTCGAGGGGCCGCGGCGGCCGGGCGACGCCGCCTTCCTGGTCTGCGGCGGCGACCGCGCCCGGACCGAACTCGGCTGGAAACCGGACCGGTCCAACCTGCCGGACATGCTCGCCGACGCGCTCCGCTGGAGCCGCGGGCCGGGCTACGGGGGCTGACGCCGCGACGGGTTCGGTTTGTCCAGCCGGACCGGCCCGTCAGCCCGCCGCGCCCGCAGCCGCCTCGGCCAGTTCGCGGCGGAGCCGCGCGGCCTCGGCGGCCTTGGGTTTCGACAGCCCGGCCAACAGCAGATAGGCCACCGGGGTAAGGTAGAGGGTCGCGATCGTCGCCAGCCCCAGGCCGCCGACGATGATCCAGCCCAGGACCTCACGCGCCTCGGCCCCGGCGCCGAACGCGAAGATCAGCGGCACGCCGCCGAGCACGGTCGCCACCATCGTCATCATCACCGGCCGCAGCCGGATCACCGAGGCCTGCTCGATCGCCCCGCGCACGCTCTCGCCCCGGTCGCGCAGCTGGTTCGCGAACTCCACGATCAGGATGCCGTTCTTGGCCATGATCCCGACCAGCAGCACCAGTCCGATCTGGCTGTAGACGTTCAGGCTGCCGCCGGTGATCCACAGCGCATAGACCGCGCAGGCGAGGCCGACCGGCACCGTCGCCATCACGATCAACGCCGCGACGAAGCTTTCGAACTGCGCCGCCAGCACCAAGAAGACCACGAGGATCGCGAGGCCGAAGGTCACGACCAGCCCCGACGAGGTCTGCCCCAGCGTCGCCGCCTCGCCGAGCGGCAGCACCCGCGCGCCGGGCGGCAGGAGGTCGGCCGCCAGCCGTTCCGCCTCGGCCATCGCCTGCCCGAGCGGCAGGTTCGGGGTCAGGCTCGCGCTGATCGGCACTGCGCGCCGTTGCGCCTCGCGGCTCAGTTCCGGCGCCACCGCGCGTTCCGCAAGCGTGACGAAGCTCGAGATCGGGATCATCTGCCCGTCACCCGCCTGCACGAAGATCCGCTCCAGATCGCCCGGGTCGTCCACCGGCTCGGCGGTCGAGACGAGCTTGATGTCGAAGCTCTTGTCGGCCAGGAACACGGTGCCGACAGTGCGCCCGTCGAGCACGGCCTGCAGCGCCTGCCCCATGCCGTCGATGTTCACGCCAAGGTCGGCGGCACGGGCGCGGTCGACCTCGACGAACAGCTGCGACTGCGTGGTGTCGTAGCCGAGCCGGACCTGGCCGAAGCCCGGATTGTCCTCGATCCGCGCCACCAGCGCACGGCCTGCGGCCGCCAGCTCGGCATAGTCGTCGCCGATCAGCGCAAAGCTCAGACCCTGCCCGGCGCCGCGGATTCCGAGCGAATTCGGCTGGATCGCGAAGGCGCGGATGCCGACGATCTGGCGCAGTCCGGCGTTCAGCTCGTCCACAATCTCCTGCTGGCTGCGGCTCCGCTCGGCCCAGTCGGCCAGCGTCAGCACCATGAAGCCGCGGTTGCCCTGCCCGCCCATGCCGCCGGTGGCAAAGACGTTCGTCACCTCGCCCGAGGCGCGCAGGGGCGCCACCAGCGCCTCGATCTGGCGGAGCTTGCCGTCGGTATAGTCGAGCGCCACGCCCTGCGGCGCGGTCAGGCTCAGAAGCGCCACGGCGCGGTCCTCGGGCGGGGTCAGCTCGCGCGTCAGCCCGGGATAGATCAGCGCCGCGCCGAGCACGAACACCCCGGTGACCGTCAGCGCCACCAGGGGCGCGGCCAGCGTCGCCCGGAGCGTCACGGCATAGAGACCCGCCAGCCGCGCCCCGAGCCAGGCCATCGGCCCGCGGTCCGCGCGCGCCGCATCGCCATCGCGCAACAGCCGGCTCGCCAGCACCGGGCAGAGCGTCAGCGCCGTGACCGAGGACACAAGGACCGAGATCGCCAGCGTGAAGCCGAACTCGCGGAACAGCCCGCCGGTCTGGCCGGGCAGGAACGACAGCGGGATGAACACCGCCGCCAGCGTCGTCGTGGTGGCGATCACGGCGAAGAACACCTCTTGCGTGCCCACCACCGCCGCGGCGCGCGCGCCCATCCCCTCGGAGCGGCGGCGCACGATGTTCTCGAGCACCACGATCGCGTCGTCCACCACCATCCCGGTGGCCAGCACAAGCGCCAGGAGCGTCAGGATATTGACCGAGAAGCCGACCAGCCAGATCGCGGCGAAGGTGCCGATCAGCGACACCGGGATCGCCAGCGTCGGGATCAGGGTCGCCCGCGCGTCGCGCAGGAAGACGTAGATGATCGCGGTGACGATCAGCACCGACAGGACGAGCGCGATCTCGACCTCGTGGATCGCGCCGTTGATGAAGGTGGCGGTGTCGGAGGTGATGAAGATGCGCACGTCCGGCGGCAGCGTCCGCTGCAGCTCGGCCACCACCTCGCTGACGGCGCGCGAGATCGACAGCGTGTTGCTCTGCGCCTGGCGGATGATGCCAAGGCCGATGCCGGTCTCGCCGTTGGCGCGCAGGATCGAGGCGCCGGGCTCGGGCCCGAGCGTCACCTGCGCCACGTCGCCCAAGACCACGTCGGGCGCGATCGCCAGCGCCTCGAACTCGGCCGCCGTGGTGATCGAGGCGGTGGTGCGCACCACGATCCGCTGCCGGGCGGAACTGAGCGCCCCGGCCGGGCTGTCGAACGACACGTCGGCCAGCCGGTCGCGCAGGTCGGCGAGCGTCAGACCGCGGCTGGCCAGTTGCATCTGGTCGATGTCCACCCGGAACACCGGCGTGCGGTCGCCGAAGATCTGCAGGTCCGCGACCCCCGGCGCGGCGAGCAGCCGGTCCTGCACCTCGTCCTCCACCAGCAGCGTCAGATCCTGGGGCGTCCGGTCGGGCGAGGTGACGGCGAGCCGCATCACCGGCTCGCTGTCGGCATCGGCCTTGACCACGCGGGGCGCGTCGGCGCCCTCGGGCAGGCTGTTCGCGATCCGGGCGATGGCGTCGCGCAGGTCGGTCGCGGCGACGTCGAGATCGGCGCTGTCGCGGAACTCGACGGTGACGCGGCTCGAGCCGAAGCGGGAGGAGGACGAGATCGACACCACCCCCGCCACCCGGCCCGCCGCGCCCTCGATCGCCGCCGTCACTTCGCGGTCAATGGTCTCGGGCGCCGCACCGGGAAAGCTCGTCGAGATGGTGATGACGGGGCTGTCCACGTCCGGCAGTTCGCGCACCTCGGCGCCGTAGAGCCCGGCGAGCCCCGCGAGCACGATCAGCGCGTTCAGGACGAAGGCCAGGATCGGGCGGCGGACGAACAGCGCCGTGCCGCTGCCCTCCAGCGCGCGCAGCTCGGTCTCGGTGGGGGGGGAAGCCTCGGCGCGCATCGGCTCAACTCCTGGAGTCGGGCGCGGCGGCGCCGGCGGTGCCGGCCGCCGGCAACACCGTCACCTCGGCGCCCTCGCGAAGCGTCTGCACGCCCTCGGTCACCACCGCATCGCCCGCGGCAAAGGCCGCGTCGACCAGCACCGCATCGGTGCTGCGCTGCAGGATGCGGACCGGCAGCTTCAACGCCCGCCCCTCGCGCACCGCCCAGACATAGGCGCCGTCGTTGCCCCACTGGATCGCCAGCGGATCGACCGCCGTATGGCGGTCGCCGCTGAAGGCCAGCGTGATCCGGAAGGCCATGCCGGGCCGGAGCCGGTCGTCGGCATTGCCGATCCCGGCGCGCACCAGAAGCGTTCGGCTGGTCTCGTCCACCCGGTTGTCCAAGGCTGCGATCGCCCCGTCAAGTTCCGCGCCCGGCTCGGCCAGCGGCGTCGCGCGAAGCGGCGTGCCGGGCGCGAGATGGCTCACCACCCGCTCGGGCACGCGGAAATCGACGATCAGGCTCGAGCGGTCCTCGATCCGGGCGATCTCGTCGCCCGTGCCCACCGGGTTGCCGACATCCGCCGACAGGATGCCGACCCAGCCCGAGATCGGCGCCACGATCCGGTGGCGCGACAGGTCGAACTCGGCCTCGCGCAGCGCCAGCTCGGCCGTGGCGAGCGCCAGAGCCGCCTCGCGCACCTGCAACTCGGTCACCGCACCCGAGGCCTGCAGCCGCGCCACCCGGTCGCGGGTTTCCTGCGCATCCGCCGCAACCAGCGCCGCGCGGTCGAGCGCGATCTGCGCCGCCGCCCGGTCAAGCTCGGCCACCACCGTGCCCTCGGTCACATAGTCGCCCGATGCGACGTTCAGCGCCACCAGCCGCCCCGGCACCTCGGCCGCGAGGCTGACCGACCGGACGGCGCGGGCCGAACCGATCGCGGTCACGATGTCGTTCATCACCCGCGCCTGCGGCGCGGCGGCGACCACCACCGGCGGGCCGCCCGGGCGGCCGCCGCCCGGCGCCGCGCCGGCACCGCCGCCGCCCGGGCCGCCGGCCCGCTGGCCACCCTCGGCCGCATCGGCCTGCGGCGCCAGACCGAGCCGCGCGATCGGGTCGAGCAGGCCGACCTGCGCCAGGAACGGATGGCTCTGCGGTAGCCACACGGCCGCCCCGATGGCGGCGGCGGCCAGGACCAGACCCGACACAAGCAGTTGCTTCCAGAACGACATCCGGCCCGGATCCCCCGAAACTGCCGCGGCGGCGCGACAGCATGCCGGCGACAGCGGCATGCTGCGCATCCCGTCGCGGCGCAGCATAGGCGACTGCCCGGTCCTGACAAGCCGGCGCCGGCCCGGCGGCACCCGCGCGCCCCGGCAATGCCGGGCTTGTGATCGCCCGCAGCGGCGTCCTGCGGCCTGCCGTCGCCCCGGCCGCGACGCCGAGGGCCAGCGGCAGAGGCCGCGTGCCGGTCAGGCCGGCGGCGTCAGGGCAACCCGCCGCAGCCGACCCGCTCGACGGCGGTGATGGGCGCGGACTGCTCGGGCGTGAAGGGCAGCCGGGCGAGTTCGACCGCCTGCCCGGTCTCGGCCGAGCGCTGCGCCGCGAGGCCCATCGCCACCGCCCACCAGCCGTCGTCCAGCCCGACCTCGGGCACGGCCCGGCCCGCCACCACGCCCGCAAAGCCCCGGTGCTGGTAAAAGGTGGAGCCGTTGTGGTCGCCCGCGGCGAGGAGCGCCGGGTCCACCGGCACTTCGAGCACCTTCGGCCCGCGCGGCGCGCGCGGACTGACGATCACCTGCGCCACCGGCGCCGGCCCGAGATCGGCCGGCCAGAACCGCCCCGGCCCCGGCACCAGACATTCGATCTTGCCGGCCGGCCCCACCGCCGCGATCTCTTCCTGATAGCGCGCGCCTTCGGCGAACATGCACAGCTCCAGCATGGCGCGCAGGCCGCCGGCAAACTCGACAATCACATAGGCGCTGTCCCAGATGTCGGGGCGGGCGCCGCCGATCACCTCGTCGCGATGGTTCACCACCTGCCCGCCGCTCGCCATCACCCGCACCGGGTCGCGGCCGGCGACGAGCCGCATCAGGTCGAAGAAATGGCAGCATTTCTCCACCAGCGTGCCGCCGGTCAGGCGATTGAAGCGGTTCCAGTGGCCGACCTTTTCCAGGAACGGGAAACGGTGCTCGCGGATTGTCAGCATCGCGACGCCGCCGGTCGCGGCATCGGCCTCGCGCAGAAGCTGCGCCACCGGCGGCATGTAGCGGTATTCCATCGCCACCCAGATCGGCGCGGGGTAACTGGCGCGCAGCGTCGCCAGCCGCGGCGCGTCGTCGGGGTCGGTGAACAGCGGCTTTTCGACCAGGACCGGCAGCGGCCGGGTCGCCGCGACCGCCTCGAGCTGCCCCAGATGCAGATGGTTGGGCGAGGCGATCAGGAGGCAGTTCACCCGCTCGTCCTCCAGCACCGCCGCCAGCGAGCCGACCTGCCGCGCAAGCGGGGCTATCCGGGCCGCCGCCGCCCGCATCTCGGCGTCGGGCTCGAACACCGTCACCACCTCGGCCTCGGGGATCAGCGCGATGTTGCGCAAATGCTCCTGCCCCATCATGCCGCAGCCGATGACGCCGTATCGTACCGTTTTCACGGAGGGGTCCCTCATTTCAGTCGGACGGTGTAGCGCACCGCCACGGGGTCGTACCAGGTGATCGAGGCTTCCGCCGACTGCCCGTCCTGGCCCCAGGCGATGCGCTCGACGCGGGGCAGGGCGGTGCCAGGGGAATGGGGAAAGGCGGGCGGCGCCCAGTCGGGCAGGGGGCCCTGGCCGATCCGGTCCTCGGCCCGCACGATCCAGAGTCCGAGCCGCTGGCGATAGTGGAGGTAGAGCGATTCCGACAGGTCCTCGGCGGTGATCCGCGCCGCGCGGTCGCCGTCGAGCCAGATCTCCTCCACCGCCGCCACCACGCCCGACAGACGCCGCAGCCGGCGGATCCGGTGGCCCTCGGCGCTGCTGCCGAAGGCGGGCAGGCCGGCGGGCTTGGCCAGCCGCTCGACCGACAGCACCTCGGCCGTGGGCAGGCCGCCCCCCGTCGCCAGTTCCAGCCGGAGCATCGCATAGACCGAGGCCGGGTCGCTGACCGCGCGGATGTAGTTCCCCGACCCCTGCACCCGCGTCAGCATCCCCTTCTCGGCGAGGTCCGCCAGCGCCGCGCGCAAGGTGCCGACGGCGATGTTCAGCCCCGCCGCCATCTCGCGCTCGGGCGGCAGCCGCTGGCCCTCGACTAGCCGGCCGGCGGCGATGTCGCGGATCAGGAGTTCGGACACCTGAAGGTAGAGCGGCAGCGCGCCGGGTGCGGTCATGACGAAGGCATCGGAGTCGATTGATACAGGATTGATCTATCTCATGGCGGGTGCTACGCAAGCGAAATCGTCACCGGGCGGGAGATTCGAGGCATGCCGCAATGACCGTCGTCCCGATCACCTCGCCCGATCTCGACGCGGTCGAGGTCAGCTGGTTCGCGGCGCTCTGCTCGGACGACTACGAATTTCTCGGCGTGCCCGACGGACGGCTGCGGTCCAGCTTCGCGCATTGCCGCGAGATCGTCGAGACGGCCGAGCGGCTCGGGTTCCGCAACATCCTCTGCCCGTCCTCCTACCAGGTCGGGCAGGACACGCTGTCCTTCGTCGCCGCCTGCGCGCCCCTGACCAGCCGGATCAACTTCCTCGCCGCGATCCGCTGCGGCGAGATGCAGCCGATCATGCTGGCCCGCACCGTGGCGACGCTCGACCACATGCTCGAGGGGCGGCTGACGCTGAACGTGATCTCGTCAGACTTCCCCGGCGAGGTGGCCGACAGCGCCTTCCGCTACCGCCGCAGCCACGAGGTGGTGGAGGTCCTGCGCCAGGCCTGGACGCGCGACAGGATCGACTTCGAGGGCGAGGTCTATCAGTTCAAGGGCGTGCCGGCCGAGCCTGCGCGGCCGTATCAGCAGAACGGCGGGCCGCTGCTGTATTTCGGCGGCTATTCGCCCGAGGCGCTGGAGCTCTGCGGGGCGCAATGCGACGTCTACCTGATGTGGCCCGAGACCCGCGAGGTGCTGGCCGAGCGGATGCGCGCCGTCCATGCCCGCGCCGCGGCGCATGGCCGGACGCTCGACTACGGGCTGCGCGTGCACATGATCGTGCGCGACACCGAGGCCGAGGCGCGCGACTATGCCGAACATCTCGTCAGCAGGCTCGATGACGAATACGGCCGGCTGATCCGGTCGCGGGCGCATGACGCAACCAGCCTCGGCGTGGCGCACCAGGCCCGGGCGCGCGAACTGGCCGACCAGTTCGGCTTTGTCGAGCCGCTGATGTGGACCGGCATCGGCCGGGCGCGGTCGGGCTGCGGCGCGGCGCTGGTCGGCTCGGCCGACCAGGTGCTGTCGCGACTCGAGGAGTACCGCAAGATGGGCGTCCGCGCCTTCATCTTCTCGGGCTACCCGCATCTCGACGAGGCCGGGCATTTCGGGCGGCTGGTGATGCCGGATCTCGCGACCTGCTCGCTGCCGCACGCCTATGGCCGGGTGCCGGCCGAAACCCCGGCGACGCCCCTGGGCAACGGGGTGCGGCGGTGAACCGCCGCCGTCGCGGATGACCGCGCCGGACCGACCCGGCGCGAACGGCCCGGCCGCTGGCGCCGCGCAGGCGGCGCCGGTCGATTTTGCGATTGTGCCCGGCAGCCGGCGCCCGCATCCTCAAGCCGGCGGGGCAGCACGGGGAGATGCCGCAATGCGGCCGGAGCGGAACAAGGTGCGCGCGACGCTCGACCTGCTGGTGCGGGGGATGACGCGGCTGTCGCATGACGGCCGGTTCGTCGAGCCGAAC
>Ga0224722_1001222_pt1 | contig 14359 bp, 25 predicted proteins | sample Balambano_FR1_Me_FD_161646 | JGI IMG/M metagenome (GOLD analysis project Ga0224722, IMG submission 161646) | Freshwater sediment microbial communities from Lake Towuti, South Sulawesi, Indonesia - Balambano_FR1_MetaG | ecosystem: Environmental > Aquatic > Freshwater > Lake > Sediment | place... | reverse complement strand
TTAACGGTACTGATGAGGTGTGCATTAACGGTACTGATGAGGTGTGCATTAACGGTACTGATGAGGTGTGCATTAACGGTACTGATGAGCGCGATGTTATGATAGGCACACGAGCAGTACTGAGAAGGCAGAGAGCAATCAATGACCTCCTCAAAGGTTACGACACAGACTCGACAGTACGCTCCGAGCGCATCGGGATTGGCAGCTTGACTGCTGAAGTCAAGGCAGGCGTAGTCGAGAAGACGAACACAATCGTAGGAACGCTGAACGTTCTGACGAACAACGACACAGACTGTGTACGCGCCATCGCCAGCGCGTCAATGGACATGTCACTCAAAGAACTACAGGCATGCTACAACGCAAACAAGGACTCATATACTGAGTACCGCAAACCGACTAAGAAGGCAGAGTTCGTAGCGCTCCTCAGCGGTAACTGGGAGACGGGTAAGCGTAAACCCAAAAAAGAGAGCGCTCGACAGAGCACACCACAACAGACTATAGTGGTCGAGGACGGAGTTCACCTAAGTTTCCGGGAAGCTCAGGCGTACATCAAAAAGAACGGACTGAAGCGTGACGGGTTCAAGGCGACGAGCTGGGCGGGCATAAAAGCAATCATCGAGGCGCAAACTAACCATGAGTAACGTACTATTTCTTCTGGACAAACTAGCGACGAGCTACGGTGACTACGACTTCACAGAGGACGGACATCTAGTCTACGACTTCGGGGAATACTGGGTAACCGTAACCGAACTCTCTATCACGATGCATGAGGTCGTATACAACACAGGCGGCGTCGGTATCGACTCCACTAGAGAAGTGAAGTTCGACCTGGGTGTACTAACAAAATCAGTAACAGCAAAGGATTGATCATGGTACTAGAAACTATCGCTGAAGGCAAGGCGCGTGCCAAGCTTACCGAATATTTAGTAGCTGATGTCTTCAGAAGCTACGGTTATGAAGTGACTCACGCTAGCAAGCGAGACGAAATCGAGAACGACATCGACCTGATAGTCCGAAGGAACGATAAACGGATGACTGTGTCCGTAAAGAATCAAGCTGCAGGTCTACGGTATGGTCACATCTATGCTGAGATATGGGAGGGGTTTAGTAGTCCGGTTGATGGCAGACAGAGCATCGGTCACGCTCATACTTATATTGATGGAGTACGCTACGACCTGACTAAGTACGACGGATGGTTACGCTTCGGAAGCGCAGATCTGTACGCTATAGTGCAGGGTACTGAGCTGGTCTTAGTTAAGAAGAAGCGTTTCGAGTGCCTAGTCAACAAGGAGCTGCACTCAGGTCGAGCGAATCTTAAGTACCTGTCCGAGCGCTACCGTAGGAGGGCGCTAGAGTCCGGGCATCCAGCACTAACGAACCAGAGTATCTACCTGGACAGGGACTCCGTCAAAGCTATCGGTCAGGTAGTAGACTTGACACTAAAGAAAAAGGAGACAGCATGATTTACCGCTTCGGACTAGTAGCGTTACTACTCCTCAGCGCTTCGGGTTGTGACGACACTGACGAACCTGTCTATACGCAAGCTGAATGTGTCGAGTACTCAGTCGAAAACGGACTGTCTACGGTTCAGTGCCCTGACGGAAACATATGGGATGGTATCTAATCTATGCGACCTCAAGCGCCAAAGACTATAGCGTTACTGATCGGTAGCGCACTACTCCCTTTTTTGTTAACAGCTTGCGGTACTCCGGGTACCGATCCATCCGAAGACGGTACATGCTATCCTACGTACAACGAAGAGGAAGAACCTGAGCGTGGTGCTGCTGGACAGGAGTGCTACTCTAGAAGATAGGACTGAGATATGAGGAATGCGCTGTTCGGTTTGCTACTCAAACCTCAAGCGCTCTAGTTTGGTAGCGCAGTGGAGAGGATGCGCTAAGCAATCCTCGGAACGCAGCGGTTCAGTTGTGGACTGACCGCTGCTCGCTCTCTATCGTAGGTCTATTTGTCTGTACATCACGTCCGACCTACCCACATTGTAGCATATCCTGAAAGGCAAAGTCAATAGGTATAAGTGCTGATGACATTCACTCACAGATATGTTACTCTAAAGACGGGGAATAGATCTCAGGAAAAGAGAGAGAGAGGTACTCTGAATGATTCGCTTCGGATTGATTCTCGCGCTAGTCTTTAGCGCTTCGGGTTGTGAGTTTGACAACCGTAAAACTATCGATTACTATGAGGATGAGTGCCTGTATGTTGATGAGCTAGGTACATTCGTAGCACCGTGTGAAGAAGGCATACCTACAGTAGACCAGGTCAGGCACACCTACAACCTAATCGCATAAGGAGTACACATGTTAAGTATCCGGTCTAAGTTAATCGATATCGTCGCAGCGTTCGACCTCTCTAACCAAGACGAAACTACTGAACTGATTATGCTGCTGAATGAGGGGCGCATAGGTAGAGCGCACGACCTCGCTACTCAAGTTCTTAAAGGGAGGTTCTTCTGAAATGAACAACAGACTCCGAGCGCTCCTGACTCTTCCACTTTTGCTGACACTCACAGCGTGTCCCGCAGAAGAACCGACGCGCTCGAACCGTAACGAACCACGCACTACTCACTACGCTTTTGTTCAGGTCAGAGGTACCGCTCTGACATACTGCGCCGAAGTCTCTGAAGTGACTGAGTACTTTGACGCTGCTAGTAGGATACATGTGACCCAGATAGATACGGTAGGTAGCGTAGTCCCTGTAATCGGTGACGTAATGAACCCTACTCAATGCGAGATTCTTGAGTCAGAAGGGAGTCGTCTACCGTACTATGTAGTAGACGGTGCAGCTCCTTACTAAACTGACGCCAACCTCCGAGCGCTAAAGTAACTAAAGCGCTCTACTTAATCAATCTCTGACCCTTATCGGTACATTTACATGTACATAGCCATATATGATGAACAACTGTCCGATGCGCATTAGACTCAACGTGGTCGCTGAATCGTACTGCGTAGCTGATGAGTACGAGTCAGATGTCTTGACGAGCTATGTCCTAAACGGTAGGATAGACTCAGCGTACGACTTCGCGAAGCTCATTCTTCAGAGGTGTCAGTATGAAGTACAATAGACCCGATGCTACTAAGGTGTCGCCCTGCGGAAGGTTCGAGTACTGTAACGCTCCGATTGTCCGGTACCGTAGCGGTCATGCGCCTGCTCGATACCTAGTAGGTGACGTGACTTTCGCGTTAGCTTTAGTGTCTAGTGCTCTAGTTGCCTTCACCTTTTTCGTACACTCAGTTAATGCAGATACGGATAGTATTGACGATCAAGAACAGGTACGCTAGATTTAGTACATAGGAAGGAGTAGGGAAACACAATGTCAACTAACACATCTGCTCGTAGCGGTATCGGTTTTCAGGTCTGGGAAAGTTTCGATTCGGACGGTAACACTAACACATTTACTCTCGCTGAACTAGAGCGCATCGCTGCTCAGGACGGAAGTCAGTTTCCTATTGACCGGAAGCGCGTCGCTTCACTCGTCAAGTCCATCGTCAATACGGGCAAAGTATTTCAACCTATCAAGGTTGCTACCTATCACGACGGTAAAGAGTACACGCACCGCTTAATCGGTGGTCGCCATCGCATAGCAGCTATCCGTGAGGTCGCCCGTCTCTGGAACTGGGATACCCCAGATGATTTCAACGTAGACGTACAGATCACTTGGGTTTCTTCTATCGAGGAAGCTAACGCTATGGTCATCTACGACAACTCATCTCGTAAGATGTCTGCGCCTGAGGTCAAGTCTCTTAGCTTAGGTTTCGGTCGTGAAGAACTGTCCGACCCTAACTTCATTCAGGTCGTGCTCTCTCAGAAGTCCCGCGCTAGGATGTTCAAGCTGCTCGCCATGCATATGCATGCGATGTACTTTAATCAGAATGGAACACCTCTGATGGAGACAGTCACGGTTGACCGCCTAACTAACGCTATCGTTAAGGGTACATTAGGTGAAGCGCTACCGACGTCCGCTAAACGATTCGCTCAAGAACTAGAGGGCGCTTCGGATTTAATCAACGCGCTCGTCGAGTACTTCATCTATGAGGTAGACGGAATAACAAGACACCACATGAGAGTCATCGAGCAGACTAACTTCGGTCGTAACTACAGCAGCATCGCGTCTGCCTTCATCAAGGAGTTCGGTTACTTCATCGAGGAACTTGTCGCACAAGACGATGACGAGCAGCAAGAAGAAGAAGAGGAACTTACGACTGACCGCGTAACTACTGCGTAACCACTCTGAAGACCTGGAGCGCGTCCTAATCCGATGCGCTCTAGATAATACCACCCGTCTGTTACACCTACACTCACGCGCCTCTGAGCGGGCGCTCAGCTTACCATGATCAAAGTAGATGGTACACCACATCAAATCAGTCTGTTAGTCCCGGTTCTCACTGACTTAGCGGCACTCTACGCTATATACCTAGAGATATTCTATAGTAAAGACGCAACGTCAGTACTTATCATGTTACCGTACACTGAAAACAGTGACGTAGCTTCGCTGATAGGTGACGCCATCAGAATCTACGCTGACGTTGAGTATGTTACGTACTCTTATGTATAAGTAAAAAGGGGAGAATGAACACGAGATGCTGCCTACTGTTGACCGAAAGCTAGCTGCGTCAGTCGCTAAATCCGAATGTCACTGGGTTGAGTGGACTGACTCCGACACTGATGCTCTGTCAGATATCATACACCAGATGATGCCTAGCTGCGCATGCAGATTCTCGTTCGATAACACACCATACTCTAGCGTCGAGGAACTGCAGACTGAGTACGCTAAAGGTTTCATTCGCGTACCTGACTCACGCCATCCACATCTAGGTGGTCTGTATGATAGATACCGTGCGGTACATGACGCGCTCCATCACTGTCAGCTTAAGCTTAACTTTGACTTGGTCGGTGAGTTAACATCATGGGTACTGTTCGACCGCGAGCTAGTGAAACGTGATGCGCCTATGATTGTCCGTAAGTTCGTTCGCTCTGACGTCGCGCTCTATAACTGGATGAGACTGAGCGGTGCTACTCCTGTCTATCCACGCCTGTACGACATCAATATCCCTGGATTTGAGTTACTGTAGTATGGAAACGCGCATTCATCGTTTGTACTTAGGTCTACGCACACGAGACGGTAGTCGAGTCAACGCTTACGAGGCGATAGAGTACGTCGCTGCTTACCTTAAGAACGAGTACGGTATCGACGGTATGACTGTACTTAACGGTGTCGGTTACTGGAAATGTCAAGCTGAGTCCAGTCTAATCTTTGAAGTAATCGACTCTATGTACCTCCCCTGGAACGGACTCACGCCTTTAGCACAGCAGCTAAGGAACCGATACGATCAAGAGTCCGTTCTGACTACACGCCACGCTATTATAGTGGAGTTTATCTAGCATGCATAAACTGTACGTGTACGACGGAAGCGCTACACCTCCAGGCGCTATCATCATCAAGAACAACGACCGCTCAGACACACTGTGGGTAGGTTACTTACGAACCTCTACTAACAAACAAGAGGTCTTCTCAGCAGTCGATCCATCCGAGATCGCGTATGCTTTACGTCGCGTTCAACTAGGTATAGTACAATGAGCGATACCGGACAGACAACACCGAACGACTACACGAAACTGCGTACCGAAAACCTCGACTTACACATCACTCCCGGTTCGCCGAACTTCAAGAACGGATTCATCGCAGCGTTTGTTTGGGAAGACGGTGAGGGCATAAGTATTACGGCATACCGCGCATTCTTTTTTGTGCGCGGTAAGCTGATCACCTCGATAGTAAGTGGTAATAAGGAGCTGGTCTATGTAGCAGTCAGAGAACTAGTTAAAGGATTGGCATGACTTTACTTCTGATTACGTTCGCTGTCCTAGTAATCTACTTAGGTTGTCTACGATGCTAGATGTTCATAGTCAGTCCTAATGCCGGATGTATACTCTTGACGCTCAACTTCTTCTATGCTATTCTGCTGGATATCGGAGGATTAGAGTATGAAAGCGAGAGTCGAGGACGTACACGGGAAACTAGGACGCGGACTGTTGAAGCGCCTAGCAGGAGATACACTAAGTAGGTCAGACAGTGATGACCTGTACTGGGCGGTCGATGCGCTAGTACGTAGCTATACACGTAAGCACTACGGCACTAGACCCCTCTCTAAGGACAGAGAGGATGATCACCTAGACAGGGTTACACTGTTCTGGGAGTACATGCGTCACATTTATGATCCGACTAAAGACAGGGGTGTAGGTTGGTTCGTCTCAGCGTACAGACGTAGGTTCGTAGAGCTAGAGACGGTACTCGAACTCCGTAAGCTCGGTAGCTACACACCCATTGAGTCGGTGCGCTCGACGCTGATCGACTGGTTCGCTAAGGTACGCCGATGGGGGCGTGAAGGTATACCAGTCAACACGGTACCAGAAGTAGTAGAAGCAGCGCGTCAAGAGTTCATACGACTGAATGGTCGTGAACCTAAACAGTCAACACTTCAAGTGTTAACCGAGAAAGCGACGTGGTACATACTCACCGATTCTAAAAAGCATAAGGTCAGTCTCGACGCGCTTCCGAGTTGGATGAGTCCACTGTAATAGGGAAGCGTATGACTTCAGATACAACTCCACATTTCTATGACACGAGCGCTCTGATTGATCAGACACTGTCGATGTTCTTTGACAACGGACAGGACGGACTACTCGGTATATCGACCGGGTTTGACGCACTCGACAGTGTGACGCGCGGTTTCATTCCCGGTGATGTACAGGTATGGATAGCAGATACTGGTGTAGGTAAGACTACGTTTACGTTCGAGCTTATCTACCGCGTGATGACGAACAATCATAAGGTGATGTTACTACCTTTGGAGATGTCGCCACAGTCTGTTATGATGAAGCTCGCAGCGCGGCACCTACAGAAACCTATACTATCTGACCCCAGAAACTTAGGCAAGGTCGAGCGCTCCGAGTTACATGACGCATTGGTTTGGTTATCTGAGCGCCTCTTGATTCCGAAGCAGTTCGGTAAGATGTCCGCCGATAAGTTCGAGGAGTACTTAGAGATCAGTCGTAAGCGTCACGATGTCCAGCTTGTTCTGCTAGACCACGTAACCGCCGCCGCCACTGGTTCAGACGGGTTAGACTGGAAGAGCATAGACGGTTTCGTCAGCTCGTCTAAGGACATCATGGTTAGGTTAGGCATGACGCTACTGATGGTTACGCACACCACACCTACAGATAAACATGACGAGGGTAGACGTTCAGTAGACCTCGGTGACATCAGAGGTTCTAAGTCTATCGCTCAGTACGCAGACATCGCGTTCTCTATACGCAGACCGGAGGGTCTAGATAGTGGGTTGATGGAGGTGCGTATCATCAAGAAGCACCGACTTATCGGTGCGTCCGGTAAGTTCATGTTCAGGATGTTACCGAGTACAGTTATTGAGGATGTGAATAATGCCGAGAGGACTACGAAGCAGCGCGAAAATCAACGGCAAGATAATCAAGTACGACAGCAAGCTAGAGGCATCGGTGCACAACCGCAACCCGAAGCTGAGCAGACAGACCGAACGAGTAAACTACAGGATACCGCACAAGTACACACCGGACTTCCTAGTACACGTAAAGAATCAGGAGAGTCTGAACCAAGAACAACTAGACTTCCTATTAAAGAACGACTTGCTGCCAGGAGACGGCGTTCTAATAGAGACGAAGGGTTACCTGAGCGCAGAGGACAAGATGAAGATGAAGTACGTAGTTCGATCACTGAAGGAGGCGGGGTCGAGACAAAGAATCTTACTGGTTCTTTCGGTTCCGCGTTCGCTAAACGCTCTCGCGCGTTCTCGTACTAGTGACGCAAGGAAGTACGCCGCTAAGGTAGGTCTGCTGTTCGCTACTGCTGACCCTGACGGGAATCTTGACAGCGCTTGGCGCAGCGTGTTAGACCTGGCGTAACAAACAAGGAGCAGCATGTGACTAAGCTGTTAGCGGTGGACACTGAGACAGGAGGACTTGAAGCAGCGTACGACGAACTTGTACCGTTATGGATGATTGTAGTAGCTAACGATGAAGGAAGCTCTGAGATTACTCTGGAAGATCTACAGCGTGAGGTTGATACTGGTACTATACTTATCTTTCATAATGCTGCGTTTGATGTCGCGGTTCTTAGGTTACGCGGACTGAGGATCAGACCAGCGCAATACCATGACACGATGGTTATGTCTCACGTCTACGACACTAGACGCGCTCACGGACTGAGCGCTTGGGGCGAGGACTTAGGTTACGCTAAGCTGGAGTTCAATGACTTCAGCAGACGTACAGAGGATATGCTAACCTACGCGCTCCGGGATGTAGAGCTAACCTGGAAGGTCTATCAGTACCTCAAGCGCGAGATGACTAAAGCGCAACGTGATTACTACAAGCGGATGTCTCTACCGTTCGTCGAGTCTATCATCGAGATGCAGACAGCAGGCATCTACCTAGATGTACCGAAGATCGAGCAAGTCAAAGCTCAACTAGAGCGAGAGTCGTCGCGCTCTCTTCACTCTCTTCTATCGTTACACCCCTACGTACAGGGCGCCGAGGTTCTGTATAGTCGAGGTTATCATAAGCGTAAGGGAGAGATCACGTACAACCACTGTAAACTAGAGCGCTTTAATCCTGGATCAGGAGAGCAGGTCGCTGGTGTCTTGCAGAAGTGCTATGGTTGGGTACCTACAATCTTCTCCGAGAAGACTAACAAACCGAAGACTAGCGCGGATGTACTCGACGAGATCGATATACCATCTGCGCACGAGTTCCTGTCACTGCTCAGTACCTACAACAGATCTGAGAAGTTCTTATCTACGTTCATCGGTAAGTGGAGTAGTGTACACAAGGACGGTGTGGTCTTCCCTGGTCTTAATCAGACAGGTACAATCACGGGACGCTTATCTTCATCAGGTGCGTCAGGTAACTGGCAGAACACGCCTGCTCGTGGTGAACTAGGTGACGTGCTCAGGTCTATCGTCATAGCGCCGCCCGGTCTTGCTCTGTTCGAGGGCGATATGTCTAACCTAGAGGGACGCATACTCGCTAAGGTTCTGTACGAATACACAGGTAACGACTACATCGTTAAGGTATTCCAGCAGGGCAAAGACTTCCATATGTCTAATGCTGAAGAGTGGGGACTGGTAGACACAGCTAGATCACTGATGCCTGATGGTACGGACGAGAGTGTCTACCGTAAGGTCGCACGGACTTTAGCGAAGACAGTTCTGTATGCTATCACCTACGGAGCAGGCGCCTCTAAGACCGCTGCGGGTGCCTCTAGAGGATTGCCTGTACGTCTGACTAAGGAGGACGGCGAACGCATCCTACAGCACGTCAGAGACACCTCTCCTGACTTGTTCGAAATGCAGTCCCTGTTCTGGGATGAGGTGCGTTCTAACAAAGGTTGGATGTACACCGAACTCGGAAGACCTATCTACTACCCAGATATGTTGAGCAAGGACAGGGGACTACGGGCGCGAGCTGAGCGCCAGACCTTTAACGCTCGACTCCAGGGCAGCGCCGCCGACATCATGGTTGACTTGCAGAACAAGGTACGTTATAATGTACATAAGATGGGTGCATGGTTCACGCTTCAGGTACACGATTCGCTGATGGGTTACGCTGATCCAGATACGGTTAACGACGTTACTTCGTACCTGACACAAACATTCAGCAGTGCGGATTACCTTAGTCCTGTTCCGTTGCTCGCTGAGTTTAAGACGGGTGAGAACTGGTTAGCTATCCACTAAGAACAAAGAGAGAAGTCGAGTGACTAAAGCATACGACACAGATGATGTTGTAACGAACGCGGACGGAGGTAAGCAGAGCGCCACGCTTACTAGACTTGAACTTGTACCAGCAAGAGCTATACGAGAGGTAGGTCTAGTCCTAGCTAAAGGAGCAGAAAAGTACGGCACGAATAACCACTTACTCATTAACACCGATGACCACCTAGCGCACGCGCTTCAACACATATACGCGTTCAAAGAGTCGGGAGAGCTAGAGGATTTATCACACGCAGCTACGCGTTTACTGTTTGCGCTTGAGCAAGAAGTAGGTGGGTCTGTCAGAAGACATCCTGTGTATACAGACTACGCTGTGTCTACGTTAGGCGATGTCTACTCTATGAAACGCGGTAGCTTGACTAAGCTGAAGGGTTCTATAAACGCCTTTGGTTACAGAAACTTTGACCTAAAGCAGAGTGGACTGCCTCGGTATCAAGCTAAGGGTTCTTGGTTAGTCATTGAGACATTCATCGGCGATCGCGGTGAGTTCTATGTATGTCATAATAACAATGTTAAGACAGACGATAGACTAGAGAACCTAAGACTTTGTACTCCAGAAGAGAACGCATACGACGTTAGGGTTAATGGTCGTACGCAGTCTAAGTTCGATGTACTTAGGTCTAGACTAAGTAACGATGACATCAAAGACATCTTCCGTTTGATGGATGCTGGCGTAAACCAGACGACTATTGCGAGTTTATTTGATGAGTCACAACCGAACATATCCGAACTGAAACACAACCGCGATTTCTTTGAAGACTTAGACTTAGGTGTTGATGAGTTCTAGGTCTGCGTTTAACTGTACAGATTGTATACACTACCTGAATGATGTTGCTGTTGAAGACGTACTGATTGATGACTACCACGCATACTTCCCTAGATAAATCGATGTACCCAACAACCGAGAACCAACTACGACTATCATTCGAGCGCTGGAGTGAACTTAATAGGTTAGACGTTTCCGGTTACATCAAGAAGAAGCAGTCACTAGATTACCTTAGCTGGGCAGTGGTCGAGCGCCTGCTCCGAGAGCACCTACCAACATTCGAGGTTCGATTCTGCCTGAGCGATTCAGGTAGTCCAGTGTTCAGACTAGGTGGTGAGGGTTCAGGGTACCTACTACCGTATCTCTACGAAACTACCTCAGGTAAGTATACATCACCTATACTCTTTCCGGTGTACGACAACCGCTTCGGTGATGCTGACCCTGAGTCCGCTGCTGCAGTCAACAAATCGATGCAGAGAGCAAGCGCTAAGTTAGTAGCTATCGAGACGGGTATCGGATTCAGCTTATATAGTAGAATCGAGGAAGACCTACCGTCAGACGAACCTCAAGCGCCACAGACTGATAGCGCTACTAGTCCGAGACGCACCAGCTTTAGACGTAAATCAGGAGGAGTAAGTTAGTATGGAGATAACCCTTACAGTCAGTATCGACACTGACGAGTCACAGTCTGACTACGTACTAGATCAAGCTATCCGTACTCACATCCACACACAATCAGCTAGTCATATACGAGAGTACGGTGTTCGTAAGTATTGGGATGGCGGCGCTTCTATTACTTGGAAAGTAAGAAAGGATTGAGAGAGTTATGTCTAAGTACACGGTTAGGTTGATAGCTTATGAGGTCGTAACGGTTGAGTCTGATAACAAAGAAGAAGCGGTAGACCTCGCTATCGACAAAGCGAACCGATACAATCCAGACTGGGAGGTCGAGCTGGATGAGAACGGGCACGAGATGATCGAACAAGTACCTGCTCTCTAGAGAAACAAGTACACACACTACACACACACAGGACATACGCATATGGCAAGCTTCAAGAACCGCTCTAGCACCAAACAACAGCAACAGTCCGACGCGCCTAAAGTTAAAGCTTACTTATCTGCTTGGTTCGGTGGAGAAGATGATAAGCATCTGCTCGGTGGTTACATCAAACTGACGCCTCAGATACTAGAAGCTATCGTCGAGCGCGTCAATGCTGGTAACGTAGGTGAGTACGGACTAGAGCTCAGTTTCCGTATCTACGAGAACGAAGACGGTAGTAAGATCGATGCGTCCGGTAACGCTATCCTACGTGACTAGTTGAGCGTCGGGGGAGTCAGACTCCCCCTCCTATCTCTCTCTCTCATTAACACACTACACACACACGCACATACATATGAAGTTGTTCGGATTCTACATCACACGCGCTGACGAGTTATCTTCCGCTAGGATCTCTAGTTCTCACTGGAAACACAGTGCAGTCACGCTCAGCAAAAGCATCGATACCTATGCTGAGCTGATGGATGAAGCATTAGACACCATCACACAGCAAGTCGATAAGATCATCGAACAAGAAGAACTTATCGAGACGATCATCGACGACTACTCCGGTATGTTCGAGACGCTAGAGTCAGAGAACGAACGCCTTCGGGTAGAGCGAGACCAGGCTCAATCCGAAACGCGCCTGTATAAGGCGGTGCTTGAAGCAAACGATAGGTACGAGGGCAGAGTATAGGTATGAACATCGGGAAACTACTGAACACAATCGGTGACGGTATTCAGATCATCGATACGCTTAAAGACGATGACACTGAAGCGAAACTGCGAGAGCGTATCAAAGTTCTTGAGGTAGCGCTTGAGGTCGAGAAGCAACGCTCGGAGCGGTTACGTATCAAGGTCGTAGCGCGAGACGAAAGGCTTACTCAAGTTCAGCAACGATTGATCGAGATAGAACAGGAACTAATAAGTGAGCAACAACAAAGTCAATAACCTAGACGACTTTGTTTCTGTGATGAACGAGGGGATGACACTAGATGTTGTCCCCTCTCTTCTTCAGAGTGAAGCAGAGTCGTACGGTCATTCAGCAAAAGAGTCTATGCTCAGGCAGTGGGTGAAGAGCTACGATAGTCACACTCTCAGAGTTAGTTCGCTAGGTAGTCCAGCAGTACTTCAAGCGCTGACGGTGTTCGGGTATCATGAGGGCGCTCGACCTAACAGACTGAGGCGCATCTTCTCTAGAGGCGACGTTGATGAGGCAGAGTTGATTGCACTTATGAACGCGCACGGACTGTCAGTCAGGAACCAACAGCTAGAGGTTGATTGGAACGAAGTACTCGGACACATCGACGGTATCGTAGATGAGTCCAATATAGGTTCAACCGTCCTAGATATAAAGACGACTCAACCTTACAAGTTCGATGCCTGGAAGAAGAAGGGTATCGATAACGACGCGTATTTAACACAGATAGGTGTGTACCAACAGGCAACCGGAACAGATAACGCAGCTATCGTGCTATCTAACAAAGCGAACTCAGAGTTATTCGTCCAGCGATTTACGAGTAAAGAGCTAGAACCCTACCTGACCAGAGCGCTCCGGGTTGTTGAAGCTATACGTTCTATGACGTACGACGATCTATTCTCCGGTAGCGTTATCCAGGCTCCTCCAGTCGAGCAACACATCTGTAAACGGAAAGAGGTAGACGGAGTATATACGGTACCTGAGTCGATGAGATACTCACCATTCCGTCACGTCTACTACAAGCTGTACACAGAGCGAGATTGTTACGGTAAACCTAAGGAGTACGTCGAGGACTATCGGTATGGGCGAGAATCAGAACGAGCGCTTGAGCGACTCATCAAAACAGGAGAGGTCGTCACGAGCTAAGACTCGAACTAAGATACGTAACCTGTATGCTAAGCGACTGCTGACAGCTAACACAGACTACGCTATAGGTACGAGTCACGTATACCTAGATTTCGATTACCTTCTAGGTGAGCACCCTGATATAGTAGATGAAGAGCTTTGGACTCAGATCTGGAATCTGTACCAGAAAAAGAAAAAATAAGATATTAGAGTAGGAGGTAGAGCAAAGCGCTTTGCCTCCTTTTTTTATTGCTTAAGTTCTCGTATGACGATATGCGTTAGTCCGTTGATGTTAGTGTCCTGAGCACGTCTCCCTATAGCGACGTTACCCGAACCTCCAGCACGCCTGAACCACAAGCGGAACTCAGTGTTACTAGTAGATCCACTCAGTACGACATCCTGAACAATCACACGTCTCGCCTCTGAAGTAGCTACGCCCTGTACCCGGACGTGCGCGTCACCAGGTAGAACACCTAATACCATATTAACACCGTCTCTGTATATAGCGACATCACAGAAAGACGTCAGCGAATCAGCGGAAGTAGTGGTATCGAATGACAGTAGAAGCTTAGAGTTAGTGTAGACAGGAGTGATATCCAGGAAGAGTCCGGTACTCGCAAACGTACCGCCTGAGTTCAGAGCGTTAACATTAAGCGACTCTGCGACAGTCTGAATAATAGAACCCGCAGGCATTCGGTCATACGCTAGTGTACCGCTAGTCAGAAGCGCCGCGCTGTGATTAGGTAGATCAGATGACGCTAATGTACGGAACGTCGGAGCGCCACTAGCAGCAGCAGGACTTGCGTACACAAGACCTTGACTCTGACTCGTCTTTGTTAGTGCGATAGTCCCTGCTGTCGTGACGGGACTACCGCTGACGCTTAACAAATCAGCAGGCGCAGATACAGCTACAGACG
>Ga0224722_1001221_pt1 | contig 14360 bp, 14 predicted proteins | sample Balambano_FR1_Me_FD_161646 | JGI IMG/M metagenome (GOLD analysis project Ga0224722, IMG submission 161646) | Freshwater sediment microbial communities from Lake Towuti, South Sulawesi, Indonesia - Balambano_FR1_MetaG | ecosystem: Environmental > Aquatic > Freshwater > Lake > Sediment | place... | reverse complement strand
CAATTACGGTATGAATCATGTCCGCTCTCCTTATTTACCTAATTAGTAAATTATTTTGTGGTGCTGTTGATCTTGACGATTTGATCGAAAATACCGCCATTATCAAAATGAGTTTTTTGTACTTTTGTCCAACCACCAAACTCTTTATCGATCGTGACAAGCTTAAGAGGTTTAAAAGTGGTGCTATATTTCTTTAAAACAGCTGCATTGCGAGGACGATAGAAGTTACGTGCTGCAATTTCCTGACCCGCTGGAGAATATAAGTAGTTCAAATAGCCACGAGCGATTTGTAAATTACCTTTTTTCTCAGCATTTTTTTCTACAACCGCCACTGGAGGTTCAGCCAGAATTGAAAGTGACGGTGTAACGATCTCAAATTTACCTGGTTGTTCACGTACTGCTAGGAATGCTTCATTTTCCCAAGCCAGTAAAACATCACCGATGCCGCGTTCAGCAAATGTAGTGGTTGCGCCACGTGCACCTGAATCAAGTACTTTGGTTTGTTTGTAAATTTGGCGAACAAATTCTTGTGCCTTAGCATCGTTACCACCTTTTTGGTGTTTTGCCCATGCCCAAGCACCTAAGTAGTTCCAACGTGCGCCACCTGATGTTTTTGGATTTGGTGTAATAATTTCTACACCTGGTTTAACCAGATCACCCCAATCTTTAATTTGTTTTGGGTTGCCTTTACGCACAAGGAAAACAATCGTTGAGGTGTAAGGAGTAGAGTTATTTGGTAGTTTCTTCTGCCAATCAGCTGGAAGTAATTTTGCATTTTCAGCGATTTCATCAATATCTGCAGCAAGTGCTAGTGTTACGACATCAGCATTTAGACCATCAATAACGGCACGCGCTTGTTTACCTGAACCACCATGAGATTGCTTAAACTCAATATCCTGTCCTGTACGCTGTTTCCAGAATGTACCGAATTGCTTATTAAAATCTGTATATAGCTCACGAGTTGGGTCATAAGACACATTTAAAAATTCTTGTGCCGCAAATGAAGAAACTGAAAGTAGTGCGGCAATAACACCGACTTTAACTTGAGAAAAACGCATAAAAACCCCTTAAATCGATCTGTTATCAGCAGACCTTCAATCATTGTTTGGAATATGGATGCAGCATAGCGCCAGTTTTTTTGCAAAAAAAATAATTAAAATCGAATTTGATATGAGTAAAAAAGAAATATAAAAAAGAGATAACTTATGCTGAATTTCTGATAATTGTTTTGTATATAGCTATAAAACAAAATGTTGAATTTGATTCATATTGAATGTTTATTTAAAAACGAGTTTGGGTAGATTAAGCCTGAATATATTTAGAGAGTCCGTGCTAATTCGAGTTGCTAATAAACGATAGGAGTCTAGATCATGATGAATTAGGCATGGATTGTGTGTACATGCTTTTGCCAAACTTAGGTTTCAGGGTATGATGACGATGTGTTTGAGACTGAATTTTTGATCATGCAGTGTTATAAAAATGGACAAATGATTGATTCGATTCCATTGTTAGATCGAGCCTTTCATTATGGAGATGGTTGCTTTACCACTGCGCGAATTTTTCAAGATACGTTTGAACTAAAACAATTACACTTTGCTCGTTTGGCATTGGCTTGCCAAAGATTAAGTCTTGATGTGGATTTATCGGTCATAGATAGATCCTTAGCACAACTACAACAACAGCATTTTACCTTGAATGGCACCTTAAAAATCGTGATTAGTCGCGGCGAGGGAGATCGAGGATACAGTCTGCCGCTACATGCTGCTGATGTTTATGTTTGGTATTACCCTAAAGTCATGCAAGTTTTTCAACCAGAGTGGATTGAGAGTGGGGTGCTGAATCATGCTTTAGGTTTGAATATGCCGCATTTAGTGGGTTTAAAAACATTAAACCGTTTAGAACAAGTGTTATTAAAGCAGGAAGCTGACCATCTGGGGTGGCTTGAAGCATTGGTAACCGATGTACAAGGTTATATTGTAGAAGGGGTGAGCAGTAATTGTTTTATTCGTATAAATGACCGATGGATTACACCAGAACTTCGTTATAATGGCGTCCACGGCGTCATGCGAGCCAAGATTCTATCTCGTATGAAGCAACAGAATATTGAATGTGAAAAAGGTTGTGTAGAGATTAATGATATTGAACGTATTCAAAGTCTATTTTTCTGCAACGCTTTACATCCGATGAAAGCGGTTATTCGATTTAATGGTCGGGCTTTTGAGCAGCAACCCTACCTTGATTTATTTGAAACATTGAAACTTAGCCAGATTGATTAATATGCCAAAGCCACCAACGACCCCAGCCAAAACAAAGAAAAAGCCAAAAGCTCAACCGAAGTCTAAGTTTTCTATCAAAGCCTTATTGATTGTAATCGTCGTCTTTCTTTTGCTCGTATTCGGTGTTTTATGGGCAAGTCTATTTAAAAACTATCCAGTCGAAGGGAAAAAACAAGTTCTAGTCATCTCTTCGGGCGATACTTATTCAAAATTTATTGATTATTTATCTAAAGAAAATAAAATCAATTTTCCTATTATTTTAAAGCTTTACCAAAAATTTATGATTCATGATAGCCTGAAAGCTGGCGTATATGAAGTCAATAAAGGTATGAGTGTTCGTCAAGTACTCGAGATGTTATCTGATGCTGAAAATGCACAAATGAATCGTATTTTAGTGATCGAAGGAACAACATTTAAACAATTACTACAGAATTTAAAGAAAGATCCGAATGTCAGCAAGACCATTTTAGATCTACCACAAGATCAATTGTTAAAAGCTTTAGATATTCCTTATTCACACCCTGAAGGGTTATTTGCCCCAGATACTTATTTCTTTGCCAAGGGCGAAACGGATAAAAAAATCTTAACGGATTTATATCACCGTCAAATGAAATCATTGGATGAAGCTTGGGCAAAGAAAGCACCGAATTTACCTTATAACGATAAATATCAAGCTTTAATTATGGCTTCGATTATTGAAAAAGAAACCAGTTTAGATAGCGAGTTAGAACAGGTTTCAGGTGTGTTTGTCCGCCGTTTAAAAATAGGTATGCGCTTACAAACAGACCCAACCGTGATTTATGGGATGGGTGAAAATTATAAGGGTAATATCACGCGTAATGATTTACGCACACCGACACCTTATAATACTTATACGATCAATGGTTTGCCGCCAACTCCGATCGCATTACCAAGTAAAAAAGCGATTGAAGCAGCGATGCATCCTGATGATGCTCAGAATATTTATTTTGTTGCGACAGGCAATGGTGGGCATAAATTTACGGCCTCTCTAGAAGATCATAATCGTGCAGTTCAAGAATATTTAACTGCGTTACGTGCAAAGCAAAAGTAGGATGAATGATGTTTATTAGTTTTGAAGGTACGGAAGGTGTAGGGAAAACGACACTCATTCGTAAAATTCATCAGTACTTTGAACAACAAGGTAAAGAAGTGGTGTTAACCCGTGAGCCGGGTGGAACACCACTGGCGGAACAGATTCGCTCATTATTATTAGCTGTGAATCATGAAGAACAAATGAGTCATGATACTGAGCTGTTATTGATTTATGCAGCACGTGCGCAGCATTTACAACAAGTGATTTTACCTGCATTAGAGGCAGGCAAGATTGTGTTGAGTGATCGTTTTACCGATGCCAGCTTTGCTTATCAATGCTCTGGACGTGGTTTGAGTCAGGAAAAGTTGCAACTGTTAAATCAAACTTTTGTCGCGAGAATGCCGAATATTACCTTTTGGCTAGATGCCCCGATTGAGTTAGGAATGACTCGTGCGCGAGAGCGTGGTGCATTGGATCGTTTTGAGCAAGAGAAATTAAGTTTCTTTGCTAAGGTGCGTGCGGGTTATGAGACTTTGTGGCAAGCAGAACCTGAACGGATGAAGCGTTTAGATGCAACGCAGAATGCGGATGTGGTGTTTGAAGAAGCTTTGCAATATTTGAAATAAAATAGCTATATTCTCAATCTTTATTGTTGAAAAAGTTTGAAATCACGCTTTGAACTCTATTACTTATGCCTTACTTTTCAAGGATGAAAAGTAACAAAAATCCTTTGTTGAGCTGACGGTACATCCTTGATACCGCAGCTCAACGGGCGACATCCATGTCGCCTACCTCGATAGTAAATAATAGCCTTAAGTTGTCTTGAAAAGCTCCAAAAACTTAAAAGTATTACTCATTCACCAACGGCTGTTCTACTTTAAAGTTTGGTGGCGTGAGTACCGTCTTACGAATCTCATTCGAGAGCTCTGGATAATCCAGCGTGTAATGTAAACCACGTGATTCTTTACGTTCCATTGCACAACGTACAATCATTTCAGAAACCAAAACCAAATTACGTAATTCGATCAAGTTTTTACTGACACGATAGCCTTGATAATATTCGTTAATTTCACGTTTCAGCATTTCGATGCGGTGTAAGGCACGTTGCAAACGTTTAGTGGTGCGGACAATACCCACATAGTTCCACATAGTTGAACGCAATTCATCCCAGTTTTGTAGAATCACAACATCTTCATCTGCATCAGTCACTTGAGATTCATCCCAAGAGGGTACATCTGGAAATTCAAAGCTAACATTATGTTTGCTTTGAATATCTTCTGCTGCACTCATGCCATACACGAAACATTCAAGCAGTGAGTTGCTTGCCATACGGTTAGCACCGTGTAAACCTGTATAAGATGTTTCACCAATGGCATATAAACCGTCTAAGTCAGTTTGGCTATGCTCATCTACAACGACACCACCACAGGTATAGTGGGCTGCTGGAACAACAGGAATCATATCTTTGGTAATATCAATGCCAAGTTCGAGCAAGCGTGCGTAAAGAGTAGGGAAGTGCTCGGTGATAAATTCAGGTGATTTGTGTGTGATGTCTAACCAAACATGACGAATACCAAGACGTTTGATTTCATAGTCAATCGCACGTGCAACAATATCACGTGGCGCAAGTTCAGCACGTTCATCAAGACGTAACATAAAACGCTCACCGTCGGGTAAACGTAAATAAGCACCTTCACCACGCATGGCTTCAGTAATGAGGAAAGAACGAGCTTGAGGATGGTATAAGCAAGTTGGATGGAATTGGTTAAACTCCATATTTGCAACACGACAACCTGCACGATACGCCATTGCAATACCATCACCTGTCGCAATGTCAGGGTTTGACGTATACAAATAAGCTTTCATTGCACCACCACAGGCCAAAGCTGTGAAAGGTGCTAAGAATGTATGGACTTGTTCTGTTTTTTCATTTAATGCATATAAACCAATAGCACGATTATTTTTGTCTTGATGACCAAGCTTATGTAATGTGATGAGGTCGATCGCAATATAATTTTCAAAAATTGTAATATTTTTACGTTCTTTAGCACGTTCAACAAGCGTGGTTGAAATTGCTTTGCCTGTTGCATCGGCTGAATGGATAATACGGCGTTGTGAGTGACCACCTTCACGGGTGAGGTGTAATTGCTCATCATCGTCTAAGGTGAATTGAACACCTTGGTTTAATAAGAAATCAACAGAAGGCTTACCGCCTTCGACCGTATGTTTAACGGCATCTAATTCACAAAGATGTCCGCCTGCAATCATAGTGTCATTAATATGTTGTTGAATTGAATCAGTCTCGTCTAAGACCGCAGCAACACCACCTTGAGCATAAAAAGTACTGGCTTCTGTGAGCTCTGCTTTTGCTAAAATGGCAATGTTGTAATGACTCGGTAAAGAGAGTGCAAGACTTAAACCTGCACCGCCACTGCCCACAATAATCACATCAAAATGGTGAATTGTTTTTAAATCAGGCATGTCGATCTGCTTCAGTTTTAAACGTTCGCTAATGACAACGCTTTTTTACAAAAAAGGCAAGTGCCAATCTGCTTAGAATTGAACGATTTTTTAGCGAATGTTCACAAATTTTGTTGATATCAATTATCAATAACCTTGAGTCATTAAATGATTATGATTCAATCTATTGTTTTAATCTGGGTTTAAGCTGTTTATATAATATTCACAATATCGAATAACTGATGGATACAAACTCCATAATTTATTCACAATTCATCACGCTAGATCATTGTATGCATTGAAAATATAAACATATTTTTACGAAACCTTAGCTTTGGTTATGATAAAAACATAATCTTAATATTTTATAGATTATTCGCTCGCAGGTTCTCACTTCATGAAAAGTCGCTATTTACAACAAGGAATGTATGCTGCGGTATTTACGGTAGCAGCTGTACAAGTTAACGCAGCATCACCAGTAGATTTTTCGAATCTCGTAGAGCAGGTAAGCCCTGCTGTTGTGAGTGTCAATGTTGTGAAAAAAATGACTCAGGAAGAGTTATTACAACAACAAGTTCCAGAAATTCTACGCCGTTTCTTTGGTAACCAAGTCATTATCCCTCAACAACAAGGACCACAAGAAAAGACGGCATACGGTAGTGCATTTTTTATTAGTAAAGATGGTTACTTGGTTACAAATCATCATGTGATTGCGGATGCATCGCGCATCAGTATTACCTTAAATGATCGACGTGAACTTGATGCAACTTTAGTGGGAAGTGATGAGCGTACAGATGTTGCTGTGCTTAAAGTAAATGGCGCAAATTTTCCAGAATTAAAAGTTGGTAATGTAAGCCAGCTTAAAGTCGGTGAGCCTGTTTTAGCGATTGGTTCACCTTTTGGTTTTGATTATTCTGCTTCTGCAGGAATTGTCAGTGCTAAATCACGGAATATGAGTGGTGAAACCTCTGTTCCATTTATTCAAACTGATGCAGCTTTAAATCCTGGTAACTCAGGTGGCCCACTATTCAACCAACGAGGCGAGGTTGTCGGTGTGAACTCGCGTATCTTTAGTGGTACAGGTGGTTATATGGGCTTGTCATTCTCGATTCCGATTGATGTGGCGATGGATGTGGTACAACAGCTTAAAACCAATGGTAAAGTGACTCGTTCTTATCTTGGTGTAATGTTGCAAGATATTGATCGCAACCTTGCAGAAGCGTACAAACTACCAAAACCAGAAGGTTCGCTAATCAATCAAGTTACGCCAAAGTCTCCTGCTGAAAAAGCAGGTTTAAAATCGGGTGATGTGATTTTAAAAATTAATGGTTCTTCTATTTCACGTACCAGTGATTTGTTGAATGTATTAAACCGTGTAGCACCTAGCCAAACTGTTCAATTAGAAGTGTTGCGTGATGATAAAGTACGCACTATTTCAGCGACTTTAGGTACTGCACCAGATGATACGCCAGCTGCTGAGGATAAAAATAATCCAACCAGCGGTTTGGGAATGAGTATTCGTAATTTAACCCCTGAAGAACAGGCAAAACTAGATGTTCGTGGGGGGATTTTAGTGCAAGATGTTAAACGAGGTAGTTTAGCCTCATTATCAAATATTGTTGCAGGTGATATTATTCTTCAAGTGAATGGTACACCTATTTCAAATAGCCAAATGTTTGTAAAAACCATGACAGCATTACCGAAAAATAGTGTTGCACGTGTAGCAATTATTCGCCAAGGGCAGCGAGCAATTCTAGGTTTACGTTTACCTTAATCATTTCTAAATTTTCTAAAACCACTCTGAAAATAGGGTGGTTTTTATTTTGTAATGTATAAGTGTTTAGATTAGTGTATGTGGCTGAGCTTGGATTGATGAAATAAGTAGGTTTATGAGTACTATTTTTGATTTAAGAATAACTGTACAACCTGAACATATTGATGTTTTAGGTCATGTCAATAACGTCATGTATATTCAGTGGATGCAAGATGTCGCAGCAGCGCATATTGAAAGATTAGGTTTAGGTCTAGCTCAATATTTAGAACTCAAACATGCAATGGTGGCGGTAGAGCATCATGTTCAGTATCGGAAAGCAGCACTTGAAGGTGAAGAAGTCATCTTGCGGACATGGTTAGATGATATTAATGCACTCTATTCTTTTCGTCAGTACGCATTTTACCGTCCCAAAGATCAAAGTATTTTATTTGTAGGGAATACCAAATGGGCGTGTATCGAGATCGCAACAGGTCGTCCGAAACGTATGTCACCCAGTTTTACCTATGCTTATCAACCCATCGCTACTGATTTAAACCCGATGGATTTTTCAATGTTATATGGGTAAATCGAATGGTTGAGACTCTTACCTAGTGGCTTCAAGGGAATAATTATTTTGAATACTTTGAAAAGCTGTTCTGCTATAATCGCCAACAATTTTGTTAAACCGCTTTGGCTCATAACTTGTTATAAGTATAGGGCATTCTATTTTGTTAAGGTAACCCATGGCGCAAGCTAAAAAATCCGTAGATATCAAAAATATACGTAATTTCTCGATTATTGCTCACATTGACCATGGTAAATCAACCTTGGCGGATCGATTCATTCAAATGTGTGGTGGTTTACAAGATCGTGAGATGCAAGCTCAAGTATTGGACTCTATGGAACTTGAGCGTGAGCGAGGGATTACCATTAAAGCCGCGTCAGTCACCTTGTATTACACGCACCCAAATGGTCAAGAATATCAATTAAACTTCATTGATACTCCAGGACATGTTGACTTCTCTTATGAAGTATCACGTTCTTTGGCAGCATGTGAAGGGGCATTGTTGGTTGTTGATGCTGCACAAGGTGTTGAGGCACAGTCAGTAGCAAACTGCTATACGGCGATTGAGCAAGGTCTAGAAGTTTTACCCATCTTAAACAAGATTGATTTACCTCAAGCTGAACCTGAGCGTGTCATTCACGAAATTGAAGAAATTATCGGGATTGAAGCAACAGATGCACCGACGTGTTCAGCAAAAACAGGTTTGGGTGTTGAAGGTGTTTTAGAGCGTTTAGTTGATGTTATTCCTGCACCAGAAGGTGATCGTGATGCACCTTTACAAGCATTGATTATCGACTCATGGTTCGATAACTACCTTGGTGTGGTATCGCTTGTTCGTATTAAACAAGGTCGTATCCGTAAAGGCGACAAAATGTTGGTGAAGTCTACAGGTCAAACACATCCAGTCACCTCAGTAGGCGTATTCAATCCAAAGCATACTGAAACCGATATTTTGGAAGCTGGTGAAGTAGGCTTCGTTATTGCTGGGATTAAAGATATTTTTGGTGCGCCTGTAGGCGACACGATTACTTTGTCGAACACACCAGATGTTGCTATTTTACCAGGCTTTAAAAAGGTTAAACCACAAGTCTATGCGGGTCTTTTCCCAATTGATTCAAGTGACTTTGAACCATTCCGTGAAGCACTACAAAAATTACAAATTAACGATTCAGCATTATTCTTTGAACCAGAAAGTTCAGATGCTTTAGGCTTCGGTTTCCGTTGTGGATTCTTGGGCATGCTACATATGGAAATCGTACAAGAGCGTTTAGAGCGTGAGTATGATCTTGATTTGATTAGCTCTGCACCAACAGTAATTTATGAAGCGCTCACCAAAAAAGGTGACATCATTTATATCGACAGTCCGTCGAAAATGCCAGATGGTTCAACAGTTGAAGATTTACGTGAACCAATTGCTGAATGTCATATTCTTGTCCCACAAGAATATTTAGGTAATGTGATGACTTTATGTATCGAGCGTCGCGGCGTTCAAAAAGACATGAAGTTTTTGGGTAACCAAGTATCGATCACTTTTGAAATTCCTATGGCAGAAGTGGTGATGGATTTCTTTGATAAGTTGAAATCTTGTTCACGTGGTTTTGCATCTTTAGATTATAACTTTGTACGTTTTGAAAGTTCATCTTTAGTTAAGGTTGACGTGTTAATTAATAGTGAAAAGGTCGATGCCTTGGCTATGATTTGTCACCGTCAAGATGCACGTCATCGTGGTATTGCTTTGGTTGAGAAGATGAAAGATTTGATCCCTCGCCAAATGTATGATGTCGCTATTCAAGCTGCGATTGGTGCGCAAATCATTGCACGTTCTACTGTAAAAGCCATGCGTAAAAACGTATTGGCAAAATGTTATGGTGGTGATGTTTCACGTAAGAAGAAACTTCTTGCGAAACAAAAAGAAGGTAAGAAACGTATGAAGCAAGTAGGAAGTGTTGAGATTCCTCAGGAAGCATTCTTGGCCGTATTGAAAGTTGATAGATAAAAAAGAGGCTAGGTAAATATATTTACCTAGCTATAAAACGAGCAGCTAGACTGCGGGAGAGGGCGTGTGGATTTTGATTTTAATTTGATTCTGGTACCAGTTACACTGATTTTTTTTCTCGTGTGGCTGCTTGATAAATTTGTACTAAAACAACGTGCAAACAAAGGGCGTGATCAGGAAAATTTTGTCGTTACATGGGCATATGACTTTTGGCCTGTATTGGCTGTTGTGTTAATCCTCCGTTCTTTCTTATATGAACCATTTAATATTCCATCTGATTCTATGGTGCCAACCTTAGAAACAGGTGATTTTATTTTAGTAAATAAATTTGATTATGGTGTGCGTTTGCCAATCGTGAATGCAAAAGTGATTGATGTTGGTGAGCCAAAACGTGGTGAGGTTATTGTATTTCGCTATCCACCACAACCAACGATTAGCTATATTAAGCGAGTAGTGGGTTTACCTGGAGATCATATTCAGTTTAAATCTGGTCAATTGATTATTAATGGTCAACAGATTGCCAAAGTTGCAACTGAATTCAAACGTGAAAAAGATCAATTGGAAACACCAACGGTTTACTATTTTAAAGAGACATTAGGTGAACACCAACATTTGATTCGCTATTTGGATGGTCGGAATCCTTTAGCGGAACAATTCCAGTTTGCAAAGTTACGCGGCGCGGAAGCATTGGTTCCATTTGTTGCTAAAGAGAATAATGTGTTTATTCAGAGTAATGGGCAAGATTGGGAAGTAACCGTTCCAAAAGGGCAATATTTCGCAATGGGTGATAACAGAGATCAGAGTGCAGATAGCCGTTTCTGGGGATTTGTACCTGAAGCAAATTTGACGGGTCGAGCTTTTTATATTTGGATGCATAAAGAGCCTGGTTTTAACCTGCCAAGTTTTAACCGAAATGGTAAGATTAACTAATAAAAATACATAGGAAGTATGAAGATGCGTAAATCTCAACAAGGTGCATCATATATCGCAATATTATTTGGGGTCATTTTATTTGCAATTGCTGTGAAAGCAGCTGTCGCAATTTGGCCGGCTTATTGGGATGATAAAATTATTGATACACAAATTCAGGAATTGCTAAAAGAAAGTCCTGATAATGTAACTCCAGCAAAATTTGCAGCCCAAATGGAGCAACGAATGGAAATGAATAATGTAAGAGACTTACGTTTTTCAGAGATTGCCCAAGTGACATACGCAGATGATCTAGTTGTAAAGAAAAAGTATGAAGTGCGTAAGCCTTTCATGTTGAATATTAGTTTAGTGATGAATTTTGAGAAGACTTTTGACCAAAAATCTGCAAAACAAGCTCAATGATACTCGGCTGCAAGTACGAATAGGTCACCAATTTCAACAAGCTGATTTGTTGAAATTGGCTTTAACCCATCGTTCTGTGAGTCATAAGCACAATTATGAGCGCCTAGAATTTCTAGGTGATGCATTATTAGGGATGATCGTTGCAAATTATTTGTACAATGCCTATCCCCTAGAAAATGAAGGTCGTTTAACGCGAATGCGTGCGACTTTAGTTCGACAGGAAGCATTGGGGAAAATTGCAAATGACTTGCAATTGAGTCGGTCACTTATTTTGAGTACAGGCGAATTGAAATCTGGTGGGCATCATCGAGAGTCCATTCTTGCGGATACTGTAGAAGCGATTATTGGTGCTATTTATTTAGACAGTAATGATCTCAACTTGCTAGAGCGCATTGTGTTAAAATGGTATGAACCATATCTTGATCATATCGAACCGACAGATCAACTGAAAGACCCGAAATCACGTTTGCAAGAGTATTTACAAGCACGTAAAAAACCTCTCCCAGTTTACGAGGTTGTAGATATTCAGGGTGATGCCCCTAATCAACATTTCAAAGTGGAATGTGATGTACTGGGATTGCCAAAAATTATAGGCGAGGGCTCAAGTCGTCGTTTTGCTGAACAAACAGCAGCGGCAGAAATTTTAAAATTATTGGAGCAATAACCTGATGTCTCATTCAGAAGAAAATAAGCCAGAAGCAACTGAACAGCAAGATGGCAATAATGTCGTTGATCAATTTTTTAGTTCTCAAGGAACCACAATTCCTTCAGATTTCAAAAGCGGTTTTGTTGCAATTGTTGGTCGCCCAAATGTAGGCAAATCAACTTTGATGAACCACATTCTGGGTCAAAAACTATCAATTACCTCACGTAAGCCACAAACTACACGTCACAAAATTGTCGGTATTGATTCGCGTGAAAAATCACAAGCAGTATTTGTGGATACGCCTGGGATGCATAAAAAAGAAGTGCGTGCCATCAATAAGATGATGAACCGTGCTGCACACTCAGCATTGCGTGATGTGAACTTGGTTTTATTTGTGGTTGATGCACAAAAGTGGACTCAAAACGATGAATTAGTTTTGGAAAAGCTTAAAAATGCAGAAATGCCAGTCATTCTTGTGATCAACAAATTAGATACTTTTGAGAATAAAAATGAGGCATTGCCACTGATTCGTGAGCGTGCCAAGTTAATGAATTTTGCTGAAATTGTTCCAGTATCAGCATTACGTGGTGCAAATCTAGATCATTTACGCGACACGATTGAAAAATATCTGCCATACCAACCACCTTTGTATTCATTAGATCAGATTACCGATCGTTCGGAACGTTTCCTTGCGAGTGAAATTATTCGTGAGAAAATTATGCGTCAGTTGGGTGAAGAGCTTCCATACGACCTAACTGTGCAAATTGAATCGTTTAAAACTGAAGAAGCGACAGTAAATGAAAAAACAGGTCGTTTAAAGCCACCTTGTACTTATATTGATGCAACGATTTTTGTTGAACGCCAAGGGCAAAAAGCGATTGTAATTGGTGATAAGGGTGCGAAGCTAAAAAGCATTGGTATGGATGCACGTGCGGACATGGAAAAAATGTTCGAACAAAAAATCATGTTGACACTTTGGGTGAAAGTCAAAGGCGGTTGGTCTGATGATGAGCGTGCACTGAAAAGCTTAGGTTATAGCGATATTTAAGACAATGAAGACTGGTATGAACACAATTGTTAGATTCTTTACTCTTGTGACATGTGTATGGATGTTACAGGGGTGTATCTATAAAGTTGTGACCGTACCAGTTAAAATTGCTTATAAAACGACAAAGGGTGTTGTTAAAGGAACTGCTGCTGTTGTTGGCGCAGTGATTCCTGATAGCGATGATGAAGAGCATAAGAGTGAAAAACAAAAGGACTAGTATCATTCTATGATGCGTAACGAAGTCCTACATGGCTATTTAATTCATCATCGTAAATATCGCGAAAAGAGTCATATTGTGCATTTATATACGCAAGAATATGGTCGAGTAGATGGGATTATAAGACAAACTCCTCCACCGCAATATCAACCGATTCGTCTACAAGCTTCGGGCAAATCTGAACTTAAAAATTTCACCAAATTAGAAATTCTAAATCAGCCTGTATTCTTTCATGGTGATGCATTTTTTGCTGGTTTTTATTTAAATGAAATTCTATTGCGATTATGTCCTCTTGAAGAAGCGATGCCGCATACTTTTGAGCAATATCAACTGACTTTATTGCAATTACAGCAACTCGCTTCACATGAATCTGCGGCTTTATTTTTGCGGCAAATCTTACGTCAATTTGAGCATGTATTATTACCAGAATTAGGATATGCGATTGATTTCTCGGTTGATGCAAGCCAACAAGAGATTCTACCACTTCAGCATTACCAATTTCAGTTGAATGATGGTTTCATCCCTGTTGCACAAGCTTCACGCTCAACAATTCCGGGTAGTTTGATTGCGACTATGCAAAGTTATCAAGATGAGCAGGATTTTTCTCACGAACAGTTGCAATTATTGGGTAAACTATACCGCCAAATGATTAGCTCTTTGTTGGGTGATCGACCACTGAAAAGTCGTCAACTGTGGATTCAAAATACGCAAACTTAATTTTTCTAAAGTGTTTTCACAATACTTTGGGTGATAAACGATAGGACATTTTTATGGCTGCAATCTTAGGTGTAAACATTGATCATGTTGCAACATTAAGACAAGTACGTGGTACAACTTACCCTGATCCAGTTCAGGCTGCTTTGGTCTGTGAAGAGGCGGGTGCAGAGGGGATTACTTTGCATTTGCGTGAGGATCGCCGCCATATCCAAGATGATGATGTACGCCGCATGCGCCCATTGTTGAAAACACGTATGAATCTTGAATTGGCTGTGACCGATGAAATGGTTGAGTTT
>Ga0224722_1001220_pt1 | contig 14363 bp, 14 predicted proteins | sample Balambano_FR1_Me_FD_161646 | JGI IMG/M metagenome (GOLD analysis project Ga0224722, IMG submission 161646) | Freshwater sediment microbial communities from Lake Towuti, South Sulawesi, Indonesia - Balambano_FR1_MetaG | ecosystem: Environmental > Aquatic > Freshwater > Lake > Sediment | place... | reverse complement strand
GTATTAGGCTTCTTCTCCCCCTCCCCTTCAGGGGAGGGGGTCGGGGGGTGGGGGCTGCCAGCCGAGCGCCGCAATTGTCCGGAAGCCCCCACCCCTTCGCCGCTTCGCGGCTCTTCCCCTCCCCTGAAGGGGAGGGGAGAAGGGGCTTTAGTGACCCGGCGTCGCCGACGCCTTCGCCTCGCCTCCAAAGATCGCCACTTCGTTGACGCCTGCGCTGGTCGCGCGGCCGCGATACATGCCGGTGGTGTTGAAGCTGAAGATCGCATTGCCTTGGGGCGTGACGAGGATCACCCCGCCATCGCCGCCCAGACCCGCCAAGTCAGCCATCACGTCATCGGCGATCTTCTGCGGCGCATGGGCCCAGACCTGCGCCGACAGCTCGTCGTCTTCGTCCGCGAGCGCCTGGAGTTCGGACATCGCCCGCAGCCGCGCGCAGATCTCGTGCGCGACGCCGACACGAATGAAATACTCGCCCCACCCGGTCGCCGACACCGCGCAGGCGCGGTTGTCGGCATAGGTTCCCGCTCCAATCACCGGCGCATCGCCGACCCGGCCCCAGCGTTTGCCGGTCATCCCGCCGGTTGAGGTGCCCGCCGCCAAATCGCCATTCTGATCAAGCGCCACCGCGCCGACCGTGCCGAACTTGTGATCGACATCGAGCGCCGAGAGCTTCTCCGCCTTCATCCGCTCCAGCGCCTCGCGCCGCGCAGGTGTGGCGAAATAGTCGGGCGGGGTTACTTCAAAGCCCTTCTCCACCGCGAAGGCCTCCGCCCCCGCACCGATCAGGAACACGTGCTCGCTCTCAGTGCGGACCTTGTCAGCGAGCAGGATCGGGTTCTTGACCGTCTTTACCCCGGCCACCGCGCCCGCAGACCGGTCGCGCCCGTTCATGATCGAGGCGTCGAGCTCGTTGGTGCCGTCCCAGGTGAACACCGCGCCCTTGCCGGCGTTGAAGAGCGGCGAATCTTCCAGAGGGATGATCGCCGCCTTCACCGCATCCATCGCGCTGCCGCCGTCGGCAAGCACCTTGGCCCCGGCATCGAGCGCGAGCTGCAGGGCCGCTTCGTATTCCGCGCGCCGCTCGGGCGTCATGCTGTCGGGATCGAGCGTGCCTGCCCCGCCATGGATCGCAATCGACCATTTGGGCGATGCCGGCGCGACCTCCTCGGCAAGGGCGGCGGCGGGGGCAAAGGCGAGAGCGACAAGCGCAAGCAGCTTTCTCATGGCCGCAGGTTCTAGCGCGGCCCTGCGGCTTTCGCCAGCTTAACAGCGGCTTTTCCGCCCGCTAGGGCACGCCAATGATCTACCGCCCCGCCACGCTTGCCGATGCCCCTGCACTTGCGAAGCTCGGAGCCGACACATTTGTCGCCGCTTTCGAGCACCTTTACGCCCCTGAAGACCTCGCTGCCTTCCTCGCCAAGGTGCACAACCCCGACGCCGTGGGCGCGGAAATCGCCGGGGGCAGCTGTACCCACTGCTTGGTCGAGGACGACGGCGTCCTGATTGCCTTTTGCAAGTTGCGGCACCCCACCAAATTCGGCGAACTCTCCGGCGCGCGCGACCCGATCGAGCTTGCTCAGCTTTACGCCCTGCCCGGCCACACCGGAGCGGGGATCGGCGCGCGGCTGATGGACTGGGCGCTGGGCGTCGCGCGGGAAGGCGATCACGATGCCGTGCTGTTGTCGGTCTATGCCGAAAATTTCGGCGCGCAGCGCTTCTACCAGCGCTATGGCTTTGCGCATGTCGCCGACATCACCTTTCAGGTGGGCAACCATTGCGATCCGGAATTCCTTTACGAACTGCGGCTGGGAGAAAGCGCATGACCACCTTTGGCAAGGACAGCACCACCGATGACGTGCTCGCAGGGATCGACCTGTCGGGCCAGATCATATTCGTCACCGGCGGCAATTCGGGGCTGGGGCAGGAAACCGCGCGCGCGATGGCGGCGCGCGGTGCGCGGGTGGTGATCGCCGGGCGCGATCCCGCCAAGCTTGACGAGGCGGTGGCCGCGATCCGTGCCGAACAGCCGCACGCGCTGCTGGAAACCATCATCTGCGATCTCGGCGATCTTGCCAGCATCCGCGGCTGCGGGGCCGAGGCGCGCGATCGTCTCGCCGCGATCGACCTTCTGATCAACAATGCCGGGGTGATGGCCTGTCCGCTGATGCACACGGCCGACGGGTTCGAGATGCAGCTGGGCACCAACCATTTCGGCCACTTCGCGCTCACCGCCGAATTGCTACCGCTGGTCGAAGCCGGGCGCGCGCGGCGCATCGTCAACCTTTCGAGCCGCGGCCATCACATCGCCCCGGTCGATCTTGGCGATCCCAATTTCACCGCCCGCCTCTATGATCCCTGGGCGAGCTACGGCCAGTCCAAGACCGCCAACATCCTGTTCACCGTCGGGCTCGAGGCACGCTACGGCGGTCGCGGGGTCCATGCCTTTGCGGTGCATCCGGGCGGGATCCAGACCAACCTCGGCCGCCACATGACCGAGGACATGCGCACAGCCCTCCTCGAACGCGTGACCAAAAGCGATGCCGGGTTCGCCTGGAAAACCATTCCGCAGGGCGCGGCGACCCAGTGCTGGGCGGCGACCGCACCCGAGCTCGAAGGCACCGGCGGGGTCTATTGCGAGGACTGCCATGTCGCTGCGATCGATGATGTCTCTACGCAGGGGGGGGTGCGGTCCTACGCGCTCGATCGCGACGCGGCCGAGCGGCTGTGGACGATCAGCGCCGAGCTGACCGGCGCGGCCTATCCGGGCTGACGGGCAAGAAAATCGCCGAGCAATCCCAACACATCCTTGGCTTCGCGCGTCGCGGTGATCGCCATGAAGACATGCGGCGCGGCTTCGTATTCGTAGAGCTTCGCATCGACGCCCGCGTCGCGCAGGCGCGCGACAAAGGTGCGCGAATCGATAATGAACAGGTCGTGCCGCCCGGTCCAGATCCGGGTCGGCGGGAGCTGCGCAAGGTGCTCCGGAGGGGTGTAAAGCGGGCTGACCGCCGCGCTCGCGGGATCGCGCGTGCCCGCCACCAGCGATCCGCAGGCGCGCAGGGTGCCGATCTTGAGCATCGTGTCATGGGGCTCCACTGCTGCGACTGCCGGATCCTGAACCGCCAGATCGAGCCACGGCGCAAACAGCGCCAGCCTGCCCGGCATCGGCCCGCCGGATTGCGCCAGCCTGAGCGCCAGCGTCAGCGCCATGTGCCCGCCCGCGCTGTCGCCATTGAGGATAATCTTGGCCGGATCGTAATGCGCGGCGAGTTCGGCATAGACGGCGTCGGCAAGCTCGTCCTGCGCGGAGTGCGGGGTTTCGGGCACCACCGGATACAGCGGCACGGTGACGCTCACTGCGCAGCGGTCGACGATCGCTGCAACCAGCGGCCAGTGCACGTCGAACATCGGCAGGACAAAGCCGCCGCCGTGGAAATAGAGCATGTGCCATGTGCCCGCTCCGGCCTTGGGGTGCAGCGTCACCACCTTGTGCCCGCAGGTTTCGCGCTCCTCGACCACGAAGCGCCGCCGGAACGCGGGCGGCATCGGCGCATCCTGAGGCAGCGCGCGCGCCGCCATCCGCGCAGCGAAACCTTCGGCGTCATGCGGGAACACCGGGGTGCGGCGCGCGAGCAGGAATTTGATCGCCCGCAGCATCAGGCTCGGGGTGCGGCTGCGCAATTCGCCTGAGGTGCCGGTCAGCATGGGTTCTCCCTGTTTGCGCCAGAGTGAAGCGCACGGCGGCCAAGTCAAGCGCGCAAGGCTGGTCATTGCCCCGTCACCTGCGGATGGCTATATCCCGGCCCATGTCCAGTATCCGCCCGTGGCGCACAATCGAACGGCGCAGATCGCGCCAGATCATGGTGGGGAATGTCCCTGTTGGCGGCGATGCGCCGATCACCGTGCAAACCATGACCAACACCCCGACCGAGGATGTGAAGGCCACCATCGACCAGATCCGCCGCTGCGAGGAAGTCGGCGCGGACATCATCCGCGTATCCTGCCCCACCGCCGAATCCACACGCGATTTCAAGCAGATCACGCGCGCCGCCCGGATCCCGATCGTGGCCGACATTCATTTCCACTACCAGCGCGCGCTGGAAGCGGCCGATGCCGGGGCGGCGTGTCTCAGGATCAACCCAGGCAATATCGGCGCAGCCAGCCGGGTTGCCGAGGTGGTGCGCGCGGCCAAGGCCAATGGCTGCGCGATCCGCATCGGGGTAAACGCCGGGAGCCTTGAGAAAGACCTGCTCGAAAAATATGGCGAGCCCTGCCCCGAGGCGCTGATCGAGAGCGCATTGGATCATATCAAGCTGCTGCAGGACCATGATTTCCACGAATACAAGGTGGCGGTGAAGGCATCTGACGTGTTCCTGGCGGTGGCGGCCTATCACGGGCTTGCCGAAACGGTCGATTGCCCCTTGCACCTCGGCATCACCGAGGCAGGCGGGCTGATCGGAGGGACCGTCAAATCGAGCATCGGGATGGGATCGCTGCTGTGGGCAGGGATCGGCGATACCATCCGCGTCAGCCTTTCGGCGGAGCCCGAACAGGAAATCAAGGTCGGCTTCGAGATGCTCAAGGCATTAGGCCTGCGCACCCGCGGCGTGCGCATCGTCTCGTGCCCCTCGTGCTCGCGGCAGGGTTTCGACGTGATCCGCACGGTCGAGGCACTGGAAGCGCGGCTCGAACACATCAAGACCCCGATGAGCCTCTCGATCCTCGGCTGCGTCGTCAACGGCCCGGGCGAAGCGCGTGAGACCGATGTCGGCCTCACCGGCGGCGGCGCGGGCAAGCACATGGTCTATCTGCGCGGGGTGACCGATCACACCGTGCAGGACGGTGACATGCTCGATCACATCGTCCGGCTGGTCGAAGCCAAGGCCGCCGAGATCGAAGCGGGCGAAGCTACCGCCTTCGACCCCCACGCCGCGCCGCAGCAGGCTGTCGAAGCCGCGGAGTAATTCCGCCCGCGTCGAGCAAGCAGAGCCCGATGGCTGAAACCCTCCTCCTCGCGCTCGCGCTGGCGATGGACGCCTTTGCGGTCGCGCTCACCCAAGGCGCGCGGTTCCGGCCTGCGTTCGCGGGTAGCCTCGCCATCGCGCTGACCTTCGGGCTGTTTCAGGGGGTGATGCCGCTCGCCGGCTGGGGGATCGGTGCCATCGCGCTCGCCTATGTCGCGGCGGTCGATCACTGGATCGCCTTCGCCCTGCTCACCTTCCTCGGCGCACGGATGCTCGGCGGCCATGTCGGCGAGGAGGAAGCAGCCCATGCGCTGACCGGCAAGGCGCTGCTGGTGGCGGGGGTGGCGACCAGCATCGATGCGCTCGCCGCCGGGATCACCTTGCCGACACTTGCTGTCGAACCGTTCACGGCCGCCGCGCTGATCGGCGCGGTCACCTTGGCCATGAGCGGCGCGGGCGTAATCCTGGGTCGGATCGCCGGAGACCGTTTCGGCACCTGGGCCGAACGCGCGGGGGGCGTGATCCTGATCGGGCTGGGATGCAAGATACTCGCCGAACATACCGGATACCTGTGACGCGGCGATGCTCCACGTCGTCCACCACGCCGACTATATGGCCCCGCGCCCCGAACGCGGCAGCTTCCGCTTCGACAAATACTACTTGGTGATGGAGGAGCTGCGCCGCAGCGGCGCGCCGATCACCGAATACGCGCCGCAGCCGTGCCCGCGCGAATGGCTCGAGGCGGTGCATTGCCCTTCATATGTCGAGGAAGTCTTCAACCTCGCCGTGCCGCGCGACAAGGAGCGGCGGATCGGCTTTCCGGTAACGGCGGCGATCCGCGACCGGGTGCGCCACACCAATGGCGGCACCTGGCTCGCTGCGCAGTTGGCCCGGAGCCACGGCTACGCCGCCAACTCGGCTGCCGGCAGCCACCATGCGCTGCATGACACCGGTGCGGGATACTGCGTGTTCAACGATCTTGCAGTCACCGCCAACCGCCTGATCGCTGAAGGTGACGCAGCCCGGGTGCTGATCGTCGATCTCGACGTGCATCAAGGCGACGGCACCGCCAGCCTTACCGCGGGCCGCGCGGACATCTTCACCCTCTCGCTGCACGCCGCCAAGAACTTCCCCGTCAGAAAAGCGCTCTCCAGCCGCGATGTGGCCTTGCCTGACGGGATCGACGATGATGGCTACATCGCCGAACTCGCCCGCCACCTGCCCGACGTGCTGGACGCCTTTGCCCCCGATTTCGTGCTCTATCAGGCAGGCGTCGATCCGCACCATGACGACAGGCTCGGGCGGCTTGCGCTCAGCGATGCCGGGCTCGCGGCACGCGACCGCTTCGTGATTGCGCAAAGCCGCCGCCGCGGGCTACCCGTCGCCAGCGCGCTCGGCGGCGGATATGGCGATGATCCACGCGTGGTCGCGGCCCGCCACGCCGCCTCGATGCTGGTGATGGCGGATGAAAACGCGCGCTGGCCTCAGAAATAAAGGTCGATGTAGTCGGTGAGATCGTCGCACCATTCAAACTCGCGCAGCCGGTAATATTTGCGGTTCTGGGTGACTGCGAAGCGCCAGCTGCCATAGCCTTCGCAGGTGCGCCCCTCCTCGGGCGCATTGGCAATGGTGATCGCCCCTTCGAGGGTGAAGTAATCGGCGCCGATTTCGGTGATGGTCCCGTCCACCACCACCGCCTGATAGTTGGGACCGAACTGCTCGCCGTAAAGCCGCCAGACCCCGGCTTCGTCGATGGTCACCCCGACATCGCCGCGCTGGTCCCAGCTGATCCATTGGAGGCTGATCCCCTGCAATCCGCGCAGCCGCGCGGCGTCGCGCGCGCTGTTCACCCTTGCAGGCGCGGCGGGCCGGGCGTGTTCCATGTGCTCCTCTTCGCCCGCGAAGCTTTCCTCGATATATTCAGGTTCGGGCGGAGCGCTTTCCTGCGCGCCCATCAGCGCTGCCGCACCTGCCATCACGATCACCGGTTTCAGCCCCTGCCACAGCATCATTCTCTCCCCCGCGCTGGCGAATCCCTGATGGCTATGATGACCCAAGTCGGGGCGAAAGCCTACCGGCTTGATCTGCCACGAAGCGAGCCGGTGATGCGATGAGCCGTTGGCGCGGTTATTGGGAACGCAAGGCTTGGGCGTTACGTTATCGCGGCATGAACCGGCGCGATGTGATCAAGGGCACTGTGGCAGTTGGTGCGGCGCTGGCTCTGCCCGCGCGCCTTGCCGCCTCGGTAATGCCCGGCACCGTTCGTGATCGCATCCTGTTCGACATTGCCAAGCGCGAACTGCTGCGCGCGGGGGCGGCCATCTGGAAGCACGACATCGTCGGCATCGCCGATTTCGGACTGCATTCCGCCCGCCCGCGTTTCCACTTCGTCAATCTCGAACGCGGCGAGGTGATCTCGCACCACGTCAGCCACGGCACTGGTTCCGATCCCCAGCACGATGGCTGGCTGAAGGCGTTCTCGAACACCGAAGGCTCGAACGCGACCAGTCGTGGCGCATATGTCACCTGGGAATGGTATCAGGGCCGCTATGGCACTTCGGTCAGGCTTGGCGGGCTCGATTACACCAACGAGGCGGCGCTGCGGCGCTATATCGTCATGCACCGCGCCGAATATGCCGAAACCGCGCATATCGCTACCTGGGGTCGGCTCGGGCGCTCGAACGGGTGTTTCGCGATGGGCACCGCGCAGTTCCGCCAGGCGCTGACGCACCTGTCGGGCGGGCGACTGCTGTTCGCAGACAGTCTGGGGCTGGCGGAGGACGGCAGCATCCAGCCGCTTCCCTACACCTCCATGATCGACCGCTAGGCCATCGGGCGCGGGCAGCCCGGCATTCGGCGGGCGCGGTGCACGATCAGCTGTCCTGCAGATCGTCCTCGATCACGATCACCTCGCTAGTCGGCTTGGTGCCGCGATCGCGCACCCGCGGCTTGTCGAGGCTGGCGAGCACGGGCGCGTCGCGGCCGTAGATGTCCTTGAAGGTCGCCATCTCGCCGTTGATGTCGGATGCCATCGTGAAATAGGTGATATAGGCGGGCCACTGCTTTTCCAGCATCACCTTGGTGTATTTGCCCGAGGTCGAGATTGCCGCGGCCTCCTCCTTGGTCGCGCCCTTGCCCAGGATCGCCATCGTGATCGCCAGTTCGAGCGCGCGTTCGGTGCGCACGCAGCCATGCGAGAGCGCACGGTTCTCGCTCGCGAACAGGTGGCGCGAGGGGGTGTCGTGGAAGAAGATCGCGTGGGGATTGGGCATTTCGAGCTTCATCAGCCCGAGCGAATTGCCAGGGCCCGGCTGCTGGACCACGGTGACAAAGCCATTGGCACCGCGGGTGGCGACATAGCCGTTGCGTTTGGCCCAGGCCGGGTTCCCGAGCGCGCGCGCGCCCAGCCCTTCGCCCTTGACGATTGATTGCGGCACCGTCCAGGTCGGGTTGAACACCACCCCTTCGACCATTTCGGCCAGCTGCGGAGTGGCGGTGCGCCCCGGCTTGCCGACGATCGTGCGATAGGTGCTGATGATCTTGTCCTTGACCGTCAAACGCAACTGGAACTCGGGCACGTTGGTGATGAGGTATTGCGAGCCCAGATCGCGTTGCAGCCAGCGCCAGCGGTCCATGTTGGCGCGGATCAGCTTGCGCTTGGCCACGGCGCTCGCCGGGGTCCGCGCAAGTTCGGCGCGCAGCCGCGCATAATCGGGGTGGGTCGGGTTGAGCTTGAACAGCGTGCCCGCAATGTCGCCCGAGGCCAGCGCCTCGGCGAGAATGTCGCCGGTGCGATAGAGATCGCGATCGGGATCGACGACGAACCATTGCTGGCGGGCATCCATCGGCGTGCGCCCGTCGCGCAGATCCTCCACCAGCCACACGAAGCTTTGCGAAGCGAGGCTGTCGAGTTCTTTCGACGGGCCCGATGCCAGCGCAACCTTGAGCGGGGCGAGATCGTAATCGCCCGGGTCCAGCCCTTCGGCAGCGATGCCCTCGATCACGGTGACCAGCGCCGCGGCCTGCGCAGTGGTCCACGGCTGCACCAGCGGGGCTGGCGCTTCCATCCCGGCTTGCACCTGCGGCTGCGAGACGGAAGGCGGGAATGCCTGGGTGAAGCTGTCACGCTGCGGCGGCACGGCGACCGGCTGCGGCCCGCCGGCGCTTTCGCTGCGTTCGGGCGTGCGCACGGGCGCGGCGGGAGGCTCCTGCGCGCTGCCCGATTGCGCGAGCGGCGAGGTCGCCACCAGCGCCGCCAGCGCCGCGCTGCATGCCAGTTTGCCGGATGTTCTTGTCATTGCACTGCCTTTATCGCCCCAGCGCGCCGCCAGCCGCGGCGCACAACTCGTCCGGCACTTCATACGCCTGCCGGGGCGCGGCTATCAACCACCTTCGCTGTCGGCGCGATGAATGTGCACAGCCCCCTGCCCCTGCTCGCGCGGGGCGTGACCTCGCCCGCGCCGCGCCCTAAGCAGCGCCATGCCGATCGCGCGCCATCCCCTGCTGCCATTTGCCGCCGCGCTCGGCGGGGTGGGTTTCCTGTCCTTGATGGATGCCTTCATGAAGGAAGCTGCGCTGATGATCGGCGCCTACACCGCCACGGTGCTGCGGGCGATGATCGGGGCGGTGCTGATCGCGCCGGTGTGGCTCGCAAACGGCGCGAGATGGCCGAGCCGGGCGGTGTGGAAACTGCACTGGGAACGCGGGATCGTCTCGGCGTTCATGGCGCTCACCTTCTTCTTCGCTCTCACCCGCCTGCCGCTGGCCGACGCGATCGCGCTCAGTTTCATCGCGCCGCTGATTGCGCTCTACCTCGCGCGGGTGCTGCTGGGCGAGGCAATCAGCCGCGCAGCGGTGCTTGCCAGCGCCCTGGGGTTTGCGGGCACTCTGGTGATCGTGGGCGGGCGCATCGGGCAGGGCGAGTTCGATGAGGATGCGGCGCTGGGGATGGCGGCGCTGTTCGTATCCGCGCTGCTTTATGCCTACAATTTCATCGTGATCCGGCGGCAAGCGCAGGTCGCCGGAGCGCTTGAGATCGCGACCTTCCACAGCGCCATCGGCGCGGTGGTGCTGCTCGGCCTTGCGCCGCTGTTGTGGACCCCGCCGACCGGCGCTGCTGCCGTGCCGCTGCTGGCGGCGGCGGCGCTGACGGTGGCAGGTTCGACCGCGATCGCCTTTGCCTATGCCCGTGCCCCTGCAAGCGCGCTGGTGGCGACCGAATATTCGGGCTTCGTCTGGGCGGCGGCGTTCGGCTGGCTGTTCTTCCGCGAGGCGGTGACCTTGCCGACGCTGTGTGGCGCCGCGCTGATCGTCGGCGGGTGCTGGCTTGCTGCAACGCCGCGCCGCGCCCCGCCGCAATTCGGGACAAAGACCGAAGGGCAAGCCCCTTGACCTCGCGCGCGCGAAAGCGCAGGTGCGCAGCCAAACCCATGCCCTTGGTGGATCGGGGGCGGGACAACCTCGAAAGGATGGACCTCTCCCATGACCGCAATCGGCCAGGATTCGCTCGGCACCCGCCAGACCCTTTCGGTGGGCGGCACCGACTATGCCTATTATGCCCTCGCCAAGGCGGCCGAACAGCTCGGCGATATTTCCCGCCTGCCGATTTCGATGAAGGTGCTGCTCGAAAACCTGCTGCGCTTCGAGGATGGCGGCTTCACCGTCGGGCGCGAGCATATTCAGGCGATCGTCGACTGGCAGGATAACCCGGTTACCGGGGCGGAAATCCAGTATCGCCCGGCACGCGTTCTCCTTCAGGACTTTACCGGGGTGCCCTGCGTGGTCGATCTCGCGGCGATGCGCGACGCGATCAAGAAGTTGGGCGGCGATACGGCCAAGATCAACCCGCTGGTGCCGGTCAACCTCGTGATCGACCACTCGGTGATGGTCGACGAGTTTGGCCACCCACGCGCGATGGAAGCCAACATGGCGCTCGAGTATGAGCGCAATGCCGAACGCTACGACTTTCTTAAGTGGGGCTCCAAGAGCTTCAAGAACTTCGCCGCTGTGCCGCCGGGCACCGGCATCTGCCATCAGGTCAACCTTGAGCATCTGGCGCGCGCGGTGTGGTCGTCCGAAGGGCCGGACGGCGTGCCGGTCGCCTATCCCGACACCTGCGTCGGCACCGACAGCCACACCACCATGATCAACGGCCTCGGCGTGCTCGGCTGGGGCGTGGGCGGGATCGAAGCCGAAGCTGCAATGCTCGGCCAGCCGGTTTCGATGCTGATCCCCGAAGTGGTCGGCTTCCATCTCGAAGGCCGCATGGCCGAAGGCGTGACCGCGACCGACCTGGTGCTGACCTGCGTGCAGATGCTGCGCGAAGTCGGGGTGGTGGGCCGCTTTGTCGAGTTTTACGGCCCGGGTGTCGCCAATTTGACCCTGGCCGACCGCGCCACGATCGCCAACATGGCGCCCGAATATGGCGCCACCTGCGGCTTCTTCGGGATCGATGACAAGACCCTCGATTACCTGCGCCTCACCGGCCGAAGCGAAGACACCATCGCCCTGGTCGAAGCCTATGCCAAGGCGCAAGGCATGTGGTTCGATCCGGCCAATGTCCCGGTGTTCACCAAGACCTTGCAGCTAGACATGGCCGCAGTCGTCCCCAGCCTTGCCGGGCCCAAGCGCCCGCAGGACAAGGTGGTGCTCGACAAGGTCGACGATCTGTTTAATGCCGACCTTAGCGGTGCCTATGGCAAGGCAGAGCCCACGCGCGTGCCGGTGGAGGGCAAGGACCACGATATCGGCGACGGCGACGTGGTGATCGCCGCGATCACCTCGTGCACCAACACCTCCAATCCCGATGTGCTGATCGCCGCCGGACTGGTCGCCAAGAAGGCCAACGAGCGCGGATTGAAGCCCAAGCCGTGGGTCAAGACCAGCCTCGCGCCGGGATCGCAGGTGGTGACCGACTACCTCGTCAAGTCAGGGTTGCAGGAGCACTTGGACGCGGTCGGCTTCGACCTCGTCGGCTATGGCTGCACCACCTGCATCGGCAACTCCGGGCCGCTCGCCGCGCCGATCAGCGCCGCGATCAACGGCAACGACATCGTCGCGGCGTCGGTGCTCTCGGGCAACCGCAACTTCGAAGGCCGCGTCTCGCCCGACGTGCGCGCCAACTTCCTCGCCTCGCCGCCGCTGGTGGTCGCCTATGCCTTGAAGGGCACCGTCACCGAGGACATCACCACCACCCCGATCGGGCAGGACCATGACGGCAACGACGTGATGCTTGCCGATCTGTGGCCGACCAACGCCGAAATCGCGGAAAACCGCGCCGCCAATATCGACCGTTCGATGTTCGTCAGCCGCTACGCAAACGTCTATGACGGTGACGAGCACTGGCAGGCGATCACGGTTGAGCCGTCGGACACCTACCAGTGGCGCGCCGGATCGACCTATGTGGCGAACCCGCCCTATTTCGACGGCATGACGATGACGCCCGCGCCGATCACCGACATCGTCGATGCGAGGCCCTTGGCGATCCTCGGGGATTCGGTCACCACCGACCACATCAGCCCGGCCGGTTCGATCAAAGAAGACAGTCCCGGCGGCAAGTTCCTGATGAGCAATCAGGTGAGCAAAAAGGATTTCAACTCCTACGGCTCGCGCCGCGGCCACCACGAGGTGATGATGCGCGGCACCTTCGCCAATATCCGGATCAGGAACGAAATGGTGCCGGGCGTTGAAGGTGGGTTCTCGACCTATGGCGGCGAGACCATGCCGATCTACGACGCGGCGATGCGCCACAAGGACGACAGCACCCCTCTGGTGGTGATCGGCGGCAAGGAATACGGCACCGGCAGCAGCCGCGACTGGGCCGCCAAGGGCACGATCCTGCTCGGCGTGCGGATGGTGATCGTCGAGAGCTTCGAGCGCATTCACCGCTCCAACCTCGTCGGGATGGGCGTATTGCCGCTCCAGTTCAAGGAAGGCGATACCCGGCAGACGCTGGCCCTCGGGGCGGATGACACCTTCTCCGTCCGCGGGCTTGCCGATCTGGTCCCCGGCCAGGACGTGACGGTCGAGGTTACCCGGGCGGACGGCACGCAGTTCAGCTTCACCGCGCTGTGCCGGATCGATACCGCCAACGAAATGGAATATTACCGCCACGGCGGGATCCTCCATTACGTGCTGCGCAAATTGGCGGCATAGGTGGTTCGGTGATGCCGATGCGCCTCGCCCCTGCCCCTGCCGCTGCCGCTGCCGCCGCGATGCTGTTGGCGGTGCTCGCCGCCTGCGGTCCGCAATCGGGCGAGGCGAAGAAGGGCGAGGATCGCCCGGCTGCCGCACCGTTCGGGTTCGAGCTGGCGGCGTCTCAACAGGCTGAGCCCGTCGCACCGCCGCAGGCGCGCAGCGCAAGGTAGCCTGACGAGACCTGCGCCCAAATCAACAAGTGCGGCCCTTGAAGGGGCCGCCCTTGGTGTTGGCGGGTGAGGGTTGGCTCAGCGCTTCGGCGCGCGTGCGAACCGGCGGCGCCCGAGGATCGCGGCGGCCGCAAGCCCGAACAGCACCGTCATCGGCGGGGCGGGCACATCCGTGCCGCTGGTGGTGCCGCTGGTGCTGCCCGACGAGGATGAACTTGACGAAGAAGAGGTCGAAGAGGACGAGCTGCTCGAGCTCGATCCTGACGAGCCGCTGGTGCTGCTCGACGAGGACGACGAGGAGGAGGACGAGGACGAAGAGCTGGTGCTGCTGGTCATGTCGCCGGACGTGCTGCCACCGCTGGTCGCGCCGCCCGAGGAGGAAGAGCTGCTGCTCGACGAGGACGAGGACGAGCTCGAGGACGACGAGGACGAGGATGACGACGAACTGACGTTGCCCGATGAGCTCGAGACGTTGCCAGAGGAACTGGAGACATTCCCGGACGAGCTGGACACATTGCCCGAGGAACTGGAGACATTTCCGGACGAGCTCGACACCGCACCGGTGCTGCTCGACACCGCGCCGGTCGAACTGGAAACCCCGCCCGTGCTGCTCGACACCGCGCCGGTTGAGGAGGACACGTTGCCCGACGACGACACCTGTCCGGTCGATGACGAAACCTGGCCCGTCGACGTCGAGGTCGAAACCTGACCGGTCGAGGAACTGATCTGGCCTGAAGACGAGGTCGTCGAAGTCGAATTGTCGATGTCGATATCAATCACTACCCCGCTCGACCCGCTGCTGGTCGTGGTCCCGTCGCTGGTGGTCCCGCCACCGGTGGTGGTGGTGCTGACAACCGAAACATCGCCCGACGAAGATCCGCCGCCACCTCCGAAGAAGCCACCGAAGAACCCGCCGCCGAACCCGCCGCCCCCGAAACCGAGACCGCCGCCGAAGCCGCCCGGATAGCCGCCCCCGCCCGAAATCGGCGGCGGTCTCGGTTTCGGGGGCGGCGGGTTCGGCGGCGGGTTCTTC
>Ga0224722_1001218_pt1 | contig 14385 bp, 6 predicted proteins | sample Balambano_FR1_Me_FD_161646 | JGI IMG/M metagenome (GOLD analysis project Ga0224722, IMG submission 161646) | Freshwater sediment microbial communities from Lake Towuti, South Sulawesi, Indonesia - Balambano_FR1_MetaG | ecosystem: Environmental > Aquatic > Freshwater > Lake > Sediment | place... | reverse complement strand
GCCGGCATCCCAGTCGCCGCCGGCAAGGTCGGAATGTATGCCGGCGGCGACTGGGATGCCGGCTGGTCATTCCGCGAGCTGCCCTTCCAATGGGGCATGACTTTTATGCCGAAGGTTCTGCCGGACTACCGCCCGGCGCTCAACACAATGGTCGCTTCGAATGTGATCGCCGCCAGCACCAACAAGCCCGACCTGGCCTGGGAGTTCGTGCGCTTCCTTTCGGCCACGCCCGAGGGCCAGACATTGATCGGGCAAGGCGCGTATGAGACGCCGGTGCTCAAGCAGGCCGCCACCGCCGAGGCAATCATGAAGCCTAGCTGGGCGCCGCCCGGTTACGATGTGCGTGTGAGAGCCGCCCAGATCCCCGGGCCGATGTACACACCCTATGCGCTCAATCTCAACCTGTGGGAGTTCCCAGAGAAGTACCTCGACCCGACTGTGCTCAAGGTACGCAAGGGCGAAATGACGCCCGAAGACGCAGTGGCCTACCTGGATCAGGAGGGCACGCCGTACTTCACGCAGCAGAAGCAGGAGATGAACCAGTAGGGAGCGCGCCATGGCAAGCACGGCAAACGCGCGGGTGGCGCACACGCGCCGCCCGCGACTAACGCTGGCGCAGCGCGAGGCGTTGGCCTGCGCCCTGTTTATTGCGCCGGCCGTGATCGGTTTTGTGGCCTTCTCGGCCATTCCGCTCGGCGTCTCGGCCTGGTTGAGCCTTACCAATTACGCGCTGGCCGGGTGGCCGGATTTCATCGGGCTCCGCAACTACCAGACGCTCGCCGCCGACGAGCTCTTCTGGCAAGCGGTGCGCGTGTCGCTCAGCTACGCCGCCTTCGTCGTCCCACTCTGGATGCTCAACTCGCTCGCACTGGCGCTGCTGATGAACCAGCCCTTGCGGGGTGTGGCCGCCTTCCGCACAATCTACTACCTGCCGGCGATGCTTTCTGGCGTGGCGGTGAGCATGCTGTGGGCCTGGCTCTTCAATTACCGCTCCGGCCTGATCAACGCCGGTCTAAAGCTCGTGGGTGTGACCGGGCCGAACTGGCTGGGCAGTGCCGATTGGGCGCTCCTGGCCTTGATCATCATGAGCCAGTGGAGCGTCGGCTGGTATCTGCCGATTTGGCTTGGCGGTTTGCAGGGCATCCCAACCGAACTCTACGAAGCGGCCGAGATCGACGGTGCCGGATGGTGGGCTCGGCTCCTCAATGTGACACTGCCAATGCTGAGCCCCGTCATTCTGTACAACCTCGTCATGAACGTGATCTGGGCCACCCAGCTCTTCACGGAGCCATTGGTGATGACCGGCGGCGGCCCAGAGTTTTCCACGCTCAGCTATGTGCTCTACACCTACAACAACGCCTTCCAGTATCTGAAAATGGGCCAGGCATCGGCCATGGCCTGGTTGCTCTTCGTGGTGACGCTGGCGCTCACGGCGGTGGTGTTCCGCTCCAGCCCGTATTGGGTTCATTACGAGGCCGGCAGGAAGGGAGCATGATCACGAGTTCTGCTACTCCACAGGCAAGCGAGCGAGCGAGGGCCGCAACTCGCCGAACGCGCCGCAGCATAACCCATGCGCTGTCATATTTGGTGCTTGGCGTCGGCAGTCTGTTGTTTCTTGCGCCGCTGATCTGGCAGCTTACGACATCGTTGAAGACCAGTGCCGACACGGTTCGCTACCCGCCGGTGCTCTTCTCCAACCCGCCACAATGGCAGAATTATGCGATGCTGTTCGAGCGCTTTCCATTCGCGCGCTACGCCGCCAACTCGGCGCTCGTCACCAGCCTGGTGATCGTTGGTACATTGCTTTCGAGCTCGCTTGCCGCCTATGGCTTCGCCCGCCTGCGAATGCCGGGCCGCGACTTGATCTTTCTGATCTTGCTCAGCACGCTCATGCTGCCCGGCATCGTTCTGGTGATCCCGCAGTTCGTTTTGTTCCAACGCCTGCAGTGGGTCAATACGTACTACCCGCTGGTCGTACCGGCGTTCTTCGGCAATGCCTTCTCGACGTTCTTGCTGCGCCAGTTCTTTCTGAGCATCCCACACGAACTCGAAGACGCGGCGCGCATCGATGGAGCGGGCTACTTCCGCACCTACGCGCAGATCGCACTGCCACTGGCCTGGCCGGCGCTGCTCGCCGTTGCGCTCTACACTTTCGTTGGCGCCTGGAACGATTTCATCACGCCGCTGATCTATCTTGGCGACCGCGATATGTACACACTGCCGGTGGCGCTGCGCTTTCTGCAGGGCAGCGTCCGTAGCCGTCCCGAGCACCATCTGCTCATGGCTGCCGCAACGCTCGCGATTCTGCCGTGTGTGGTGGTGTTCCTGGTAGCCCAGCGCTGGTTCATTCAAGGCACGGTGGTGACGGGTGTCAAGGGCTGAAATCGCACGATGAAAGGTGAGGAGTATGTCGTATACCCGCCACATGGTCGCACCCCCGCCGCCACGTCGGATCGCGTATCCGCCAAGCACCCTGCTGCACGGCCTCGAATGGCTCGCGCCGGCCAGCAAATACCCCGGCAGCGGTACCGACATGCATTGGTGGACATGGGGCGACGACGATGCGCTGTATGTGGTGGACGACGACGGCGCCAATTTCGGCCTGCCGTGGAACTTTGGCCACCTGCTGCGTGTCACCGGCATACCGCCGCATCACGAGGTCGTTGAGGTCAGCCGCTTCCCAGGCCTCAAACGGCATGAGCCGGCCAAGCTCCGCTATGTCTGCGGTGCATTGGCAGTCGACTCGCGCCTCTATGTGTGCGCCTACGACTACAACTTCGATGACCCTGGCAGCCCAACCCATACGATCAGCGACGAGCAGCGCGATGTTGCACTTGCTTCGCCGCTCGATTGGCGCTTCATCAATATGATCTCAGCCAATGGTGGTGTGGCGGCGATCATGGCATCGGACGACTACGGCCAATCCTGGCAGCATGTGCCTGAACGCGATACGCCATACTTTTTCGGGCCGCGCTTCGGCGCACCGGCATTCGTTGGCTTTGGTCCAGGCTATAGCGGCGTACCGGAGCGTTTTGGCGCCTACGTCTATGCGATCTCCAACGACGAAAACTGGGAGAATGGCAACCATGTCTTTCTCGCGCGTGTTCCGCGACAGCGCGTGCTCGAACGCCACGCCTGGGAATTCTATATCGGCGGCCGTGATGCAGGTAACCCGCAGTGGAGCGCAGACGAAGGAGCGATGCGACCGATCCTCAGCGACCCCGGCCATGTTGGCCATCCAACCATGACCTACAATGCTGGCCTCGATCGCTTTTTGTTGACCTTTGGCAGCGATGTCACGCCACACTCGTACGGTATGCCACGCGAGTTCGCGCGCGACAACTGGCACTCGCAGCGTGAATTGCATATCTATGAGGGGCCCTCACCGTGGGGGCCGTGGTATCTCGTCCATTATGACCCGCACTGGGAAGGAATACACCTGGCATACCTGCCGCAGCTCCCGAGCAAGTGGCTGAGCAGCAACGGTTTGGAAGGTACACTGCTCTTTTCAGGCGACTATCGCTTTACGCCACTGCCGGAAGGTGAGCAGAGCTTTTACGGCTTCATGACACGCTCGTTCCGTCTGCTGCCAGCGACCTAATCGAGCACCAGCGCATAAACCGAGGGCACGGTAGGGAAGAAACTCCCTCCGTGCCCTCGGTGTTCTCCGTGGATCAAACTCGGGTCGGTCATCTCGAACGTGTCGATCAGGTTAAACTCCCTCCGTGCCCTCCGTGCCCTCCGTGCCCTCCGTGTTCTCCGTGGATCAAACCCTACCCGTCGCCGTCCTTGGGGCCGAAGCCGGCCTCGCCCATGTCCTCGATCGCCTGGCGGAAGGCGTCGAGGTCGGCCTCGTCCACTTCGCCGAGGTCATCGCTCATGCCGGCGTCATCGCCGTCACCTTCGAGCAGGGCACGTAGCGCGGCGCGGATCTTCTCATCCTCGTCGTTCTGCGGCCGTGGCGTGAGCGGGTCGCGGCCTTCGTTCGACTCGCCAAGCGCCTGACGCCCGTCGCCGTCGCGGCGCTGCGGCTGGGCGCTGAGTTCGCCAAGCATCTCTTCGGCCAGCTGCTTGCGCTTCTCGATCCCGGTGCCGGCCGGAATCAGCTTGCCGATCACGACGTTCTCCTTCAGGCCGCGCAGGTAGTCCACCTTGCCGGTGATCGCTGCTTCGGTGAGCACACGGGTGGTTTCCTGGAACGATGCCGCCGACAGGAAGCTATCAGTGGTCAGCGAGGCCTTGGTGATGCCGAGCAGCACGGTGGCCGCCGTGGCCGGCTCGCCGCCCTGGCTCACCACCTCGGCGTTCATGCGCCCGAACTCGCCGCCGTCGATCAACTCGCCGGGGAGCAGGCCGCTATCGCCCGGCTCCTCGATCCGCACGCGCCTGAGCATCTGGCGGACGATCACTTCGATGTGCTTGTCGTTGATGTCCACACCCTGCGAGCGGTACACCTTCTGGGCCTCGTTCACCAGGTAGCGCTGCACAGCTTCTTTGCCGCGCAGTTCGAGCAGCTCCTGCGGGTCGGCCGAACCCTCGGTGAGTTGCTGACCGGCCACCACGCGCGCGCCATTCTCGATCGTTGGCGCCAGGCGCGCGGTGTGCGGCACCACCGCCTCACGCTGCTCGCGATCCTCCTGGATCACCACCACTTTGTTCTCGCCGTGATCGAAGCGCACCTTGCCGGCCAGGCGCGCGACGATCGGCTCGCCGCCTAGGTCGCTGCGGTTGCTTTCGGCCAGCGCCTGACCCTCGGCTACCTCGGTGCCGTCGGCCACCAGCGGGACGTAGTGCCCCGGCAGCTCCTGCTCGTCGGTATACACCTCGGCCGAGACGACCCGGATCTTACGAAGCTCGTCCTCGCGCACGATCTCGACGATGCCGTCGATCTCGGCCAGGATCGACTTGCCCTTGGGCGAGCGAGCCTCGAAGATCTCCTGGACGCGCGGCAAACCCTGCGTGATGTCGTCGGCCGAGGCCACGCCACCGGTGTGGAACGTTCGCAGGGTGAGCTGCGTGCCTGGCTCACCAATCGACTGAGCGGCAATAATGCCGACCGCCTCGCCGATGTCTACCAGCTTGCCGGTAGCCAGGTTGCGGCCATAGCAGTAGCGGCAGATCCCGTGGTCGGCCTGGCAGGCCAGCGGCGAGCGTACGAATACGTCGTTCACGCCGGCGGCCTTGAAGCGCTGGGTGGGCGCTTCGTTGATCTCGTCGGAGCGCTCGGCCAAAATCTCGCCGGTCTTTGGATCGGACACCGGGGCGGCCAGAATGCGCCCGAGCATGCGCTGCTCGAGCTCCACCAGCAGCTCGGCGTCGTCCGAACGATGCAGCCACAGCCCTTCTTCGGCGCCGCAGTCCTCCATGTTGACGATGTTGTCCTGCGCGACGTCGATCAGGCGGCGGGTGAGGTAGCCGGCGTCGGCCGTTCGAAGCGCGGTGTCGGCCAGACCTTTGCGCCCGCCATGGGTGGACACGAAGTATTCGAGCACCGACAGCCCTTCGCGGAAGTTGGCCTTGATCGGCAGCTCGATGATCCGCCCGGTCGGGTCGGACATCAGGCCGCGCATGCCGGCCATCTGCGAAAGCTGGTTGATATTACCGCGCGCGGCCGAGTTGACCATCATCGCCACCGGGCCGTGTGGGTCGAGATTCACCTTGACCGCTTCGGTGGTGTCTTTGGTGGCCTTCTGCCAGATCTCGACGATCTCGCGGTAGCGCTCCTCTTCGGTGATCAGACCGCGGCGGAACTGCTTCTCCACATCGGCAACACGCTGCTCCGATCCTTTGATGATATCGGCCTTAGCGCGTGGCACCTCCACGTCTTCGATGCCGACGGTCATGCCGCCGCGGGTGGCGAAGCGGAAGCCAAGCGCCTTGATCTTGTCGGCCTGCTCGGCAGTCTTCTCCGAGCCGTAGTAACGCGCCAGCTCATCGGTCGGCCGGTCGCCGTACAACTCGCGGATGCTATCGAGATCGTCGTCCGACAAGTTGTTGACGTTGGTGTAGTACTTGTAGCAGTCGGCGATGATCTCTTTCAGGCCCTTCTTCGCCACCAGGCGGTTGCGGAAGCGCATCGGCTCCAGCAACTCGTTGTTGAAGATGATGCGCCCGATCGTGGTTTCGAGCAGCATGCGCGGCGTGCCGTCGTCGGCCGGGGTCAATTCGCGCACACCCCGGTCGTTCTCGCCGTACACTGTGCCATTCATGCGAACCCAGATCGGCGCCTGGATGTCCACCACGCCCTTGTCGTGCGCGAGGAGCGCTTCGTCGATCGAAGCGAACAGCTTGCCGCTTCCGGGCGCGCCGTCCTTCACCATGCTCAGGTAGTAGCAGCCGAGCACAATGTCCTGCGACGGGGTGACGATCGGGTCGCCGGTGGCGGGCGAAAGCAGGTTGTACTTCGAGAGCATTCGCAGCCGGGCCTCTTCCTGCGCCTTGCGCGAAAGCGGCACGTGCACGGCCATCTGGTCGCCGTCGAAGTCGGCGTTGAAGGCCGAACACACCAGCGGATGCAGCTGGATGGCCGAGCCTTCGATTAGCTTGGCTTCGAAGGCCTGGATCGAAAGCCGGTGCAGCGACGGCGCGCGGTTGAGCAGCACCAGGTAATCCTTGATCACCTCTTCGAGTACGTCCCATACTTCGGGGCGCACGCGCTCGACGATCCGTTTGGCGCTCTTGATGTTGTGGGCAAAGCCCTTTTCCACCAGCCGGCGCATGACGAACGGCTTGAACAACTCCAGCGCCATCTTCTTCGGCAGGCCGCACTGGTGCAACGCCAGGTTCGGGCCGACCACAATCACCGAGCGACCGGAGTAGTCCACACGCTTGCCGAGCAAGTTCTGGCGGAAGCGGCCCTGCTTGCCTTTGAGCATGTCGCTCAGGCTCTTGAGCCGGTGCTTGCCCTTGCCGCTCACCGCACGCCCACGCCGGCCGTTGTCGATCAGGGCGTCTACTGCCTCCTGCAACATGCGCTTCTCGTTCCGCACGATGATCTCGGGCGCGTTGAGCTCCATCAGGCGCTTGAGACGGTTGTTGCGATTGATCACGCGCCGGTACAGGTCGTTCAGGTCGCTTGTTGCAAACCGACCGCCGTCGAGCTGCACCATCGGACGCAGTTCGGGCGGGATCACCGGCAGCATGGTCAGGATCATCCACTCGGGGCGGTTGCCGCTCTTGCGGAAGGCCTCGACCACGCGCAGGCGCTTGGTGGCCTTTTTGCGTCGCTGGCCTTGGGTGGTATGCACCTCGACCTGCAGGTCTTCGGCGAGCTTCTCCATGTCGACGGTGCGAACGATCAGTTCACGCACCGCGCCGGCACCCATATCGGCCTTGAAGGCACCCGGCGCGACATCACGCAGTTGGCGGTACTCCTGCTCGGTGAGGATGCGCTTGAGCTTGATGCTGTCGAGCAGTTCGAGCTTTTCCTTCTCTTCGCGCACCAGCGTGTCGATCTGGCGCTGGAGGCTTTCCTGCAGCCGCTCGCGCTCCTGCGTGACCTCGTATTCCTTGCGCTCGCGCTCGGCGTCGGTGAGCGTCTCGGCCTCGGACATATCGCGCTGGCGGCGGGCTTCGAGCTGTTCGAGTTCCTGATCCAGTAACTCATCAAGCTGGTCGAGCACTTTCTCGCCGATCGTCTCGCCCTCTTCCACAAGCGTGACGCCACGGAAGGCGATGTCCTCTTCGGCTACCTCGCCGCCCTTCTCTTCGAGATCGCTCCGCAGCCGCTCGCCCTCGACGGTGATCGCCTCGCGCTGGGCCTTGTAGTCTTCGTCGATGCGCCGCTGCGTGGAAACCTGCGCGCTTTCCATGCCGCCCAGGTCCTGCGTGAGCTGCGATGAGATCTCGACACGCTTGGAGTCGGCTTCGTTCTGGATGCGCTCGCGCTTCTCTTTGTAGTCTTCCTGCAGCTGGATACGCAGTGCGCCCTTCATGGCATCATCGACATTCGTGATGATGTAGGACGCGAAGTACAGCACACGCTCCAGATTGCGCGGCGAGATGTCGAGCAGCAACCCGAGCCGGCTCGGTGTGCCTTTAACAAACCAGATGTGCGATACAGGCGATGCGAGTGTGATATGGCCCATTCGATCGCGCCGAACCTTCGATCGCGTTACTTCGACGCCGCATTTATCACAAACGACGCCTTTATAGCGTACGCGCTTGTATTTTCCACAATAACATTCCCAATCCTTTTGAGGGCCAAAAATACGCTCGCAGAACAATCCGTCGCGTTCTGGCTTTAGTGTTCTATAATTAATAGTCTCTGGCTTTGTTACTTCACCATGAGACCATCCCAAAATGTCTTCAGGCGATGCAAGGCTAATTCGAATTGCGTTGAAGTCGTTGATCTCGAGCATTGTGTTCTCCTATGCCCTTATTCCAACGGTAGGCGCGATTGTGTCAGTTGAGCATCGTTACCGCCGAAATAATTTTTTCGGTCGCTTTTGCGATCTTCTGCCGCACTGCCGACATCTCGCCGTCGTCCAAGATACGCAGGAAATTTCTCGCGCATTCGCTCCGTGATCGTTCCACGCTGCGGCGTCTTCTTCGGCTGCCATGCAATGATGTTGTGTGCGAGTTCAGTTTTGCGCTCCATCGCCAGCCCGGCGTTCTCGACGTACAGCCAGGCCGCAAGACACTTCACGCGCGTCGTACTCCACTTGATCGCCCAGTTATCGCGGTTGCGCTGCGGTGTTGGCGCTGGTATGCCGGTTGCATCGTCGATCGCAGCAGCGAGCGCCGTCAGGAAGTGCGGCGCACCTGAATAAATCTGGAGGATCGGCCGATCGCCATTCCATGAAAGCGTGCCGTCTCCGTCGACGACGCCACGAACGTAGTGGGGCAGCAGCGTTGCTGGAATCGTCGGGAAACCGATTGTACGAGACTTTCGGGGCGAACCACCATGACGTTCGATGTCTCGGTACATCTCGACACTACAGAAGGTGATCTTGTAGGTCTTTCCCGCTTCAGACACTTTTCGCAGATGATAGTTCCCACCGATGTGGTGCGCGACACGGACGAGGTGCTCGCGATCGTTGCTTGCGATCTCGATCTCGTACGCGCCGGTGCTGTTCTTGATGCGCATGCAGCCGTCCGTCCACCACAGCCCGAGCACATACGCCATTTCGGGCGACCAGGAGCGAAAGAAATCGGCGTGTCGTGGTGGTCGTGCCATTGAAGCCCTCCGACGGGTAGTAGAACAAATATGCTGTTCTACCGCCGCCGGAGAGCCAAGGATACGGCTAGAACTCTCCTCTTTCCATACCGGAGAGGTTGATACCATCGAGCGCCGCGAGATCGCTGTCCACATCGTCGGTGAGTTCGACCGGCGTCTCGTCGGCCGAAAGCACCTCGACCGATAAGCCAAGCGATTGGAGTTCCTTGATCAGCACCTTGAAGCTTTCGGGCACGCCGGCCTCCTGGATCGGCTCACCCTTCACGATCGCCTCATAGGTCTTCACGCGGCCCACCACATCGTCCGACTTGACCGTCAGCATTTCTTGGAGGATGTACGCCGCGCCATAGGCTTCAAGCGCCCAAACCTCCATTTCGCCAAAGCGCTGGCCACCGAACTGCGCCTTGCCACCAAGCGGCTGCTGTGTCACAAGGCTGTACGGGCCGGTCGAGCGGGCGTGGATCTTGTCTTCGACCAAGTGGGCGAGCTTGAGCATATAGATATAGCCCACCGTAACCGGGTGATTGAACGCCTGGCCGGTGCGGCCATCGTACAGCGTGATCTTGCCGTCTTCCGGGAGTTCAGCGCGGTCGAGCCACTCCTTGATCTGCGGCTCGGTGGCCCCATCGAACACCGGGGTTGCAATGCGGTAGCCAAGGCGCGCCGCTGCCCAACCAAGGTGCGTTTCCAGGATCTGACCGATATTCATACGGCTCGGCACACCGATCGGGTTCAGGATGATATCGACCGGGCGGCCATCGGGCAGGAACGGCATGTCCTCGATCGGCAGAATGCGCGAGACAACGCCCTTGTTGCCATGCCGACCGGCCATCTTGTCGCCGGCGCTGATCTTGCGTTTCTGGCACAACAGCACATCCACACGCTGATTCACGCCAACCGGCAGCTCGACGTCGTCCTCGCGCACGAAGACGCGCACGTCGATCACCTTGCCGCGCACGCCGTTCGGCACCCGCAAGGACGAGTCCTTCACCTCACGCGCTTTTTCGCCAAAGATCGCGCGAAGCAGGCGCTCCTCAGCCGTCAGATCCGTTTCGCCCTTGGGGGTGATCTTGCCGACAAGGATATCGTTCGGCTGCACCTCGGCACCTACATAGATGATGCCGCGTTCGTCGAGATTACGCAGGCTGTCCTGGCCGACGTTCGGAATGTCGCGTGTGATCTCCTCCGGGCCGAGCTTGGTATCGCGCGCCTCGACCTCATATTTTTCGATATGGATCGAGGTAAAGATATCCTCGCGCACCAAACGTTCCGAAACCAGAATGGCGTCCTCGAAGTTGCCGCCCTCGAACGGCAGGAAGGCGACGAGCACATTTTGGCCGAGCGCCAGTTCGCCGTTGTCGGTGGACGAGCTATCGGCGATGATCTCGCCCCTGCGGACACGCTGACCGCGCACCACCGACGGGCGCTGATTGATGCAGGTATCCTGGTTCGAGCGCATGAACTTTCGCATGCGATACTCGCGCTCTTCGCCGGCATCTTCCAAGACCACGATCCGGTCGCCCGTGGACGAGAGCACCACGCCATCGCCGCGCGCCACCACTACCTGGCCCGAGTCGCGCGCTGCCAGATATTCCATGCCCGTGCCGACGATCGGCGCGTCCGGGCGCAACAGCGGCACCGCCTGGCGTTGCATGTTCGAACCCATCAGCGCGCGGTTCGCGTCGTCGTGTTCGAGGAACGGGATCAGCGCCGTGGAGACCGAGACGACCTGTTTGGGCGAGACGTCCATGTAATCGATGCGGTCGATCGGCTCGTTGACGAAATCTTCCGCAAAGCGGCACGAGATCACGCCCGCAAGAAAGCGGTTATGCTCATCGAGCGGCGCGTTAGCCTGAGCGACGACGAACTTCTCTTCCTCATCGGCGGAAAGGTAATCGACCTCCTGCGACACCACCGGGCGGATCTTGATCGACTTCAGCGGCGTCTCGACAATTCGCTCGGCGAGGGCGCGATTGATCTCCTGGCCGGCCTCGGCGATCGTCGCATCGGTCTTCGGGTCGATGATGTCCTCGCGCAGGATCTGGCCGCGCAAGAGTGCAACGGTCATGCGCTTGGCCGTTTCAGCGTCCACGCGCGAGCCACGGGCAGCGATCAGATCGCCGGTTCGCAGGTCACGAACATCGCGCAAGAGCAGGCCCTGGCGCTGCCACTCGGCGGCATTGAGCACCTCGCGATACACCTTGCGATACGGCGTTTCGAGGAAGCCCATTTCATTGACGCGCGCAAAGGTCGACATCGTGCCGATCAGACCGATATTCGGCCCTTCCGGTGTTTCCACCGGGCAGATGCGGCCGTAGTGCGAATGGTGCACGTCGCGCACCTCGAAGCCGGCGCGGTCACGCGAAAGCCCGCCGGGACCGAGGGCCGAAAGGCGGCGCTTGTTCGTCAACTCCGCGAGCGGATTGGTCTGATCCATGAACTGTGACAGCTGCGAGCCGCCGAAGAACTCGCGCATCGCCGCCACAACCGGCCGGATGTTGACGAGCGCGTTCGGCGTGGCCGTATCGGGATCCTGGAGCGACATACGCTCCTTGATCACGCGCTCCATACGCAGCAGGCCAACGCGAAACTGCTGCTGGATCAACTCGCCCACCGTGCGAACGCGGCGGTTCCCAAGGTGATCGATGTCGTCGGCATGCAGTCCAGGCACCTTGTTATTGAGCTGGATGATGCGCTCGACGATCTTATAGATATCGTTGGGCAGCAGCACGCGCACCTTAAGATCGGGCGTTTGGGCGCGAATCTCGGCCCGGCCGTCTTTTTCCCAAAGATTCTTGTTCAGCTTATAGCGACCGACTTTGGCCAGGTCATAGCGGCGTGGGTTGAACAACAGGCTTTCGAGCAACGAGCGCGCATTTTCGAGCGTGGGCGGATCACCGGGGCGCAGGCGCTTATACAGCTCCATGAGCGCTTCCTTGGTATGCCGCGCCGGGTCTTTATCGAGCGTGACCTTGATATACTGCTGTTCTTCGGGCGTCATGTGCGCGAACAGCGCCAGCACATCCTCGTCCTTGCCGCGCTGATCGAGCTCGTTATCGGGCGACCACTGTCCTTCGCCGTTGGGCTGAGCATGCCAGCCGAGCACCGCGCGCAGCAGGATCGTGACCGGAATCTTGCGCTTGCGATCGACCTTGACCGAGATCACATCGCGCTTGTTGGTTTCGAATTCGAGCCACGCGCCACGGTTCGGGATCAGCTTGGCAGAGTGGAGGCCGCGGCCGCTGGTAGGGTCTTTATCTTCTTTGAAATACACGCCCGGCGAGCGGATCAACTGCGAAACGACCACACGCTCCGCGCCGTTGATCACAAACGTCCCGTTCTCGGTCATGAGCGGGAAATCGCCGAGAAAGATCTCGCTTTCCTTGAGTTCGCCGGTGCTAAGAATACGCAACTGGACGTTCACACGCAGCGGCGCGGCATACGTCATATCACGCTCGCGGCACTCATACTCATCGAAGCGCGACTCACCGAACTGATAGTCCAGAAAGCGCAGCTCCATATTCTTGCCGGTAAAGTCCGTGATCGGCGAGATCTCATCGAACAGCTCGCGCAGCCCCTCTTTCCGAAACCACTCGAAGCTATTCACCTGGGTTTCGATCAGCGTCGGCACCTGGATTGCGTCCTGGATCTGCGCGAAGGAGAAGCGCTGGATCTTGCCACGGTGCAAACCATCGATACCCGGGTCATTGGGCAGGATCAACGGCTGAAGAACGACACTTTCGGTCAACGGGGGCATGGGCACCTCGCACTGATGAGTAGCGAGCAGTCAACAGTCAATACACAGTAGTCAGTACACGCTGTTTGGCAACACGCAGCATCGCGCCACTGCCGTCTGACTACTGACTACCGAACTACCGACTACTGAACTACTGGCTCCTAACATGCCGAAAACACGAAACGCCATCTCAGTGGTCTAGCACTGGGGCTACAACCACTGTGTCGACGTTCGTGGAAACAAGACAAGACGGAGAAGGATGCACGAATGGGCGTGCGTAAGCCTTCGCGTGTGGAATCGGGGGCGATCCTCCTCTCTCCGGCTCCTCCTTCAGTCTGCGAAAAGCAATGATACCACTGGCTGAACATGTTGTCAAGAACTAAAAAGTGGTTCAAAGTGGTTCTGCTCGATCCTAGGACATGAGCAAAGTCGTGAGGTACGATCACGCCCGGCCCGTAAACGGGCGGGCTACTCGTCGCAAAGCCTGACGCCCAGAGGGCACCCGGCAGACTCATACAGGCCGCCGGGTACCCTTTGGGTGCCGGCCTTCGTCCCCGTAGCCGAGGCGTTTACGCCCACGGTGCCGGCCGGCTCTGACTTTGCTCATGCCCTGAGCTCTCCGCTCGGTCGCAGGGCCGATGGCGGCACCGAGCCGTGTATGCTATAATTGCTCGCAGAGGCGTTGACGGAGACGAGTAGGCGGCCGAATACCGGTTCAGCGAGCGCGCGATGGTGCAAGGCGCGCACGGAGCCGTCGCCGAAGATCCCTCCCGAGCCGAACGGCGAACACGCGAGTTTTGAGTTCTCAGTTCTTAGTTTTGAGTTAGCCGGCAATGCAGCCGTTCTCGAACTCAAAACTCAAAACTAAGAACTGAGAACTTGGTCGGTAGCTGGTTCCGGAATCGCCCGCCGTTACCTGGGCGGGAGCGTGATGGCGCTCCACAAAGCGCAACAGATTTGCGATTATTGATTTTGGATGTTGGATCGGCACGGTAGCGATCCAACATCGAAAATCGGCAATCGAAAATCGGTTGAAGCGGGGTGGTACCGCGGGGCTGTTCGGCCTCGTCCCCTGGTGGGGGCGGGGTTTTTTGATTCCCGCCTCCGGACGCTAGGCGCTGCAACGGGCGCCGATAAGTCAGGAGGGTTGTGCGATGACGTTTCAGCCGGTGGACACCAGGGTCAGCTTTCCGAAGCTGGAAGAAAACGTGTTGGAACTGTGGAAGCAGCGCCGGGTGGTGGAAAAGAGCCTGGCGGCGGGCAAGGAACCGTGGGTCTTCTACGAAGGCCCGCCGACAGCCAACGGGCGGCCGGGGCTGCACCACGTAATCGCCCGGATCTTCAAGGACGTGGTGTGCCGCTACCGCGCGATGCAGGGCTACAAGATCATCGGCCGGCGCGAGGGCTGGGACACGCATGGCCTGCCGGTCGAGATCGAGGTCGAGCGCAAGCTGGGCTTCAGCGGCAAGCC
>Ga0224722_1001217_pt1 | contig 14386 bp, 14 predicted proteins | sample Balambano_FR1_Me_FD_161646 | JGI IMG/M metagenome (GOLD analysis project Ga0224722, IMG submission 161646) | Freshwater sediment microbial communities from Lake Towuti, South Sulawesi, Indonesia - Balambano_FR1_MetaG | ecosystem: Environmental > Aquatic > Freshwater > Lake > Sediment | place... | reverse complement strand
GGAGAATAGGGGGATAGGGGGATAGGGGGATAGGATTCTACTCAAATCATAACTTATCATAATTATCTTATCCCGAAGGGATGCCTTCGGCAAAAATACGTGTACTATCATGAAAAAAAGACAATACATCGTTGCCGGCAACTGGAAAATGAATAAAACCTACGAAGAGGGGCGCGACCTGGCAAAAGATATTGTAGAACGCCTGCAACCCTCGCCCGTCCTCGCCGTGCTGGCTACTCCTTTTATTCACTTGAATAGTATTAGTAATATAATAAAAGGGGTGTCCAATTTAAAACTCGCGGCGCAGAATTGCCACCAGGAAGAATCCGGGGCGTACACGGGTGAGGTGTCGGCAGGAATGCTGCAATCGGTCGGGGTAGAATACGTCCTTATCGGGCATTCCGAACGGCGGGAGTATTTTCAGGAATCGGATGAACTGTTGGCAAAAAAAGTGAATGCCGTTTTAAATAAAAAACTGGTTCCCATCTTTTGCTGCGGTGAAAAACTGGAGGTACGCGAAGCGGATCAACATTTGGAATTGGTAGCACATCAGCTTAAAAATGCCCTGTTTCATTTATCATCCGAGCAATTTTCCAAAGTCGTTATCGCTTATGAACCCGTCTGGGCAATCGGCACCGGCAAAACCGCCTCACCCGCCCAAGCCCAGGAAATGCACCTGCACATTCGTAATCTTTTGGCAAGACAATACGGCGAAGAAGCTGCCCAAACCTCCACTATTCTCTACGGCGGCAGCGTTAACCCCGCTAATGCCAAAGAATTGTTTCAACAACCCGATGTGGACGGCGGCTTGGTCGGCGGTGCTTCCCTCAAAGCCGAAGATTTTGTCACCATTGTAAATAGTTTTTAGTGTATTTAAGTGTTTGTGTGTTAACGAATTATTGCTTGTTGCATTCGCTTATTCAGACATCAACACACAAACACATTGACACATCTACACAGTAGTGTAACTTTTTTGGTATAAAAATCCGACTTTTAGTACACATTTTAAGAACAGTTTTGTTAAATTTGTTAAATTCCTATTTAGAAGTGCGATGGTGTTAAGGTGCAATGGTGCTATGAAACAATAACACTATAATACCCTAACACCATCGTACCCTAACGCCAATGTGTACTGCCGATGAATAGCATCGTTACCCAACGCTTTTTGGAATGCCACAACAAGCTGCGCAAAGATAACCGCGTGCGTTCCAGCCGTCAGTTTGCGGTGGCGCTGGGCTATTTGCCGCAGAGCCTGAGTGAAATCATCAAAGGGCGGCGTGATGTGACCATTGAGTTGATTCGAAAGGCAGTGGAATTGTATAAAATGAATCCGGTCTATCTCTACACCGGCGAAGGACCGATGTTTATGACCGATGAAACACAGTCGGATTTTCGGGTACTCACCATTGTGACCAACGCGGAGGAAGACGAGCGCATTGTACACGTGCCCGTGCCGGCGCAGGCAGGCTACGCCAGTAACTACGGCAGCCCCACGCTCATTCAGGACTTACCCAGCTTCACCCTGCCGGAATTTAAATACAAAAGCGGTACCCATCGCTGTTTTGATGTGGCAGGCGACAGTATGGAACCCCTGCTTTTTGAAGGCGATAAAGTAGTGTGCAGCTATATAGAACCTGCACTCTGGGAATCTACTATTAAGGATAATCATGTGTACGTCCTTGTTACGCGGGGCGATATCGTTGTGAAACGAGTGGTAAATAAGTTAAAAGAAAATAAATACCTGGAATTACATTCTGATAATGATTTTTATGAAATGTACAAAATGAATTTCGGCGAGCTGCGGGAAGTTTGGCTGGTACGCACTAAAATCTGTCCCTTCCTCCCGCAAAACCGCAATCATTTGTACGAAGAACTAAATGCTTTGAAAAAAGTAGTACAGGAACAGTCGCGCCTCATTCAGGAACTGTTGGAAAGACCGAGAGATCAAGTGACTAAGTGACGGAGGGAGCGCAGACAGATGAGATGAGTATGGATGGATAATTTGTAAAGAGTGACATGAATACATCAACACACTAACACAAAAAAATGAAAATTATCGGAAAAGTTGTTTATCAGAATATCGGCACGGGCTTTTGGGGCATCATAGATAACAAAGGCAATGAATGGCGACCCGTCAATATGCCCGAACAACTCAAGCATGAAGGCGCGCAAGTGACCGTAGAAGCGCAGGAAGTGGACGAAATGTCGGTTTTTATGTGGGGCACGGCGGTGAAAATTGTTTCGTTTCACACGCTAAGCCCTTAAAAATTAACATTTTATTTGTAGCTTGTGACTTTAAAACTTAATTTCACCAAAACCCACACCTTAAACACATGACCTTAGTTGACCAAATTCGGGAGTTGATCGCCGAAGGCGAGACGAGAAAATCACTGCAAGAACTCTATAACTATGTAAAGGAAAATAATGCGGATGTAATAGACCGCTTGGTACTGCTGCGCAATCGAATGGAAAACCTGGAGCGCGCCGTGCAAAGTGGTACGATAGACGACCGCGAGGAAGCCATTGAAAAAGCTAAAATCAACGAAGCCATCCTGAAAATATTACCGCAACTCACGCCCGAATACATTGCGCAGGCAAGCGAGAAGGTGGAGTCGCTGGTGATACCGGAAAAAGCCACGCCCACGCCCGCCCGAAATACGAGGATGTTTTACCTCATCGGAGGGGCAGTCGCTTTGCTGGTGATTTTAATAATGTTATTCAATAGCGGAGGTTCCGGCGCGGAAGATCAAATGCAGGAAGCGGATATTGCAGCAGAAGAACCGGGGGCTGAGCCAGGTTTAAATCCTGCCGAAGGCACTTTGTTGTACGATGTCATTACAGCACATGACGGGTATGCCGTTTGGAAATCAGTATATAACGAGGCAAACGGACAAAGTATTTTTATAATGGAAAGCGACGAAGTTTTTCAGGAAATTAAAGACGATCAGGTTGTAGGTACTTTTAAAATCGTGGCTAATTCTACCAATTACGTAACGATGTACGATTCAGAACGTGAATTGATGCTGCGGATCGGCAACACCAAAGTCCAGTTTCAAAAGGAGGGCGAAGATTACTGGAATGATTTATATACAGGCGAGTGGGTCACGCCTGCCGATGCGCAATAGACGAAGTGAGGGATGGTGATTTGCCATATCTTTTAATGTTTCAACACCACGGTACCCAACTGCCGTGCCAGGTCATTCCGCATCGCGTTCAATTTTTGCTGCACCTTGAGGTGCGCCACCAACTGCTCGGCATCCTCCGGATTGCTTAATTTATCAATCGCCTGCAAATTGCGCTCACACATTCGTACGATTTTGCGCAATTTAAAGCGCAGTAAAGCCTGTGTGCTGTCTTTATTATAATTTTGCTCCGGCAAATGCTGACTTAGATAAACATCGTGTTTTTTCTCCCAATTTTCACTGTAATCATACGGAAAAGTCAGCAAATTCGCTGCTAACTGACTGATCGAGTTGTCAATATGATGCGTGAAATACTGCGGTGTAACCGGTAATTTTTCTACCAGTAAATGCAAGGTCTCTTTGATTACTTTCTGATACAAACGATTATCAAATTCTTCAATCACATCTTCAATATTACTTAAAATGTATTCCGCCACGCTGATTTGATGTTCTGCATCATAGAGTTCGCCCCCGGCGGCGATTAAAATTCGGGCAATGTCTTTTTCCTGAAATTCGTCGCCCAGGTGTGCGTCATCCGGCACGACGGGCGGGGGCGGTATCGAGGTATCCGACACCGACTCGCTCAGGCGGTTTTCGTCGTCGGCTTGGGCACGGGGTTCCAGCGCAGCTTTTTGCTTTATTTTTTGCAACTGCTGCACCACCACGCGGTTTACCTCATTCACCAAAATCTGCTCCTCCACGCTCATCTGCCGGGCGCATTCCTGAATAAAAAACGCTCGTTTGATCGGGTCGGGCATTTTGCCGATACTCGACACAATATCTTTCACCAAACCGGCGCGCTTCACCGGATCACGACCGGCTTCCTGTAATAATAAATCGGTTTTAAATGTAATAAAATTTTTCGCTTTATTATTCAAATACTCCTGAAACTCCGTTTTTCCGGCTTTGGCTAAATATGAATCGGGGTCTTCGCCCTCCGGTAGCAATACGACTTTTACATTCAAATCCTGTTCTAAAATTAAATCCAGACCCCGCAGAGCCGCTTTGATGCCTGCCAAATCGCCGTCGTAGAGCATTTTGACGTTCGGCGTGTAGCGTTTAATCAAACGAATCTGCTCCACCGTCAGTGAAGTGCCCGACGATGCCACCACATTTTCAATACCGCCCTGATGCAAACTGATTACATCGGTATAACCTTCTACCAGGATACATTCATCCTGCTGCTGAATGGCTTTTTTGGCAAAAAACGCGCCGTATAATGTTTTGCTCTTATTATAAATTTCCGACTCCGGCGAGTTAATGTATTTCGGTGCTTTTACATCTTTTTGTAAAATCCGACCCGCAAAAGCAATCACTTTCCCGGAAATATTATGAATTGGAAACATCACCCGATCTCGAAAAAAATCATTATCATACTGGGAAGCTAATCCAACCCGTCGCAACAGATCAACGTGATAACCGCTCTGCACCGCAGTCAATACAAACGTATCGCGCTTCTCCGGGGCGTAGCCCAAGCCGAATTTTTCGACCGTTTCCCGCCGGAAGCCCCTGTTTTTAAAATAACTCAAGCCCACACTTTTGCCCCGGTCGGTGTTCAACAGTTGATCCTGGTAAAAATTTTTGGCGTATTCCGTGATGATGTAAAGGCTATCTGCCAGTTGCTTTTCGCGAATGGCTTCCTGGGAGGTGACGGTTTCTTCGAGTTCGATATTGTATTTTTGAGCCAGATGGCGAATGGCTTCCGGGAAGGTGAGTTGCGCCTGCTCCATCAGAAACTGCACGGCGTTGCCAACCTTGCCGCAGCCGAAACACTTGTAAATGTTTTTAGTAGGCGACACATTGAACGACGGCGTTTTTTCATTGTGAAACGGACATAGCCCGATCAGATTCACCCCGCGCCGCCGCAAGGTGACAAACTCCCCGACTACGTCTTCTATCTTCACCGTATCGAGTACCTCTTGTACGCTTTTTTGAGAAATCATTTTTAATGTGCCAATGTGTTGTGTTCATCCAAAATTTGAGATTCCCGGTAATCACCCCTTCATCATCGGTTTTTGATACTCTCCGGAAAGGATGCGTTTTTTTAGAATCTGTAAAGTTTTCAAATCCAATTTTTCCGGTTTTTCTTTCAATTCGATGCCGCGCAGTTGAACTTCCGTGTCTATTTCATGGAGCAGCGTAGCGCGTTCTCGCTCCTGCCGGGTGGCTTCGAGGGCTTTTTTGTCAACCGGCGTAGCAGTGGCAGGATTCACAACAGCAGTAGGGCGCTCGGTCAGCACGCTGTTTTTACTACTTTTCAAGTAATAAACCAACCGCTGACCATTTGTATCGGGAGACTTTTTTTCGAATACCAGTTCGTCGGCGGTGAGTTTGTAAATTGCGTAAGTACCGCCGATAGGCGTGGTTTGAGCCGTTTCGTCTTGCGCTTCTGCGGCGATGTGGAGCGTGCGTTTATCCGGGCGTTGCCAGGTGCCCCGCACGCTGCGCGGACCCACGGTGCCATTGAATTGCCCGCCCGCCGAAAATTTGAACGCCACATAATCGCCTGCATGAAGTGCTGCGGTTCCATTGGTTAGCCGGTAAATTTTAAACGTCGTCCAGGTTTTGTCCTGCAACAATTTTTGTCGTTTGGCATCTATTTTCACTGCTTTTTGAGTTGCAAACGTAAAAGGCACATTTTCAATACTTTGCGAGAATAGTTGCCCTGCAAAACAAAGCAATAAACCATATAACAAGATTGATTTCACGGTGTTTTTATTTATAAAATTAGGATAAAAAAACGCATGATTGGTAGCAGTACGGACTCCTTACTGCCAATTGCCTCCTTCAATTTATTTTCAACGTTTAAAAATAAAAAACTCGGCGGATTTCGGGGTGAATTGTACCGATAAAGCCTCTGTCGGTTTGCGCGTCATCTGAATGGGTAAAGTGTGCTTGCTCTCTCGCAGCGGGGCTTTTCGCAGGTCAATTTCCACCACAAAATCGCCGGTATCTATGCTGTTGTACTTGCTCAAACCGATGATACAGGTCACTTTCACCTTTTCGGGGAAGTAGCGCAAACTGTCCGGCGCATGGCGCACTTGCAGCGGGATGAACAACGATTTTTCGGTTAGCTGTTCTACCGGCACGGTCAGTTGTACCTCGGTGGTGTTCAGGCTTAATTCCGGCGGCGGCAGGCGTAGTGCAACACGTTTGGTGAGAGTTGATTGCAGGTTTTTTAACCCGGTTGGGGAAGCAATTCGCCAATGAACTATATTTTTTAACAGAGAATTCGGACCGCTCACCACCACGCTATCCGGCTCAAACTGCACCGGTGCCTGCAACATATACCCCGGCAGAAAGGTCAGCGAATCGGTCATTACCACCGGCACTTTTTTGCTCAAACCCGACTCCAGTTGTAAGTTAATGGGTTCATAATTGTACTCCGCAATTTTAATACTGTTGAAAGTCAGGTTTTGCTCCAGGCTTCGGCGAATGGCTTGTTGCGTCAGTTCTGTGGGTGCCTCCGCCCCGGTCAAGTCATACGAAAGTTTCACGCTTGGTCGGAGCAAATAGTCAAACATCAACTCCCAGCCGCTCCCTTCCACCCGCACCTCCAGGCGCTCCGGGGGGCGGGCTGCGAAGGTTTTACCGGTAGGTACTTCGAAGTGAAAAAGCACGGTTTTTCGGGTGTTATAAGTACGCGATAGCTTTATCAACAACCAGAAAATCAGCGCAATACCGATACACACCAGAAATATACTTCTATCCTCCCTCGGCAGCAGCAGCATCTTCCGGTTTCCGATCTGCCACCTCTGATTGTTTATGTTGAGCCGTTGTAGCATACAGACTTTGGGTCAATTCTTTGGAAATGGCGTTTTTTGTCACCCGAAGATACGTTTTTGGACTCACCTCCAGGGTAACAATTTCTCCGTCTATTTTGGTAATTTTTCCGAGCAAGCCGCTGGCAGTCACTACCTCCGTACCTTTAGAGAGCGCATCCTGGAAGGCGCGCTGCTCGCGTTGCCGCTTCATCTGCGGACGAATCATAAACAACCAGAAAATGGCTAACATCAATCCAAAAAACAGGATGCTGCTCGAACCGGCTCCTGCCTGTAGTAATAAAATGGATAGTAGATTCATGTTGTAATAATTTGAAAATAAAAGGGTTTCACAAAAAATGACAGCCTACTGCCGTACCTCGCTTTTTTAAACTCCCATCCTGTCTTGCCAGTCAACGGAACAGGAAGTACACGGCGGCGTTAAACGGAGCTTTTTGAACGTTTTCACAAAGTTTGACTTGCCTCATCGGCAAGAAAGTACACCTGAAGTGCAGGGTAAAATCTTGTTCATTCCACCCCATACCGAAGGGGTCACCAGGTGAAAGGGATGCCTTATGGCACAAATGCTGATTTACGGTTGCTTTGCCTCTACCACCCCCGTCAGGTGCACCACCGTTTCTGAAGGGTAGGTGTTGGCAGTGATCGTAATAGGTTTGTGCTGCCGTCCGTCTTTATTAGCAGCGTTAAAACGCACCTTGATTACGCTGGTTTCGCCCGGCGCAATGGGTTCCTTTTTCCAGTCCGGTACGGTGCAACCGCAGGTGGCACTGGCATCGCTGATGACGAGCGGCACTTTGCCGGTATTGGTAAATTCAAAGGAATGCTCTATGACTTCCCCTTCCCGAATGACTCCAAAATTATGTTCGGTTTCTAAAAAAAACATTTTAGCTACGTTCACCGTGTCCACCAATCCATCTGCCGACACCGGGTTGCGAATGATGTCTGACACAATGCCACCCGGATTGATTTCCTCCACGCGTTTGTCGCTTGCCGCATTTTGATGGCAGGCATTTACACATAATCCTAATCCAATAATAGTGACCCAACAGTTCTTCATAACTTATTTTTAAAACGCTCCCAAAAATAGCGTATTTCTTTTTAAATAAAACCAAATAATTTTGCCGATGGTTGAAGGAGTATATTAGTCGCGCAGATTGAATCAAACAGATTTGCTAAATCTTTAAACCTTTATAAAAAAATTCATGCGAGTATTTCTGATCGGATTCATGGGCTGCGGCAAAAGCCACGTAGGCAAACAACTATCGGCGCGCACCGGTTGGCAGTTTGTAGATTTGGACAACCGGATCGAAATGCAAGAGCAGTTTTCCATTGCCGATATTTTTAACGCAGTGGGCGAGACTGCTTTTCGTATCATCGAACAAGCCGCCTTGCACGATATGGCGCAATTTGACCCGATTATTGTTTCCTGCGGTGGTGGCACACCTTGTTTTTTTGACAATATGGACTGGATGAACCAAAACGGCACGACGGTTTACTTGCAAACACCGGTGTCTGTTTTGGTGGAACGGCTCCGCCCGAACCAAGCCAAACGACCGCTGCTACAGGGTCTGAATGATGCAGCATTGTACGCATTTGTAGCAGCCAAATTGTCAGAACGCAGTCCGTTTTATGAACGGGCAAAGATCGTTTATCCGGTTTCGCAAGTGAGAGAAGACGTGGTGAGCGGTTTGTTGGAAAGACTTGGTCACCCGGCGACCGAGTGACCGGGCGTTAAAGTGAAGTGATACAGGAAGCTATAAAAATTGCGGGAATTGACTACGGCAGCAAACAGGCGGGTACTACGGTGATTGCGTTTTTGAATGAAAAGGAGCAAGTTGCGTTTACTGCTGCTGAAAAAAAACAGGATGCCGATCGGTTCATTCTGGAATGGGCAAAGATTTACCAACCCCGTTTTATTTTTCTGGATGCGCCGCTCTCGCTGCCCGGCGTGTACCGGCAGCTGCCCGATTGTCGGGATTACTTCTACCGCAGTGCCGACCGGGCAGTGCAAGCCATGTCGCCCATGTTTCTGGGTGGTTTGACTGCTCGTGCTATGCAATTACAAGCCAATTTAGAGAAAATGGGTATTCAAACGATGGAAGTCTATCCTGCCCATTTAGTAAAATTATTAAACCTGGATAAAAATTTATATAAAAAACAAAAAGAACACCTTGCCACCTGCTGCTCCCAACTCACTGGGTCACTGGGTCACTTGATCTCTGCGTTTCCAACCACCTGGCATCATTTTGACGCGCTGCTGGCACTGTTTAGCGGAATACGTTATTTACAAAACGAGCATCTGACTTTCGGCGACCCAAGCGAAGGCGTAATAATGGTGTAAGAATAACCCGGCTTTCCATATCTTTACCTTGTGAAGAGGATAGACCATAGACGTCAGATGCGCACGAAACTTTCCGCAGCGTCTAATATCCAACATCTCATGTCTATCGTTTAAATTTTAACGTCTAATTAAATGGCTTATCAAATTACGATTCCTTTTGTAGCGTTTCGAATTCATTTTCAAAGCGGAGAGCAAATTTTAATTCCTTTGACGGACAAAAGCGTCCTGCGGGTAGGGCAAAGTTTTGAAGTATTAGCCGGGCGTTACGCCGAGGTGATTCAAACGAAACTTTTGAATAAAGGCAAACTCCAGCAACTGCTGCGCGAGTGTAGTAATACGCAATTCACACCGGATAAACTGCGGGTGTCCTTTGCCAAAGCAAAAGACGAATTTTCTCACCCTGCTTTTGAATTGGAATTTGACTATTTTTTTTCCGAAACCCCACTGGGAGTACACGGCATTGTGCCTGCGCTGGGCGTGGAAGCCTTTGCCGCAGCGGGTACGCCGATTGTACCGCAATTGCAGGAAAGCATTCGCATTGAATTCAATCGCAAAAAACGGCTGGCGGTGTTGCAGCAGGTCGTGTCCGTAATTTGGTTTGAACAGGTAGAACTGCTACGCGATACCCTAGCCCTCAAAGCCCCTTCGCCTGCCGAGGTGGAGGTACTCGAAAAAGATGGGGGCAATCCGCTGCTGCCAAAGGTGGCGCAGTTGCTGGAAATTGACAGGCAGATGTTGTATGGAATGACCCATGAGTTGGAGCAGTTGCTTAAAGCCCTGAAAAACCGGTTTAACCGCAGCATTTTGCTGGTTGGACCCTCCGGTGTGGGCAAAACGACTCTGGTATGGGAACTGGCACGGCAACAATCCAGCTCTGCTAAAGCTGCGATGGACAAAAAGCAAATCTGGGAAACGACCGCTTCCACGCTCATCAAAGAACTCACCGGCGACACGGGTGCCTGGGAAAACAATGCGGCACTGCTGGTGAAAGAACTGACGGGTAGTGACCATATTTTGTTTGTGCGCAATTTGATGGAGTTGTTCGAAGTGGGGCAGTACAGCGGCAACGACGGGAGTCTGGCAGACTTCCTACGCAACCCGATCAGCCGCGGTGAACTGATTTTGATTGCCGAATGCACTGAGGAAGAACTGGCGCGCATCGAAATCAGGCGTTCTAATTTTTTATCGCATTTTCAAATCATTCGTATCGCCGAACCCAAACAAAATCTGGAGCAAATTATTTTGCAAAAAGTAAAAGAAATCGCAGCAGGTTGGCAGGTGGCTATTTCCGAAGATGCCATTCAGGAAGTGATTCGGTTGCACCGTCGTTTTGTGCCGTATGCCGGGATGCCCGGTCGCCCTATTCGCTTTTTGGAAAGTATGTTGTTGAACAAAAAACAGCAAAAAAAACCGGGTTATCTCCTCATCGGTCGCTCGGAGGTGGTGGCACATTTCTGCGAAGAAACCGGAATGCCGCTGTTTATGGTGGACCCGGCAGTGCCAATGAACGTGCGGCAGGTCAAAATTGAGTTTCACAACAACATCTTCGGGCAACACCAGGCGGTGGAAAGTGTCGTAAACGCGCTTACTTCGGTGAAAGCAGCTCTGGCACGTACCGGAAAACCCATTGCGTCTTTTTTGTTTGCCGGACCAACGGGCGTAGGAAAAACCGAACTGGCAAAAGTGCTTGCCCAATTTATGTTTGGCAACCGCCAGAAACTGGTGCGCTTTGATATGAGCGAATTTTCCGATCCGTATGCTGTACTGCGGCTTATCGGTGCCGATTATTTTTCAGAAGGCTTACTTACTTCGGCAGTGCGGCGCGAGCCTTTTTGCGTGTTGCTGTTTGATGAGATCGAAAAAGCCAATCCGGCATTCTACGATCTGTTATTGCAAATACTGGGGGAAGGCAGGCTTACCGACAATCAGGGCAAGGTGGTCAATTTTTGCAGCACCATTATTATTATGACTTCCAATATTGGAGCGGACTCGCTGCAAGGCAACCGCATCGGTTGGACGAGCGGACTGAACACACAGGAAGTTGCCGCCCATTTTCGCAGTGCCGTGCAGCGGCATTTCCGACCGGAATTGTACAACCGAATGGACGAAGTGATTGCGTTTGAACCATTGGATGCCGACACGATTCGTTTTGTGGTGGAACGCGAGCTTCAACTGTTTCGCAGGCGCGAGGGCATCCGATACCGTCGCCTGGATTTGAATATCGGGGAGGAAGTGCTGGATTTTATCGGAGCAAAAGGCTACCATCCGAAATATGGGGCGCGTTACCTCCAACGGGTCGTCCGGGAAGAACTCGTGCTGCCGCTTGCCAAAATGCTCAACACGCAAGACCCCGACGAACAAATCGTGGTACAAATAGTGCAGATTGACAACCAACTGCAAATTCTGGTGCAGCATGATCCGCTCGGGCTGGAATTGTTGATCGAGGAACTGGAAAAGATGAACCAGGCGAACCATGCCAGCACCTTGCGCCGTCAGATCGCAAGTTTGCAGGAGGGCAATTTTTACGGTCGGCTGCTCCTCGAACTGGATGCACTGGAAGTGGAAAAAAAGCACAAAAAATTTTGGCAAAACACCGCCAAAGTCAACCAATACACGGATTTCCTACAGGTAAAAAGCAAGATAGAGGAATTGAAAACCGGCATCGAAGACCTGGAGCGGTCGTTCGGCTTGAGCAGTTTGGGGCAGCAGCCGTATCAACCGCAGTTAGCCGATCAACTGGAACACTGGGTAAAAGATTTTTTTACTACTAAAATTCAGTTGTACAGTGCCCTCACACCGCAGGAAAGCATCTGTTTTTTTGCGATTTACGGTACCAATCCGGAGCCGGTAGTTGATTTTTACAAAAACCTGTTTGAACAAAAAAAGTATGTTTTTACCATGCAAAGCGTGTGGTTTCGGGAAGATTATTACAATGAAGAAGTGACGAGCGGTTTTTATGATGAAGCGAATGAATATGTGGTGGAAAGTCGGGAGAAAAGGGAGGAATATATCAAACTGGAAGTGGAACCAGACTCGCAGTGGAAGCATTATCCGGAGCAGCCGGGCGACCGGTTGTACGGAGTGGAATTCAATGTGTTTGGAGCTGCCGCCTGTGTATTTTTAAAAGCCGAAGCCGGGGTGCAACGCTGGAAACTTTCGGAGGAGTTTGATCACACTTATGTGGTTTTGGTGCAAAATGAATTATTTGCTACGCCCAAAAACCTGCATCGCCGCGATTTTTACACCGCCACACCGCCGCGCCGCGTTTATGAACCGTCCACGCTGCGCGACACCGTTTTTCGGGTGCAACGGGAGTTGAATCGCCAGGAATTACCGGTACTCATTTTAGAACAGTTGGAAATGTTGTTCAACCAACATTTGGATGCGGCAATTTTGTGGAATGAATAGTCAGATGCCAGGCGTGCGAGCAAGTGACACGGTCTGAATCAGGATTTGTAGGATGTTAGAATAAACAAGATTACTTTGCGCGAAAAAAAGCGTAAGTGGTGCGAATCCAGTTAACCAATAACCATCTTATGAAGCGAATTTATGTTTTAATGATTAAGCTCTTGCTGCTTATTGCCTGCCAAAACAGCACAGGCAAATCAGCTTGCAAATATGGCACACCTACTCCTGTTTTCCGGGCGGAGCAGCCGAGCATTCAGTCGCACCGCTTCACGGCGCAGGGCAACGAAGCAACGGAGGAAGTGACGTTCAGCGACGGGCTAAAACTGCGCTTATTGCAAAGTGGATGTAATGCCATCCGGCAGGAATTTCAATTTGTACTACCCGGCAATTTGCAGGCACAACCGGCAGATTTTTGGATCAATACTTCCATCGAACTGTTAAAAAAGTTGGGAAATCTGGGCTTGGACTACAGCGCGTTTAACACCTGGGCGCAAACCATTGAAACTCAAAAAGAGCAGCTCAAACTAGCCGAAAGCGTAGCACTGCAACCCGGATTTTACGTAACCATTGATCGAATTACACGCACCGAAAATGCCACTTTGGTGCTTACACTTGCCAGCCAACCCTGAAAATTGTGGAAAGTGTGGAAAACTTTTTGAAAAGGTTTATTTTCGGTCGGATAGACACATCGGAAATGTTTATTTTTAAATTTGTAAAATTTGAAGTTTGTTGTTTTTCAGTGTTTTAAACAAAAAATTGATACATTGCACCGCTCATACATTCGTCGAATTTGCGTCGGTTTCTATTGCCTCTTAAGCGCACATTGCCTACCTTTACCCTTGCCTAAGCGATACAACTCGATGAGAAAAAAGGAACACAAACCAAGCCATTCTACTGCGGCTGCTTCACCTGCTACATCGCCGGGGCAAATCAGGGTTTCGTAGTCCAAACAAATATCGGGAGGGTCTCCCGTCCACAACAAGCATAAAGTGTACCGCTTTATACCAGAAATTAGTATCAGTAAGTTAGGCGAGCTCTGCCGCAAGTATCTGCGGCGGAGTTTTTCTTTTTTATCTATATTTGCACCGCTTTGAAAGATTTGCTAAATCTTGAAGATTTAGTAAATCTGTTTATCAAACAACCATGTTTAGCAATTATAAAAAAATGTTATGAATTACGATTTAATTGTCATAGGCTCTGGTCCGGGTGGCTACGTGGCGGCGATTCGCGCCTCGCAGTTGGGTTTGAAAACGGCAGTAATCGAGCGGGAATCCCTGGGCGGCATTTGTTTGAACTGGGGCTGTATTCCCACCAAAGCCCTGCTGAAAAGCGCGCAGGTGTTTGAGTACATTCAGCACGCGCAGGACTACGGCATCACGGTAGCCGATGCGAAGGCGGATTTTACCGGCATGATCAAGCGAAGCCGAGGCGTTGCGGATGGCATGAGCAAGGGCGTGAGCTTCCTGATGCGCAAGAACAAAATTGACGTAATCATGGGTGCTGCAAAACTCACCCGCGAGAAAAAAGTGGAAGTGACGGCAGCCGACGGTAAAAAAACGACTTATGAAGCCAAACACGTGATCATCGCCACAGGCGGGCGGGCAAAGGAATTACCCAATCTGAAAATTGACGGTAAAAAAATCATCGAGTACCGCAAAGCCATGAGCCTGGAA
>Ga0224722_1001216_pt1 | contig 14393 bp, 12 predicted proteins | sample Balambano_FR1_Me_FD_161646 | JGI IMG/M metagenome (GOLD analysis project Ga0224722, IMG submission 161646) | Freshwater sediment microbial communities from Lake Towuti, South Sulawesi, Indonesia - Balambano_FR1_MetaG | ecosystem: Environmental > Aquatic > Freshwater > Lake > Sediment | place... | reverse complement strand
TTCTTATCCTGGTCACGCGTGAAGTAGACCATGTTGCAGGGCCGCCCCAAGATGCCAAAATAGCCTTCCAGCCCATGCGCGCTCACTGCCTGTTTGATCCCGGTGGCGAGCCGTTCGCCTTGCCGTTGCAGCACCTCCGCAACCTGCTCACGCTCGCAGATCTTCATCGTTTCCAGCGCTGCCGCCAACCCTGGGCCTTCTGCGGCATGGGTTGTCGAGAGCAAAAAGACCTTTTCTTGGGGGTGATAAAGATCACCCAGTTCCATGTATTTGCGTTTGCCGACCAACGCCGCAATCGCAAAGCCGTTGCCCATTGCCTTGCCAAACGTCGAGAGATCAGGGTCGAGGCCGAAAAGTTTCTGCGCACCGCCCAAATGATAGCGAAACCCGGTGATCATTTCATCCAGAATCAACAGCGCCCCCTGTTGGCGACAGAGCCGCTGAACTTCGTGTAGGAAATTGTTGGCGGGCGGGTCGGTCTTTTCTGGCTCCAGGATCAGACAGGCGATCTGACCAGGATAGCTCTCAAAGAGTGCTTGAACGCTGGCGATGTTGTTGTAGTGAAACTTGACCGTTAGATCTTTGATCGCTTGCGGAACGCCCGCATCCATCGCCGTCGTGCCGATAAACCAGTCGTCTACCGAGAAGAAGGGGTGATCGGCGCAGATGGCCACCAAGGTGCGTCCGGTGTAGGCGCGCGCCAGTTTGACTGCGGCGTTATTGGCATCCGAGCCGTTTTTGGCAAACTTCACCATCTCGGCACTATCGACCAAATTGACCACATGTTCAGCCACCTCAGCCTCAATGGCCGCGGGGCGCACGAAGTTATTGCCCAACAGTGCCTGGCGATAGGCCGCTTCGACCACTGGCCGATAGGCATGACCCAAAATGATTGAACGCAGTCCCATGCCGTACTCGATATACTCATTACCATCCACATCCCACACCCGACAGCCCTCACCCCGCTCGATCACCACGGGGCTTTGTTCGGGGAATTGATCTTCCCCTTTGGCATAGGTGTGGCAGCCGCCGGGGATCAACGTGTTGAGCTTTTTCTGCAGCGCAATCGATTTCTCAAACCGTACGTTCATGGGGTTACGCTCCGTTGGCAAAATAACGATTCTGTTCCGCGCGTAGTTGGTCACAGAGACGGCCCGGTGGCAACTCCACATCGGCATAGGTGATCGGTTGATCCTTTGCCACATCCTGCCTTAACCGGCAATCCTCCGACAAGCTGATCGGCAGGAGATTTTCCGCTTGACAAATTGGCGAATTTTCAATCAGCCCATAACAAGTGAAACCGCCGATCCCGTCGAGGGTTTCCCCCGCCTTCAGATCGCGCTTGGCGAGGGTGATCACATCACAACTGGGCGCGCCGAGGGGAGCGACCGTCGGATCGTGAAAGAGCACTGCACGGGCCACCGTCAGCGGCAGTTGCAGGTGGGGCAGATGAAAGGGTGTGTAGACCACATACAATGGCCCTTCGCCCATTTTGAAATAGTTCATGTATTGCTGACGGACGGGATGTTCGCTGTAAAAGACTACAAACGCACCATTGTTGGGGGCCGCGCCTAGCGTGTAGTCAACAAGGCCGCCTTGCAACAGTTGCTCCACCGAAAAATGTTTGATCACATCAGTGACATGGTCGCATTTGGGGCCGTACATCCCACGCTGTCCAACCCCAAAGCCGGTAGCGTTGGCGAGGATCGCCGTCTCCATGGCGAGTTTGGTGCCATCGGCAAAAGAGGTAATCATGCGCGGTTTTTGGTTGTATTTGGCGGCAAAGGCCGCTTGTGTTTCTGGGGTGCGATAGCGGTCGATAAAGCCTTTCATATTGCCCGCTAAGACCGGCTCATAGCCCACCGTTTTGACAAAACGCAAGAGGTTCATGGCAACGCCCGGCTCATCACCATCGATATTGGTAAAGACCACCCCGGCTCGATCCGCATAGACCTTGAGGATCGGCCCGATGGCTGTATCGATCTGCGCATTGACCGAGATCAGATGCTTGCTATGCTGAAGCGAACGCAGCGCCACCTGTGCCCCAAATTCGATCTCGCCCGTCACCTCGATAATCGCATCCAGCCCCTCTGCCGCGCAGAGGAGCATGGCATCATCGGTGATGGCATAGTCGCCGCGGCTGATCGCTTCGTCGAGTTCGGCCTGGCTCTGTACGGTGCGCACCGTCTCCACCCCGGCCTTGTGATACGCCTGGGCCGCTCCTGCCAGCGTGCGATTGGCAATCGCCACCAGCTTCATCCCCCGCATCCCCGTGATCAGTTCCAGCGCCACGGCCCGCCCCATATACCCAGCCCCCGTCATGCCGACGCAGATGGGGTTGCCTTCCTTGGCACGTTTTTCCAGGGCCGTATCAAGAATAAACATACAGTGCAGTTCCTTTTTATTCGGCAACGTTCGTTGCGTGTGTACCTTTGTAGGAGCGAGGCAGTCGGGCAAAAGACTTGTTATGTATCAAGATTCACTCCCCGACTGCCTCGCCCCTACCTTGCGACAAGGGCCGGGCATCAACCAACAAAGTCAGGATACATTGCATCACGCTCGGAGATGACTTCGACAGCCTGCGGCCACTGGATAGCAAACGCAGGGTCATCCCAGCGTACCCCACTTGCGGCTTCGGGATGGTAAAATTCGGAAACTTGATAAAAGATCTCGGCGTTGTCGGTCAGGGTGAGATAGCCATGCGCAAAACCCTCTGGCACATACAACATCTGCCGATTTTGCGCCGTCAGCTCCGCCCCGACATACTCTTTGAAGGTAGGGGAGTCGGGGCGCAGATCGATCATCACATCGTAGATCGCACCTGCTGTGCAGCGCACCAGTTTTGCCTCGGCATAGGGGGCAATTTGGAAGTGCATCCCCCGCAGGGTGCCTTGGCGATGGTTGAAAGACGCATTGCATTGTGACAAGCGCGGGTTGAGGCCATGGGCGGCAAACTCGTGTTGACACCAAGCACGCGCAAAAAAGCCCCGCTCATCTTCAAAAGGCTGCATCTTGATGAGAAAAGCGCCGCTTAGGTTAAGTTCATGAAAAGTCATGCGTTTATCCTGAATGCTTTGTAAACACAATGGGCTAGATCACCCAAAAATCGCACGTCAGACCCATCTGCGCAACCTGTGCTTTGATCTCGCGCTCAAAGGTGCCATTGGTGATGATCACCAGATCTGGCTGATATGTATACAAAAATTCTGGTGGCACCACTTCCTGACCGGTGATGGGCATAAATTTGCCTTGGCGTTTGGGGTTAATATCAACGACAAACGGGATCTCGTCACGGATGTTCAGGGTGCTGAAAAAGCTGACTCCGCCTGCCCCGGAACCCCAGGCAATCGCCCGTTGCCCCATCTGGCGGATCCGCGTCACCTGGTCGCCCCAGCTCTCAATTTTCTGTTGATGTTTAACACTAAATGTGACGATTGATTGCGCGAATGATTGCGCGAACTCGGCCAGGTCGGTATTGAAAGAGAGCGAGGTGGCTGCACCGCCCAGCGCCGGCACAGCTTCGATGCCGATGTACTGGCCCCCATCGAAACAGGGGTCAACAGCGAGAACCCGAAAACCCGATAACTCAAACATGCGGGAGAGCGAATAAGCGGTGAACCACGAACTTTTTTCATACATAATGTTGCGAATTGCCATCTCGGCAAAGATATTTGCCGCATTGGGCACTTCGACGTAAACCGCGGTGTTGAGCCGTTGGCCGATATTTCGCCGCACGAGTTCGACGATTGCCTTTGGGCGTGGCAACTGGTCTAACGCCTGGCGGCAGCAGATAAAATCAACCCGACAATCCGCGTATTTCTCTGTGTAGAGATCGCGGATGAAAGTGACTTGTTTGCCGGCGATCTGTTCCACATGCGAAGTCGTGATCGGGTCGACCCCGATGCCGTCATTGGGGCCAAGTTCGCACAGCAGCCGCAGAAAATCTCCTTCGCCACAGCCAATCTCCAGCACAGTTTTGTTGCGGAGATTGTATTTTTCGATCAGACGGGCAGCCACATGCGTGACAAATTCACGAAAGGTCGGTGAAAAATAGAGCGAGAAGCTATACTCCTGGTCATAGCGGATCTTTTCTGGCTCGAACAAGATGTTGCCAATGTAACCGCAGTCATGACAAAAGGCTAATTTGATCTCTCCTGTGGGCGCGGCCAGCGCCTCGGCGCGGCTGCGCCACAACATGCCATCTTGCGTCGGCGCATGGGGCAGCTCAAAAAATAGCACAAAGTGCCCCTGACCGCAGATCGGGCAAGGGATCGTGGGCCTCTCTACCCGCTGAGCGAGGGGCGTTGGATTGAGTGATAGGGCCATCATAAACTCCGTTCCAGAGGCTGCCCCGGCACTGCTGCCGACACCGGTTCAGCATTTAGTATGAACCGATATTGCTCGTCAAGCAATTGGCGAAATTGCGCAGATTTCTGTTGCACGCGCTGCGAGACGGCAGCCAGCTCGCCCTGTAGCGTTTGAATGTGCTGGAACAAGCAATCAAGCTCCAAGCGCTCAATATGGTGGCAATAGGTGGCCAGCCCCATCTCGGCCATCAGCGCGTCATTTTTCTCATGAAAGCCCACCGAGATCGTCGGGCGCCCCAACATCATCGCTCCAATTAAATTGTGAAAGCGCGACGCGATCACCAGGTCGGTCTGATTGATCTGTGCGAAAAGCTCGTCCACCGTCGCAATAGGCTCCGCAAAGATGCGCCCCTGCCACTCCGTTGCTCCGGCCGAACGGACAAAGGCTAGCAACTCATCGGCTGGCCGACGGTCATTTTCGACATCACCGGTCAAGAACCGTACACTGTGCCCCTGGGTCAGCAACCATTGCACAAGATGTTTGAGTTTGCCTACGTAGGCTTGATAGATCGGCTCGCCGCCGACGGTGTCATGGCTGGGGCCGTAGTAGCCGATCACACCCAAACCGACACGCAGCGGTTGACCTGGCTGAGGAACCGTCCAGACTTCGACTTTGACCGGCAAACTAAAGACGATATCGGGATAGAGCTGATCGCCTGTTGTATCAAACCCAACGCTGTGCAAAAACTCAAACGCTGCCCGATCGCGATACGAACGATAGTGTGCGGCCCGCAACGCATTGAGCATCAAGGCCCGGCTGACCGGGTGGACGACTGGCCCGGCACCAATACTCATAAAGCTGACTTTGGCACCACCCACTTTGGCGGCTCGGCACCATTTGAAAAGATCGTAGGGCATGTTCCAGGGGGGTGCCGTGCCATCGTAGATGGCTCCTGTGCCCACGACAATGAATTGATCGACCAAACGAAACCAGAGTGTGCGCCGTACCCAGAAGTCAAGCTCATCAACCATTCGGCTTGTCACGCGCGCCAACAGACCGGCGGGTTTCGGCTCTTCACCAGGGTTGCGATCTTCGTTGACATCCACGGGCAGGGTGGCAACACCAAAGCGTTTCGCAATGACCCGTGGCCCGCGACAGACACAGGTGATTGTCACCGTGGGCTGGTAGCGCCGAAGGTTGTAGATTGCCGCCTCTAAGGTCGTGTCATTGCCCAAATTCCCAACACCAAAATGGCCGTAAAGTACAATGTGGAGTGCGGGCGCAGCCATTGTGTCTCTCCTTAACAGATCTTCATTCGATTAATCGCTTTTTCTAGAATTAGACGAGTCAACTGTCCATAACAGCGGGCACGCTCCAACGGGCTAAATGGCATCCGTGCAACGGAAGCAAAATAGTTACGAAATCTGGTGATAGTAGGCAGACGCATGCCCCAATCCACCCCTGGATCAAGGGCAAGCAGTTCTTGTAAGGAACGCCCTGAGCCTTGTGCTGCACCGAGTGCCTTGGGGTGCAACCGGTGATAAAAGAGATATTCAGGCCACTCGATAATCGGCCCCAACAACGCAAATTCGGCCAGAGAATTGCGGTCACAGCCATAATAGCCAGTGTAAACTTGCGTCTGTGCAAAGGCACTGGCGCGAAAGACGCCCAGCAATTGAATACACAGATAATCCGTGGCGATCACATGGTAGAGCCGAGCATTGGGCGCAGCTGCTGTGGTATCGATCGCAACGTCGAAATCTTCGACAAAGTTGCCAGCTTCATCGATCACCTTTGTCGTGGGATAACAGATGACAACTGTCGGGTCGCGCTCCAGCACGGCGACACACTTGCTCAGAAAATCTGGGTGATAGAGATCATCGTGCGCCGCGCCGAGAAAGTAATCGCCAGCGGAGAGATGAAAGGAGCGATACCAGTTCTGCATCGCCCCGATATTCTCTGGGTTGCGGTAGTAGCGCACGCGCGCATCGCGCGCCACATAGGCTTGGCAGATCGCGGGCGTGCTGTCGGTAGAGGCATTGTCCACCAGCAGTAATTCAAAATCCCGATAGGTTTGCTCCAGCAGAGACTCAATCGCCAGCGCTAAATACTCTTCGCCGTTGAAGACCGGCAGCCCAATGCTGACCTGCGGTGAGCGACTAGGTTGTGCGCGCTGCTCCTCAATGCGGCCCGCGCCAACCAACTGATGAATGGCTGGCTTTGTGCCTGTGAACGTCTGACTTGAGCTTGGTTTCTTCTCTGAAATCGTCATGAGCTATCTCTGAATCACCTCAACCGGCGCTGCGACAGCTGACTGGCCTGCATCCGATAATGCCTGTTGGATGACCCACATGCGCTCTGCAAACCCGTTGTGTTTATGAACCGCTACACCTTCGCGCTGGAAAGTCTCGCAGCGCAACAGACGCCCGGCATTGTGGATCTGTGGCGCGCCCGCCCCGCTTTGGCTGATGAGCATAAAATCCACCGCGGAGTCGATCATCTCCCCCACTGTTGTATCCGTTGCGATCTGGTCGCGTAACGCCAAATATCGTTGTAGATGCTGGCGGGTGACGGCATAGATCTCACACAGGTAGTCTACCGTCGCCTCCCGGTGTTCTTGATATTCAAACCTACCCGCGTCTGTGACCCGCATTCCGCTGAAGCCATGAGGCACTTCTGGTGTGCGCAACAACGCTTGGAACAACTGCGCCAGTTGGGTTGGATAGAGCAACAGATCATCGTCAATCACGATCAAGTAAGCAGGGTCGATTTCGTTGGCGACCAGCCAGCGATAGCCGCAGCCCCGCGCCACAGGTTGATTGAGAAAGCGCAGGCACGGGTCACGAAGTTTGATCTGCTCTTCGATCCGCACTTGCGGATTGTGATTTGACAGGACAATTTGCTCGACAAAGTTACAGCGCAGCAGGTTGCGCACCTGCGCTTCGATATGTTGCATCCGCGCCGGGTGGAAGTAGGTGATCAGAACTGTCACCTTCGCTGGTAAATTGAATGCGGGTGCGGCCCCCAACCGGCCAGCAAGTGACCAATGGGCATAGCGAATCCGCCGTGTTACTCTGCTCATAGACCCATTCCCTGCGGTGAAAGGTGCCATTGCTCTGCTGCGATGGCCTGGTACACCGCCACGGTCTCGCGGGCACACTGTTGCCAACTCAGGCGATTGGCCTGCCGGAGACCCCGCTGTACCAACTCGGCACGCAACGATTCATTGGTCAACACATGGTGGATAGCAGCGGCCCAGGTGGCTGGCTCTTTGCCGTCGATCAACATCGCCCCATCTTGCAGCACTTCGGGCAAGGAGGTCAGGTTCATTGCCAGGGTTGGCGTGCCACAGGCCAGGGCTTCGAGGGGTGGTAGGCCAAAACTTTCGCGCTCAGAAGGATAGACAAAGGCTTCGGTGAGATTGTAGAGCATCGCCAAGCGTTCCGGTGACTGGCTGCCGAGAAAATGAATCCGCCCAGTCAGGTGAAGCTGGTTGGCGACCTGCTGGAAGGTATGGCGGATGTTCTCCTGTGCGGCGACCACGACCAGATCCAGGTCCGGGTGTACCGGTGCTAACTTGGCGAACGCTTCCATCACCAGAACGATGTTTTTGCGAGGTTCGTACCCGATACCCAGAATAAATTTTCGCCCTAGACCGTATTCCTGTTGCAGCAGGGTGTGCCACTGTTGCTGTTGCTCGGGACAGCCATGCCGATAGACGGGATTCGCCGCCAAATGGGTCACCACAATGCGTTGCGGCGCAACTTGTAGCTGGTGTTCGATTTGCTGCTTCTCATACTGCGAGACCGTGATCACGCGGTGTGCTTGGCGGATACTTTTCAGGATTGACCACTTTGAATAGTTGGTCATCAACCACTGTTTCTGGTCGGCTAATGACTGCGTCAAGTCAAATGGGGCATTATGAGCCACTTGGATGGTGTCGTGCAAGGTCACGACAAAAGGGTGCTGCAAGTGGATCGGGGCCGTGTTACACAAAAAGTGAACCACATCCAGGTTGTCTTGCACAATCCGACGGCGTAGCATCACCTGTTCGCGCCACGGCATCCCTAGATAAGGAGAAATGCCCGGCACGGTGCGGTACGAAAAATTGGGTGCCTTGGGCAAAGCGGCCCCGTTTGGTGGGCGATCCAGATAGAGGACATAGTCGTTGGTATCATCAACCTGACTCAGGGCGCGGATCAAGTTTTCGGTGTATGTCTTAAAACCACCGACTTGAGGATGTGTCAGGAAGCGCACGTCAATGCCAATTCTCATTTCCGCTTCTTCCTTAACCCTTGCCAATACTCAGGCGCAAGCATCTGAAAGCCACCGAAAGAAATCGCTGCAAACGCACGGCTGGCCGCTATCAGATAATTGTGTCGTTCAAGATTCCACAGCGTTGAGGCGAGATACGCATGGGTAACGCGGCCACGCAAGTAGGCGGTTTTGGCCGATTGATGCAGGCGCTGAGTGGCAGCAGGCAGGCTTAAGGCTTTCTCGCGCCCCCAGCGATCATGTTCGCCCAACTTGTTCCAGTCCGTGGTGCTACCCTGTTGCCCGATGCGAATCTGCGCCACAATCGTCGGTGTATAGGCCACAACGCTCTGCAAGGCCATGCGGCGCCCGACATCGCGATCCTCAACACCGAGAATGGCCGGGTGAGCATCAAACGACCCAACCGCATGGAAGTGCTCTGCCTGGAGCAATGAATTTTGAAACGGAATGCTATCGCCGCCGACAGTGATGGCGAAAATATCACCACTGATCTCTGGGAAGATCTGTTCGATGAGCGTGCCATGATTGTCAACCGTTTGATAGGCCCCATAGAGCCACGGTGCGTGGGTTTGCTGGGCCAGGGCCCAAAACGCCGCCATTGCCCCTGGCAATAGCAGATCATCATCGTCTAGAAAATGTAAATATTCACCGTGGGCAATCGCTGCCCCGGCATTCCGGGCCACACTACGTTCTCGCCGATTCGTGTGCAGAATCCGCACACAGGGCGACTGCTGCCACTCTGCCACTGGAAGCGGACGCCCCGAATCGTTGACCACAATCACTTCAAACTCACCCGCGGTAAACGCCTGCGTAAGCACGCTGTTGACCGCAGCCACCAGGGTTGACCGTCCGACGGTTGGAATAATGGTTGAACAGAACATAACGATGACACCATTCGATGATGGGATGGCGTTAGAATTGATGTAAGCACAGATGCGGAAATGGCAGATTGACCAAATCTGCCGCCCTGACGATTCTCAGGTGTCACGCATGGATGAATCTAGCAAAAATTTTAGCGTATTTTAAGAGAGCAGTGTATTACAAGTTGCTTTCATTCTCCCTAGTCCGCAGACACCGGGTGCCTTTTGGGCACAAAGCCCTGAATCAGCCCGAATACGATTGCAGTCTACTGATTGTTGCTCGACTTGAACTTGCCCGCCTGCACAGGCATAGGGATCCCAATGCGCAGCCGTTGGGCCAAATCGACCAACCCCACTCCGGCGAAGAGCAGCAACACCGCGTCAACCGGCAATCGGTAGCGGATCAGGGTCCAACTTGCCAGGTGAATCCCCGTGTAAACCAGCATGAAGAGCACCAGCAGGGTCAACCCGGCCCGTTGAGTCATAGTCTGGGGATGGCGGATCAAGGGTAGCGCTCGCCACAGACCATAGAGCATGAATGGTAACAGCAGACCAAATGACCCAACTCGCGAGATGTTGCTGATGGTGCTTGACTCTGCCGTCGGCCAGAATTTGAAGTATTCCACCACTCGGCTGAGTGATAGTTGGAGAAATCGCATCGGGTCGGCGGCAATAAAGCCCAACCCACGTTGCAATAAGGCACGATCTAATTCGGCTTCATTCAGATGAAGCAGCTCGCTGGGGATCATCTCGCGATATTGCTCCGCGCTGAGCAGCGGGATAAATTGCGTACCATAGACTGGGTGATTGCCCCAGAAGAAGGCAAAACCGGCGTTGGTATTGATCGGGGTAAAGGTACCAAAGGCGCGATAGTTGCGCACCGTCCACGGGGCGATCAACGCAACGACGACGACGCCAGCCACAACTAAGCCCTGGAGCGTCGACCAACGACTCAGCCGGGCCAGTGCCGATGGCTGATCGGCTGCCGTCCTCCGCTCTGGCAGGTTCCACCAGAGCCAGAGATAGAGGAATGGCCCAAAGAGCAGAAAGACTTGGCGCAACAACCCGGTAACGCCAATCGCCAACCCTAACTCTAGCCAAAGCCGCCACGGTATACGCGTTTGTTCATTTGTCCGGTGGGCTTCTAGAATGCGCAAAGCGGTATCAAAGGTCCACAAAATGCCAACCAAGTAGAAACCTTCGGTCAGCAAGCCGCCAGCGTAGTAGAAAAAGTAGATATAAACCGCACTAAGCGCCGCCGCCACACCGCCAGCGGCTGGCCCGAACAGTCGTTGGCCAATGCGCCAGGTCAGCCACGGCTGCAAGATGCCAACCACCACCGCCTGGATAATACGGGCGGCCAGCGGTTGCACCCCAAAGATGCTGTAGATCACCGCCAGGTAGAGCGTGTAGAGATAACTCCAGTGCGCCGTCGGTTCGCCACCAGGGGTCACCGGCCAGTGCCCTTCGGCAAAGCTGAAACCGTGGCCGGTGATCAGCCGCCGGGCTAAGCCATCATAGGAGACTTGATCCCAGATACCGGGCAAGGTCTCAACTGCGTTGCCCTGATAGAATGCCGATCCCAGCCGCAGCGCAATCGAGACGCCGACAATGCTCACCAAATAGGACCGTGGTTTGATCTGCCGCATGGCTGCTAGACCGTGCTGCGCTAAACGGTTGACCGCTGCTGGCTTCTTGTGAGCCGTCTGAACACTCATGTGGTAGCAACTCCCTAAATTTATCCCCTGGACAAACATGGAGCCAGCATCCAGCGATGCTGACTCCATACCTGGCAGGTGCTTCTACGCCTATGGCTGAGCGGATCGCACGCCGTTGATTGCTCATCGGCGTGTCGAGGAACCAGATCAGTTCTGAAAAATGGCCGTCGCAAAAGACGAACCCGGCCCACACCAGCGGACAGTCAGCATTTCGGCAATGGTGGCCGCCAGGTCAGCAAAGCTGGTGCGTGTTCCGATATACGTATTAGGGCGGACCGGTGCGCCATAGAGCAGAATGGGCACTCGTTCGCGGGTGTGATCTGTGCCCGGTGTTGTCGGGTCGTTGCCATGATCGGCCGTGATGATCAACAGATCATCCTCCCGCAGGTGGTCAATGATCGTGGGTAAGCGTTGGTCAAAGGCCTCCAGCGCCGCCGCATAGCCGGGCGCATCGTTGCGATGTCCGTATAGACTATCAAAGTCAACCAGATTGGCAAAGATCAACCCAGGTTGGTCTTGACGCAGAAAATCGAGGATCGCATCAACGCCAGCCATGTTGTTGCCCGTATGTTGACTCATCGTCAACCCCCGGTGGGCGAAGATGTCTTCAATCTTGCCCACCCCCATCACCTGTTGACCCGCGGCCTTGACGGCGTCTAAAATCGTCTCACCCAGTGGCTCCAGGCTAAAGTCCTTGCGGTGCTCGGTGCGTGTATAATGGCCGCTTTCCCCGACAAAAGGCCGCGCAATGACTCGCCCAACGGCATGTTCCCCCGTCAATAGGTTGCGCGCCACGTGACAAAGCGCATAGAGTTCATCAAGTGGGATCACGGCTTCGTGCGCGGCGATCTGAAAGACACTGTCCGCTGAAGTGTAGATGATCGGTTGGCCTGTACGCACATGCTCGTCGCCTAGCGCCTGGATGATCTCTGTGCCCGACGCCGGGTAGTTGCCCAGCGTTTGCCGCCCGATCTGCGCCTCAAAGGTGCCCAGCAGCTCGGCAGGAAAGCCATGCGGATAAGTGGGAAAAGGGCGCTCTAGAACGACCCCCGCCAGTTCCCAGTGCCCGGTTGTCGTATCCTTACCAGCGCTGACTTCGGTGAGCCGCCCATAGGCCCCCGCCGCAGCGCTTGGCGGCACACCTGGAATGTTCGTCGTATGGCCCAATCCCAACCGTTCCAGGTTGGGCAGGTGCAGCCCGCCCACGGCTTCGGCGACATGCCGCAGCGTGTTCGCCGCGCTATCACCATAGGCTGCGGCATCTGGAGCGTCACCGCAACCCACACTATCCAAAACGATGAGCGTAACGCGCTGAATCGCTCTAGTCATGAAGATTCTCTTGCATTACTCTGGGTGATAACACAAACGCACAACTTCAACGTTGGATTGCAATTCTTTTTGTGCTCGCTCGCGCCACTGGGGGAAGAGGGCAGCCGGTGCCCACACCAAAATCTTGGAAAGACTCAGGCTCCCCAACAGGACGCGCAGGGCGGTAGTCTGCGCGGCGTTGTAATTTTTCTGGTAGAAGAGGATCTTACCGCGGTAAACCATCTTGCGGCGTCGCCAGCGATCCATGCTGCGCCCGCCAAAGTGGGTGATCTCGGATTGGGGCAGATACCAGATTTCCCACCCCGCCTGTTTGAGCCGATACTGTAGATCGGTCTCATCACCATAGATGAAGTAATTCTCATCCAGCAGACCGACCTGATCGAGCGCAGACCGACGCAGCAACAGACAGGCGGAACTCAACCAATCAACCTGGCGGACCTCGCTGCCCACCACCGTGGCCGGGTAACCGGCGGAGACAAACATCTCACCTAAGCGCGTCGCGATCAGGAACTCTTCGGTCAGCGTCGAAAAATAGTTGTAACACGATTGTACTGTGCCGTCGCCGTTGAGCAGACGCCCACCGGCACCACCAGCCTTGGGGTGGCTGTCGAGAAAGTCCACCAATACATCGAGCGAAGGCCCGTTGACGATAGTATCGTTGTTCAACAGCAGCACATACCGCCCACGGGTGGCGACGATGCCTTGATTGCTGGCTTTCCCCAGACCAACATTGTGGCTGTTCTGGATCAACTTCACCTGGGGAAATCTGGCGCGCAGCATCTCCTGGCTGCCATCTGTTGAGCCGTTATCGACGACGACGACATCAAAGCTCCTGCGCAGACCGCCATTGTAGAGCGAGTCTAGACACGGCTCCAGATATTTTTTGTTGTTCCAACAGACCAGCACAATCGACATGTCGGGTGGCATATCGAATACTGCCACCGGTGTATGGGTTGAGACGGTTGGACGCGCGGTCACTACGGTTTGCATCATTTACTCCTGGCGAAAATGCTGATCGAACTCCATGATCTCTTCGTATGTGCCCAGGTCGATGTATGTTCCACCGGCCATCTGCGCACCGCGGAAGCGCATCCCCTGCGAGATGGCACTATTCATAATCTGCGCGAAATCGGCAATACCTTGTCCGCAGACACAATCATGCAGGTACTCGGTAAAGCGCGGGCGCCAAACAATGCAGCCCCACATATTGGTCAAATCGGTTTGGCGGGGTTTGTCCACGATTTCGACAACCCGCTCTCGCTCATCCAGCCGCACCATGCCAAATTTTTCGGGCCGTTCGGTGGGGAAGAGGGCAAGAATCACATCGTCCTCGGAGTGAGCGGTGGTCAGCGCCCGGGCAAAGACATTCGTCGGCTGCATGATCGTGTCAGCCATGCCAAAGCAGACCGTCTTCCCCCGTGTCAGGTGATAGGCCGAATCGAGCGCGTGGGCCAGGCCGGGCGAGGTGGATTTGTCGAGCGTTACACCATTTTCTTGCACCACATAGCTGATGTTGCAGTTGAAGCGTTGCCCATTGCCAAAGTAGCCGATCAGCTGATGCTTGGTCTCGTTGACCACAAAGACGATATGGCGCAGACCGGCATTGGTCAGATTATCCAGCACAAATTGCGCAACTGGTTTGTACCGATTGTCACGGATCACAGGATACAGTTCTTTAGGATAAGGCAGGCCAAGACGGACGCCTTTGCCAGCGGCCGGGATCAGACCCACAATTTCTTCTTTCATCGATCATTCCTTTATGGCCAATCAAATATCGTCAATCAAAATTTACGAGAGAACAGGCGTTGCATTTTCGGGTGTAGACACCGCGGTTGGCTCGGCCTCCTCTGCCAGTTTCTGCCGCCGCACGGTTTGTTCGATCGCCACCAGGCCGCCGAGAAAG
>Ga0224722_1001214_pt1 | contig 14399 bp, 15 predicted proteins | sample Balambano_FR1_Me_FD_161646 | JGI IMG/M metagenome (GOLD analysis project Ga0224722, IMG submission 161646) | Freshwater sediment microbial communities from Lake Towuti, South Sulawesi, Indonesia - Balambano_FR1_MetaG | ecosystem: Environmental > Aquatic > Freshwater > Lake > Sediment | place... | reverse complement strand
CCCAGCTCTGTCTCGACCGCCGCATCCCAACTTTGGCCAAACTTGAAGCCGAAATCCTGGCTTTGGTTCAAGAACGGGATCGCAAACGCATCAAGATTCACTGGCAATTCTCAATTCAGACCGCACGCACCAAGCTCAACACACTCTATCAACGCCTTCACCCTGTCAATGAAAAATTTCAAAAAACTTAATTTACGCTGCAGTAACTCACTCTTCTGGCGCAATGCGGATCAAGATCTGGTCAAAGTTGGCTTTGGGCAAATCGGCAAAGAGCACCACACCACCCAGATCACTCGTTTGGGTGATCGTCTCCTCCCCGACCACTACGCTGACAGGCACACCGGCCAACTCAGCATTCGGCTCATCTGGTTTGAGCAGTGCTATTTCCAAGCGGAAGGTCGCTTCATCCTGCGCAAACCCGGCCACTTCAATTTCCCAGAGCTGTCCAGGCTGTTGGGGCAATTCGTAGCGAAAAAGCTGTTGCGCAGGGTGCGTCGATTTCGTAGCCGCAGCAAAAGAGGGGCCCGAGAAACTTATCGAAACAGCAAAGCAAAGCGCACCGCCAGAATCATGCAGCCAGGTGCGTCCTTGCTGAAACGCAGCGCGCAATAGCGTAATCCAAGCGGGTTGCCGGTCTAAGAAGGACAGATCCGGCTGAGGGTAGACGGTTATGACTGGAGCATCGGGCGCAAAACTTTCGCCCAGCCAAGTTTCGAGCGTGCGCTCATCAACTTTTGCGCTGTCAATAAGCGATTGCTCCAAATTCGCGAACCCGTGGTGATGCAAGTACTCGGCCACTTTGCGCCTGTTTGCGCCCCCAGCACGCCCTTGTTGTAAATCTGCCCACCACTCGCTTAAGACTTTTTTATCGGCTGGTGAATCCACTGGTATACCCCGTTTTTTACATTACTACCCCACGACTTACGCAATACCGGCGCGCTGACATCTTGTCGGCGAGCAGCACTTGCGGACAAGATGTCGGCGCGCCCAGCGTCTTGCGTAAGTCCTGTACCCTACAGATAAAGCACAATTTCACCAAAAGTCTTGCAACTGGTCACCCATTCGGAAAATAGGGTGACAAATTCCTCGTCGCCACACAGCTGTCGATGACCACGGTTTTTCCAGAGATAGACTTTATCAACCGTCACGGCCATGCGTGTCGCGATTTCTGGGTCACTCAAGCCCATCAGGTGAGACCAGTAGAGCACTTCAAACTGTTTGGCTGCCTTCTTTTTTTGTCTGTAAATTCGTTCGACAGAGGCCACCAACCGTTCGAGCAAATCCATGCACAGCGTCGTCTGCTCCGGTGAGGGGAGTTCAGTAGCGAGTTCTCTGCCTTGCGACTCTGGAGAGAGCGATCCTTGTGTTGTGTCCTCTATGTTTCTGCGCGCTCGACGTTGATGGTTGGTTTTTGCATGTAAGAGGCAAAGGTCACAAAACTTTAGAAAGGTATCCGGCGCTTGACATTCTTCAATGCGCGTCCACACCTCCTCCAGCGCATCCTGAGCAAGATCGCCGGCAATTTCTTGATCATAGCCCACTTTTCGGCCTTCGCGCCCCGCTCTATCGTGGAGATAATTTGATAGATCACGATACCCACGGATCTGCTGCTGCTGATCCTCGGCGGTGCAAGCATGATACAGCGCAACCGAACACAGATGATAAGTTACCCGGTTCAGCCCTTCGGTGGTCTGAAGGCTCGTCATTGAGCCATGCGTGAATAGTTGCTGGGCAAGTTGCTCTTTCTCCAACAATTGCCAGTCATATCGCTCGATTAACTTTTTTGCCACTTGTTGACACAGTTCATAGAGGGCTTCCGGGGTCATGAGCAAGCAACCTTGGGCGATGATAGTAGGAAACGATGAAAGGCAAGCTCCTTTAGTAAATTCGATTAAACCATAGCTTTGGCGCTTCAACAAGTGCAAGAAATCACTTTTGACGGCGCATGATAGAGTGAAGTTAGCTGTTCTATCACTACCTGTGCTCGTTGGGGACGCTGCAGCGTCGTTGGCCGAATAGCCAACGGTGGGATCCCTGAACTCAAAGAGCCTCTACCCATCAGGAGGCAATTTGAGATGAAGACGAGTCGTTTCTTTGTACAAGGTTGGCAGTGGCTCATTGTTCTGCTGTTGACGGTTGGTCTGTGGGTCAGTGTTTTGGTTTATACCAGCTTTGCTGAAACTGTATCAGCGCCACACCGTTCATTCCCAGCGATTGCTGGCCCAGGACTCGGGAGTGGTGGTGGGCCTGGCTAGAGCTTCGTAGACTCAGCCACAACCGTGGGCGCGCAACAAGCTGCGTTATCCCCCAGCGCAGCTTGTAAATGTTCCGCGATCTCAGCGCGCTGATCAGCGAACGCTGGATCCGTATCACCTAGGATCGCAAGGGCGGTGTGGAAGGTAGCAATCGCTTGGTGTGGCTCGCCCAGGTGGAGGTAGGTGACGCCTAATTCATCGACTGAATCGGCCCACCAATCGGGGTTACCCAACTGGGCCAGCAACTCAATGCTGGCCTGTAGCAACCGCACGCTGGTGGCGAATTCCCCCAGCGTGCGGTGGGCCAGCGCCTGATTGAGATAAAGTTTGCCCAAATGCTCATAATCGTGGAGGTGACGAAAAATCGGTTCAGCACGCATAAACAGTTCTAAAGCCGCGGTTGGTTGCTGGCTGGTGAGGGCAATGACGCCTAGATTCATTTGGATCACTGCCTGTTGGAAGCGGTTGCCCAACTGCTCGAACAGGGCCAACGCCTGTTGATAATGGGCAGCTGCTTCGGTGTACCGTGTTAACATTTGCAGCGGCGCAGCCAGATCGCGCAATGCACAGGCCAGCTGATAGCGTGAACCGCTCTGTTGCAGAATGACAACTGCTTGAGCAAAAGCGTTGTGTGACTCTCGCCAGTTGCGCTGAGTAAACAGAATCCAACCCTGCACCATCAACGCATTGCCCTGCTCTGGGTGGGTTGTCCCTACAACTGTGCGCGCTTGATTGACCAGCACCAGGGCTTGAGCTAAGCGATGTTGTTGCCAGGCTGTAAACGCACAGCGGTTTAGCGCACGGGCATATCGTTCAGGGTGCCCTATCTCAGCAAATCCAGTGCTGCTGGCTACGTAAGCCTGCTCTGCGGCAGTCAGCTGGCCCTTCATTTGGAAGAGATAGCCCATACGTAGGTGGATTTCTGCCGTTGCGTAGTGGTCATGGTGCTGCTGACTCAAGCGCAACCCGTGTTCTAAATAGGGCAGCAGGCTAGCCCACTCTCCGCGCTGCTCAAGCTTGTCGGTCAATAGCAGCAATAGATCACGTGCGAGCGGCCAGTGGTCTGTCATCTGTAGCGCATAGGGCAAGATGTGCAACGCCTGCGTGTAGATTGCTGCCGCCAGTTGTTCATCACCCTGTTGAATTTGCACGAGGCTACGCTCTGCGACACGGCGCGCCGCCTGACGAAAAAAGTGCGGCGGATGTTCTAGTGCAGTAGAGACGCGCAGGCTGTTTGCTACCATTCCCATTGGGCCACCTGTTCGTGCAAAAAGGTGCGTGTCAGACTGTGCAAGCTATAGCGACGCTCATGCAACGTGCCATGACAATTGATCAGATTTTGTCGCACGAGCTGCTCCAGCGCTTCGCTCACAGCAGTGGTGGCAAGCCCACTCAGTTCAACCAAATTGACCAGAGTGGCCTCTGGCTCACTGAACAAAGGCATGAACAACCAGACCCGCCGTGCAGCCTCATCCAGATGTTGCCAGGCGCGCTGAAAGATATACTGGTATAGGGCCTCGGCTTTTTTGCCGCGCGCCAGGGTTAGATCGCTGAGCACCTGATCGAGGGCGTGATATTGGAGTTGACCGAGCACCAATCGCAAGGCCAATGGATTGCCGCCTACGGTCGCATAGATCGGCTGCAAGCGCTTGTCGTCAGCGTCGGTAATTAGCGTAAGGTTACTGATCTTCGCCTCATAGCGCAGCAACAGCAGCGCATCGGCAGCGGACAATTCGGGCAGGGCGAAATGATAGATACCGACTTCGCCATCAAGCCGCTGGCGCGAGGTGATTAGAAATTTGCTGGGGTTGCTCAGGCGACGGAGTAACGGTAACCAGGTGCGAAAGTCGCCCTGCGTTTCCAAATTATCCAACGCAATCAGATGCGGCGTCTCTTTGAGGGTCGCTTCGAGATAGGCCAACTGTTTGGGATAGGCGAGCGCGGTGTAGAGCGGGTCGTGATCGGTTAATTGCGCTACAAGAGCCAATACGGCCTGTTCAATGGTTGTGAGCGGCTGCGTGAGCGGTTGCAGGGTGCCAACCAGCCCAAAGTTCGCCTGGCGGGCGGTGACCCAGCCAAAGTCGTGATAATCGGTATAGGCAATACAATGACGCATCAACTGATCGGTCAGCGCCGTTTTGCCGATGCCGCCAATGCCTTCCACCGCAATGATCCAGGGTAGGCCAAGCTGGGTTAGTTCCGTGAGCAATGCTTCAACATGACGGTCACTGCCAATCAGTTGCGTATAAGTGGGTGCCTCGAGCCGACGCAACCGCACCGCACGCAACTCCTTGCGCAGTTGATACTCATGTTCCCAGATGACCTGGGTAAGCCGGTCAATGGCCTCTTTCTGCAAAGCATAGAGGGTGCTTTCGGCCACATTAAAGAGCGTGCAGGCTTCGATTTGTGTAGGTGCGGTTTCGGGTGCCCTTAGGGCGCGTACGCTCTCGTGCGTTCCGCAAACTTGTGCGGTAAAAAACCGCACCTACAGCATCGTAAAATCAACCTAGTTCAACCGGATCTCAGGGGCTTGACACCAATCGGTTGTAGGTGCGGTTACAAACCGCACTGGCCCGGTTGACGAGAACGTGCGGTTTGATGCGTTTTAAGAAATTGGTTCGGTAATGATTGCCCGCCCCGCCGTAAACGGACGGGGCTATCGAGCAACGCCCGGTGAACCGGGCTGTTACCGAATCAATTCGTTAATGTTCATGTAACCGCACTTGCCCGGTTGACGAGAACGTGCGGTTACAAACTGCACCTACAATGGCGGCGTGCTTGTCAAGCCCCTGAATTCCCATTGAGCCATCAACCTTTTCAAACAAGCTTTGATCCGGTTGCACAGGCTTCTCAAAAGTCGCTGCGGGGGTCAAAAGTCGCCGAGGGAGTCAAAAGTCGCGGAGGGGGCACGCCCTCGTGCGGCGTATGCCCAGACCCGCACGAGGGCGTGCCCCCTCCGCGGTATTGCTCCCTCCGCGCTATACGTGCAGCGAAACAGGCCGTTTCTATCGCTGCTAGCGGAAGAGATATGCACAACCTGATATAGAGGTCAGTAGAGGTAATAGAGCAGATATAGAAATCAAAGTAGTAAAGCCGAGAAGTCAAAGAGAGCAGCTTCAACCAAATTGACTACACTAATTACAGGATATGCAGTCGGTCTTTGTTATCTATCATTTTATTACTAGCCCCGCCCATTCATGAAGATTAACCAATGATTTCGGTAATCGCCGCCTGGCGCTGAAGACGCCAGGCTACCGAACAACGCAGGCTAAAGCCCGCTTCAGGGGGCGTTGTTCGGTAGCCCTGTGCCTTTAGGCCGGGGCGGGCATTGATTACCGGAACATTTTGTTAAATCCCATTCATGGCGGGGCGGGTGTCAACCCCTGAGATCCGGTTGAACCGTTGCGGTTTACTGATTATCCGTCGCTGTCAAGACTAGGAGATCGTTCATGCGAGCTATATCCAGCCCTCCGCGCTGCCTGTCGTCCCGTGCATTGTTGATGCTTGTGATGGTCATTGTGCCTTTGGCGTTCGTGGTGATACCTGTCTTTGCTGGCAACCCGGCCCAGGGCACCACCACCACAGGTCAAACCCTGCGCATTCAGATTGATGAACCGGTGCTCGGTCGAGATTTTGTCCCTGGCGTGCCCTTCACCCTCACTGGGGAGACCGTCATCGGCGCACTCAATGCCCCAGCACGGTTACTCTATGTGGTAGATGTCTCGTTGAGCACCGAAGAGCCGGTCAATCAGGATTGCAACGGCGATGGACAGCTTAATGCGGGCGACAATCTAAATGGAAATAGCTTGCAGGGGGACACGCTAGATTGCGAAATCAGTGGTGTGATTGCGCTCAATACCAGCCTTGCCGCCAATACAGTGGTTTCTGCGGGCATTGTCGCATTTGCCGCCTCTGCTGTGGTGGCTGATGTTGACCCAGCGGCGGGTAGCCAAAGTTTTACCGCCTTGAATGCCAACAAAAATACCAACGCGCTACTAGATATTGACGAGGTGGCGCGCTCTTTAACCTCAGAGCGAGTCGGCCTATTTACTGCACGTAGTGTCAGTAGCGGAACCGACTTTAATGGTGCATTGGCGGCTATGAATCAGGCCTTTGCTACCCAAACCACACCACGCAAGATCGCCTATTTCCTTTCCGATGGTGACCATAATATCGGCGATTTTCGTACCGAACCAGGATCGCCTCTCGCCAACGCCGCCCAAGCGGGCATCATCGTGAATACCTATTCGGTCGGCGGTGCGGCTACTGGGTGTGGTGTTGCTGAGGCGCTGCGCATCATTGCTGACACAACGGGTGGTGTCTGCAGCGAAGTGGCCGACCCCAGTGAATTGAGAACCATTCTCCCCGGTACAAATCCAGCCGGCATTGCTCGCGTCGAAGTCAGCGTGGGTGGGGCGACACCGATCACGGCGACATTGAATGCCCTGGGGCGCTGGTCGGCCAACATCACGGCCTGTTCCACCGGTAGCGAAGCGATCGTCGCGACAGTGGTCGCCACCGATGGCACCCGCGTCGCCGCGGATATCCAACTGTGCGCACCGACGGTGTTGGAGGAAGAGAAGGAGCCAACAGAAGCGTCCGCAGCAGCACCACGCCTCTTTTTGCCGATGGTGGCGAAAGAGTAAACGGTTGCCCGACAAAACTATAATGCCTGGAAGGTTTATAGTTTACCTGCTATAAAATGGAGATGTGAGCGCAATTTGCTTTGGTTGTTTGTCAAACCATTAAACTATTCAGGTGAGCAATAGCTTAAAAAGGAGAATATATCTATGAATATCACTACCCCTGCTCAACGGGTCGCACATGTGCGAAATGAGCTTCAGAAGGCAAATATGCTGATCTCAGCGTTAGAGAACTCCCAAAAGGAGCACAATGTTTCTTATTGGGATCAAGGATGGGATCAGAAATGGGATCAAACGTGGCCTCAAGCGTGGCCACAAAATGGCGCTATTCTCAGTCTTAAACGAAGCACGACAGTAAAATCAACAGAGGAAGTTTAGGAATCTCCTATGCGCGTATATCGCCCAATGGTAGTATTGCAGCCAACCACGTTTTGCAATATTGATTGTAAATATTGCTATTTGCCCGATAGAGCGCAGAAGAAGCGGATGTCACTCGATGTTGTTGGTCGAGTGGCATCCGAGGTATTCTCAAGCCCCCTTTTCTACGGAGAAGTCGTCTTCCTGTGGCACTTGGGCGAACCACTCTCCGTTCCGATTGAGTTCTATGAGAATGCCTTTGCCGAAATTGAGCGCATAAGTCGGGAAAACAACCGCAACTACGTCCTTGTATTTCAGACCAACGCAACCTTATTAAATTCAGATTGGGTCTCCCTTATTCAACGCCATCAAGTTCGTGTTGGCGTGAGCATAGATGGCCCTGCTTTTATTCATGATCGTCAGCGGATGACGCGCAGCAGCCGAGGAACACACGCGGCTGTATTGAATGGCGTGCAATTGCTGAAAGCTGCAAACATTCCGTTTGGTGTTATTGCCGTCTTGACAGATTTTACGCTAGATTACCCTGACGAGTTTTTTGGGTTTTTCTGTGAACATGGCATTGAAGAGGTAGGGTTCAATATCGACGAGCTTGAAGGAGTGCATACCTCTACATCTTTTTCGCGCGACGGTGCAATGCAACGTTACAAACATTTTCTTTCGCGGCTCATTGAGCTTGCTGACTCTCATGACGGTGTGATTAAACTTCGAGAAGTGTCAAAAAACTTGCGTACACTCTGTTTACAAACCGAACCCTACAATTTGGCAAACAAGCCATTGCGCATCTTGAATGTTGATTCTGAAGGTAATTTCAGCACTTTCTGCCCGGAGCTGGTGGCAGCTACGAGCACCAAATATGGAGATTTTGTGATGGGAAACATTTTGCAGGATAGCTTATCGACTCTTCTCGCAAATCCAGTTTTTCAGCTTGTCCACGGTGAGGTTGAGAGAGGTTTGGCTCTGTGTAAAGAAAGTTGTGAATACTGGGCTTTTTGCGGCGGTGGAGAGCCATCTAGCAAATTCTTTCAATACGGGCGCTTCGATGTAACTGAAACCACGACCTGCAAGATACACAAGCAAGCTACAGTCGATGTGGTGTTGGGCTACCTTGAGAAAAAATCGATACAAGATTTGCCCAGATCAGTAGTGAACTTAGGCTGATTCAACGAAAGCGTAATACCTCTCGAAGTCAAGACAGCAAAACGACCAATTGTATCAACCTGACGCTCCCCCGCTTCAGGTTGACTGGAGGGATGGGATCTCTACCATCCCACCTTCACCACAAGGAGAATCTGATGACATACGTTCGATTTCGGTTGGTCTTCATGTTGTTGTTTGTATTTAGCAGCTTGCTCTGGGCGAATCAACCTTCAACTCTGTTTGCGCAGAGTGTGGGCGAAGAGAATACCCCAGTCACGGCCAGCCTGATAGGGGCATTGCCCCTGAACCCACAAGTTGCCTCCTTCCCCTTTGCGGATGACTTTGAAGCTGGCATCGGGGCAAATTGGTCTGCCAACAGCACTGGTGCGGGCCGGGCAGAGATCAACACGGAGAATCCGCATGGTGGTACAAACGCTGTGTTTCTGGGTAAGCACCTGAAGCAAGATGCTGCTGCGAGCCTGGTGTTAACTGTCAACCTGGCTAACCAATCCGATGTCTGGTTGAACTTTTGGTGGCGCGCTACCAAAACGGCGAACGATAGCGATAACGGGGTCTACATCAGCGATAACGACGGCGCAACTTGGACCAAGGTTGCGAATTTGGGCGGTAACGCGCAGTTCTACATGCGTGGATTGATTAACATAAGCGCGGCCGCCGCCAACCGTGGCTTGACGCTGAACGATCACTTTTTGATCTCCTTTTACTATGAATCACGCTATTATGATGACATCGGCGGGTTGCTCGTGGATGATGTGCAATTAACTACGCGCCCTCAGGTCGTCACGACGTTCCCAGCCAGTGATACGGTCGAGTCGACTGCTTTTGGTCAGGGATTGTATCCAGCCGGGCGTGATTCTGGGGTTGTACAGATCAGCAACGAAAACCCATTCAGCGGCGACTATCATTTCTTTCTGGGCAAGAAAACTGGCGGTGATGCAGGAGCTTTTCTTACTTGGGTCGTGGATTTGGCGGGCAAAAATGATGTGTTTCTTGACTTTTGGTGGCGCGCGATAGGAACAGCAAACTCCTCTACCAATGGTGTTTATTTGAGCGTCGATGATGGCACGACCTGGTATAACATTCGTGTGCTGAACGCCAATCGTCAGTTCTATGGGCGTGAACTCATCAACATATACGATGCCGCGTCGGATTTGGGTTTGACGCTCAACAACCGCGTACGTATCGATTTTCACTATGATTCGCGATACTACGATGCCATCGGTGGTCTACAGATCGATGACCTACGGCTGACCACTCGCACTGAAATTGTCGTTTCCCCGCCAACAAGTGAAGCTTTCGCAACGACTGCTTTTGGCAAAGGTTTCTATCCGGTTGGCTCAGGTGCAGGAGTAGTCGAGGTGAGTGATGAAGCGTCCTACAGCGCTCCTTATAACGTCTTTGTGGGTAAGAAGATCGGTGGTGATGCTGGAGTCTCGCTGCACTGGGTGGTGGATTTAGCCAACCAACCCAGCGTCTTTTTAGATTTTTGGTGGCGCGCCACCGGTACGGCCAACGCCACAGCCAACGGCGTCTATATCAGCGTAGACGATGAAGCCACTTGGACCAAGATTTACAATCTGAACGGCAACTCACAGTCTTATAACCATGTGATCATCAACCTGGCCAAACAGGCCAGTGACCGTGGGCTGACGCTTAATAACCGCGTCCGGATCTCTTTCCACTACACATCCAGATACTATGACCCCATCGGCGGCCTGCGTCTGGACGATCTCCGCATCGGCACGCAAGATCCAGGAGCAGTTACACCAACACCGATAACACCGACACCGATAACACCAACGCCGACATCAACACCCAATCCAAACCAAAGACCACCCACGATCAGCGAGGTGCGCCCGAACCAGGGCAATACGACCGAGGCTGGCGATATCTATGTTTATGGACAAAATTTTGCCAGCGGTGCGGTTGTGCGTTTGAACACAACGACCCTGGCAACTACCTTCATTGCTGCTACCCACTTGCAGGCGATTGTTCCAGCCGGGCTGGCGGCTGGGGCCTATGCTGTGACGGTCACCAACCCGGACGGGCAGAGCGCGACTTTACCCAATGGCTACCGCGTCATTGATGTTGCCACAAACGATGATCTCACCAGCAGCAACCAGCAACTTTGGACGGAACCGGTGGCCCTGCACGCCGGTGCGCCAGCGAAGATTGGCTTGTTGGTCAAACGTCAGGGCGGTAAACAGACGTTGCAAAACGTCGTCGTGCGTTTTTATTTGGGCAATCCTGAGAGTGGTGGTACGCTGATCGGCGATGCCAGCGTGGATCTCTTTTCGCCACGCAGCGAGCAGAGTGTTACGCTCTTGTGGACACCGCCCGCTGCTGGGGCCTACACCATCTTTGCCGATATTGACCCGAACAATGTGGTGACGGAAACCTTTGAAGACAACAACCGCTTCCGGCGCACGATCAACGTGCTCTCCGCACGGCCCGATCAAGAAGCGCCCCATGTCGATTCTTTCACCATCAACAATGGTGCAACAAGCACCACGGACCAACAGGTGCGCTTGACGACCACCGCCACGGATCGCGGTACGCCGGCCTCCGGTCTGCACAAGGTGCTCTATCTGGAATATGAATACAGTTCGAGCGCCCAGCAATGGGTGCAAGTGCAGAGTTCCGGCTGGCTCGATTTTGCCAGCGCCAGCAGCGCATACCCGTGGCTGCTGATACCCGCTTCCGGGATGAAGTACCTGCAAGCCTGGGTGGCGGATAAGGCTGGGAACGTCTCACTCTTTCCGGCGGCCAGGTTCATCAACTTTCTGCCTACCGTGCAATCCATCGGGCTGAACCAACGTAAAGTCTTTCGCTATGCGCTTACGGCCGGCCAGACCTTATCCGCCCGCCTCGAAGCCATTAGCGGCGACCCGGATCTCTACATCTGGTCACCCGAAGATGGCGATGCGCCCTGGGTCAGTAACCTCTCGACAGGTGTTGATGATTACACGATCACGGCGGACGTGACGGGCAACTATCAAGTGGAGGTGTACGGCTTTAGTGCGGCGCAATATCGCCTCATCGTCACGGTTTCAGCCGCTACCGACCTGGTGGTCGGCGCGAGCACAACGGGTGGTATCGACCCGAACAAACCGCAACCAGCCACGCCACCAGTTGGCCACGAGGCTGCACCTAACAACCAGATCGCCGTCACAGCGCCGGGCGGAGCGCAGACTCAACTGTTCTTCCCGGTGGTTCGTCGCTAGGGTTTGCCAACCAAAACCGGGATTGCGCCGATTCTGTAGCTGATTTTGATGTGAATCGGTAGGATCTGCGCAATCTCGGTTATTTTTTCATCGGGCGACATGACCGACTATCCCAGCGGTGGGTGAATCCCGGCAATGATCCAAATGCGGCGTGCTTGCATGATCCACTCGCTATTGAGGTGCAATAGGTCAATCATGGACCGGCCATAGGGCGTTAACCCAATCAAGCGGGCACCGTCCTGGCTCCAGGCAAAGTGTTCCTGCCACGCTTGCTGCCGTGGGTTGAACAAAGGCGTCGTGATCTGAGTCAGTGGATCAATCGCCGTGAGAAGGGAACCCTTAAATTCATTACAGCGGTAACACGCTAAGCAGAGATTCTCAGGGTGAGAAGAGCCACCGGCGGCCAACGGGGTGATATGCTCGATCACCATGGGAATGCCCACAAGTTCAGGGCTACGGCAATAGCTGCAACGGTGATCCGACCACGCGGCAACTTGGCGACGGACAGCCGCAGGAATTTTAGGCCGTGGCGGCATAGCTGGTCGTCTGGATGACAGGGTTGGGCAAGGCGTAGCCACGCCATTTTAAAAGGGCAAGCAGGGTGGAACGACGCAAAACAAAGTGATCAGTCATCGCGCGCAGTCGGATCAATTCTGCTCGTTCTTTATCGGTCAGCGATCCGGTTTGATTCTTCTGCAACAACTTTTGTTGCAAACGTGTCTGGGTACTAGGCAGGGTCTCTTGCGCCAGCCGCCAGAGGGTTTCATGTGGTAAGTTCACCCAAATGGTTAACTCTTGTTGCAAATCGGGCGATAGTTCAGTAAAGGCAGGGGGGAGATTTCCTTGAATCGTTTGCAACATCACCTCTTCCAAGCGCTGATGGGTCAACTGTGCCATCACCTGAAATTGCTGATAGAGCGTTTCCGGGAGTTCAAGCGTTACAGTTTGCATATGCCACCTATTACGTCTGAAAGAAACGTGCTATGCATAGTATATCATGAGGAGAAACCAGATGAAAGAGATAAACCGAGTTTGGCTGTTGTTGGCCCTTTGGTTAAGCTTCGGCATGGGTGGTAGCTTTGCGCAACCGAGCGACACGGCCCAAGCGCCCCGCCTCTTCCTCCCCGTGATCACCAGTGACGAGGAGACGGCTGAGTTGATGACTGATCTCGTCGGCGACGATCCCCTGGTCGCGGACGAGACCTTTGTCGAAGCCGACGTGGTGATGGTCAACCTCGGCTGCAAGGCGGGACGATGGACATCGGCGCGGATGAAGCATTGTAAGTAGCTAGATTAGTGCCATCAAACAACAGGCGAGGCCACCCAGGGCCTCGCCTGTTCTCTTTCGCCGCGCCAATCCGTCGAATCCGTATTATCCGCGTGCTTATCCCTACATCATCCCCGTGATCCGCATAGTGCCCACAGTGAGCAGCAGACCAGCCACGGCGTAGCCGATGACGCCGATGCGGTATTTGGCCGCGCTCGTCTCCGTCTGCTTGACTCGGCTCCAGGCGATGTGCGCCACGGCAATCGCCAAGATCATCGTCACCGGGTGCTCCCAGGTGCGCATAGGCAGGGGGATCGTCCACTGCTGCCGCGCGATCCAGAGCACCAGCCCAAGTAGAAACTGGATGTCCATGATCACCGGAAAGGCCGCCCCCAGCCGTTGATCCCAGCCGTCCCACTGGCGATTGCTCACCAACCCCAGCACCAGTTTGACAAACACCGCAATCGCCACGACGATCACGATATAGCGCCAGCCCGAATGGGCTTCAAATAAAATGTTGATCATCCGTCAACCTCTTTGTGTTGTGTCTATTTTGTCGTTGCTATTTTGTCGTTGATGATGCAGACGCAGCAGCCAGCGCTGCTGGCGCACCGTTCCATTGTCATCTTACGCCATCTGGGCGGGAAAGACCAATTGCCCTGTGCCCAAGATGGGCTGCTGGGTTTAGCCGATGAGTGAAGCAACCAAAAACATCGAACTCGTGCAACGCTGTCTGCGCGGCGACGCCATGGCCTGGCAACAGTTGGTGCAACACTATGCGCCGCTGGTGCATAGCGTGCCAGTGCGCTACGGCCTGCCCCCCGCTGAGGTGGAGGATGTGGGGCAGGAGGTCTTCGTTGCCCTGGCGCAAGGTCTGCATCAACTGGAAGACCCCGAACGCTTGTCCGGCTGGCTGCTCACCACGGCGCGGCGGATCACCTGGCGTGTGCTGCAACGTCGTCGCCAGGAGCAGCCCGCCAGCGCCGCTGATGTGGCCGAGACCGACCATGCGCCCCAGCATACGCTGATCACGCCTGCGCCGTCGATGCAGGCGTTGCTCACCGGCTGGCAACGTCAGGAAGCCCTGCACGCCGGTCTCACCCGGTTGAGTGAACGTTGTCGTGACCTGTTGACGCGCATCTTTCTCGACCCCGCCGAACCCTCCTATGACGAAATCAGCCGTCAACTGGGTCTGCCCAAAGGCAGCATCGGCCCGACGCGCAACCGCTGTCTGCAACAACTGCGCACGATCCTGGAAGGGTTGGGCTACGATGCGCATGAGGATTCATAGAAAGCTAGCCCGCAGATCACCGTAGGGGCGTGATTCATCACGCCCCTACGATCCGCCCCCACGATCCGCGCCCCGTTGCCAGCGCATGATCTGAAAGCGTTTTGATAGTTGATGTATTTTTTGCGCTCTCTTTTACCACTACAGTCATAGTACGGTCAACCGACCCGGCCAGGTAAATCAACC
>Ga0224722_1001213_pt1 | contig 14399 bp, 17 predicted proteins | sample Balambano_FR1_Me_FD_161646 | JGI IMG/M metagenome (GOLD analysis project Ga0224722, IMG submission 161646) | Freshwater sediment microbial communities from Lake Towuti, South Sulawesi, Indonesia - Balambano_FR1_MetaG | ecosystem: Environmental > Aquatic > Freshwater > Lake > Sediment | place... | reverse complement strand
CTCTGGTGCTGTGGTTTTTGATATCTGCACCTTACAAAGAGAGGTAGCTTTTGTCTAGATGTTGCGCTCTTCTAAAAAAACTGTCCGAACTATTGTTGTCTCCAATCATCAAGATCCTTCTTAGTTAGGTCTGAGTTATTGTCAAATTTGGTGTATGAAGAAAGGTTAATTGGCATCATAGGTTTTGATAAATTGTTCAAATGCTGACTGCGCATCGGCTTTTGTCTCTGCCATATAGATTTCATGTAGTGCAGATTTAGCTTTTGGTTGCTGACTTTTCGGCAAATTGTTGAGTACGTTAGCGGTTTTGTGTATCCAGCATCGTTGCACACGAGTGGTGGGAAATACTTGCGCTAGCGCCTTCCGAAACCCTCATGCTCCATCGCCAATCGCCAGTTCTGGAGCCTGTTTCAGCCCCTGGTCTTGCAGGCGTAACAACAAGGGCTGCCAACTCAATTCGGATTCTCGACATCCCGCTTCCAACCCCAGCAGTTCCTTGGTTCCTGGATCAGTGACACCGATGATAACCAGAATGCACTGCCGGTCGTTCTCGTTGCAGATATTGCAGTAGATGCCATCTGACCCAATGTAAACGTAACGTTTAGTGAGCAGGGAGCGTTTCTGCCACTGTTGATGTTCCTCTATCCATTGCGCCTTCAGTCGGCTAATCGTACTCGACGACAAGCCTTTTGCCTGGGGGCCTAGCAACGATGCTAACGCTTCGGCAAAATCCCCCGTTGAGACTCCTTTAAGGTATAGCCAAGGCAGTACCTCCTCCACACTCTGAGAACGCTTGAGATACGGTGGCAATAAGGATGAGTTGAACTTGATACCACTGCCACTGCGATCGCGCACCTTCGGCACCTGAATTTCCACTTCCCCAACGCCTGTCATCATCGTCCGCTCAGGCAAGTATCCATTCCAAACGATCGCCTGTCGCCCTGGGTCATCTTTGAAAGACTGGTATTGGGCAAGAAACTCTTGCAACTCTGCTTCGACCGCTTGAGCAATGATTTGGCGAGCACCCTGACGAACCAGTTCACTCAAGACATCATTGAAGGGGGCGACTGTTTCTGACGGTTGAAATGCAATCACATTGTCGTTACTCATGGTGTATCCTCGTCTGGTCTTTTTCCTGATCCAGCAGGATACGCCCTTTCTTCTCCTTTAGTCATACACCACAAATAAACATAGCTCTGGCTTTAATCAACTCGTTGTACTTAGCATCGATCGCTGAAGACATTGTTAATCTCCTAAATTGTTGAGGTTTTAGTCACTGAGAAGGTAATTGAGAATAAGCTTGGTAGCACCAATACTTGATTTCTCATTGCAATCGTATGAATTGCGATCGCACCCCGACAGTACCCTTACGGGTGATTTCTTTCTGTCAAAAAATATCAACAAATCAAAGTTAGCCGCTCATCGCTCAACGATTACGACCATTCACACAGACCGACCCTGATTTGATTCTGAACACTAATAGATAGCTTTAAACCGCACCCCAACTCAAGAACGAAGCAGGCTAACGGTGAAGCTCAACGGCGGCAGATAACCTTTGGGACTAAACCAAGATCTCCATTCCGTCCGTTGCAGCACAGTGTTAGGCAGATGGCAACTTCAATTACTTGCGACTTTTCCAGTATCCAGGCTCACGACTGCAATGCATGATCGCCAAAATCAGAATGTAGTCTTGCTCAATTGTGTAGAGAACACCATAAGGAAACTTACGCGCCATACACCGCCGAACATCTTCATCAATTGCAGCATAACGGGTTGGAGACTCCCTGATCCGATAAACTGTATCCTCGATCGCGTTTATGAACGCTTGAGCAACCTCAACTCTCTGCTCTGTGTAGTATTGAACTGCTTCAGCGTATTCATTCAGCGCTTCAGGATGAAATACGTACCTCATGGCTCAATCAGCCGTCTGACTTGGGCTAAAGCGTCTTCGCCTGGAATTGGTTGAATAGAACCATTTCGCACCTCATCTCTTCGGCGCTTGGCTTCAGTTACCCAAACTGCCTGAATTGCTGAGTCGGTATCGAATTCCAAACTTTCCACCAACTTGTCTGCTAGGAGTGCTCTTGATTCGCTAGGCAGAGACAATATTTCCTCAGTCAGTTGCTCAATTGACCGCATAATCCCAATCCCTCGCAAAAGGCTCAATCCTAAACAAACTGTATCAGACTTTGACATGAGAAGAACTTGAGGAAACAATCACCCACCTCATCTCCCATACTATACGGCTTGGTTAGTTGCTCGAAACATTTCGCACCTCTTCGACTAATTTATGCACCTCAACTCCTGAAAAGTGCCTTTGCCCACAACCATTCCACAAGTTCTCAAATTGCTCTCTAAAATGTTTATACCAGTGAGGATCTAAATCTGGTCGCAACTCAAAAGTGGGGGCAAATGAATCAGAGTGGTGTGAGTACATTTCAACGATTATTTGTCCATACGGTTCATCAGGGTCGATCACCACTATGCCAAATGCTGGTTTGTATGGAAGTAACCCTAATTCGATTTTCTTAGAAGCATTTGCTAGCATCCCAACTCTCTCAAGAGTAGGACGCAGCGTATCAATATAGAATTGACGGCTGCTAACCCCCTTACTACGTAACACTGCTTGATCTGGTGCTGTACTTGCTGGATCCATCAAAATTATTCGTACTTCGGCTCCAACTCTCAAACGCTTTTCTAGACTAGCTGAATAGTCACGAAGAGTTCGACTCAGCACTGCCCCTCCAAAGCCAGTGTACTTTGCTTGTGATATGTCAGGTTCAATAGAACGCTTAACGTTCCAGAAGAAATCATCTGCGCTTTGAGCCTTCAATTTTTTAGACAGTTCTTCAAGACTTTCTCTTGTACATCGTCAAATTTTGTAGCTAATCCCGGAAATAAAGGGATTAGCTACAAATTCTGTCGGATAAATCCCCAGTAGCCAGGGTTATCCGTCAAAACTGTCGGCTAACTCCGAGTCCATAGGTATTAGACGACGAATCCGTCGTCTAATACCCCAGATCACCTGTACTATACCAGATCCGTCGTCTAATCCCCCAAAATTTAGGATTTATACGGATTCTGTTGTCCTCAATTGATCGCTAGGTTGAACTTAGTGCGTCTACTGAGTCTACCCATGCAATCACCTGGATCACCTAAATTACTGGATCAAGTGCGTCACGCTCTCCGCCTCAAGCATTACAGTCTTAAAACGGAAAAGTCTTATGTCTACTACACTCGGGATTTTATTTTGTTTCACCATAAACACCATTCCAAAGAAATGGGAGCAGATGAAATTCGTACTTACCTGACGCATCTTGCGGTTCAGCAGAACGTGGCGGCTTCGACTCAAAATGTGGCATTGAGTGCGTTAATATTTCTTTATCGCCATGTGTTGCAGTTTGAATTACCATACATCGCTCATATTGAGCGGGCTAAAACGCCTGAAAGAGTGCCTGTGGTGTTTACCTGCTCAGAGGTGAAGGCGATTTTGTCGCAGTTAGACGGAGTGCATCACTTAATCGCCAGTCTGTTGTAGCGGTCTGTAGATCCACGTACTAAAATTGTGCGGCGACATCATCTGGATGAGCGATCGCTCCAACGAACAGTCAAACAAGCGATTCTCCATGCAGGAATCGCTAAACATGCAAGCTGTCACACCTTTCGTCACAGCTTTGCTACCCATCTACTGGAGAATGGCTATGATATTCGCACGGTGCAAGAATTATTAGGACATCAGGATGTCAAAACGACTATGATCTATACCCACGTTTTAAACCGGGGCGGCAGGGGCGTGCGGAGTCCTTTGGATGCGTGAGTTTGACAAGCAGTGTTTCGTTACAACAAAAATGGGATAAGCGTTGCCCATCCCATCATCATTTCTATTAAAATTATCATTAGCGGTTGACTAACGATAGTGACTCTCTTCAAGACCTAAGTCAACGCTTCTGCACCTGCAACCACTTCCAGAATTTCCTGAGTAATGGCAGCCTGTCTGGCTTTGTTGTACGTTAGTGTCAGTTTACCAATCAGTTCGCTGGCGTTATCGCTGGCGTTGTTCATGGCAGTCATGCGGGCGGCCAGTTCGCTGGCGGCAGATTCTTGCAGCGCACGAAGCAATTGGTTGTTTAGGTAGAGGGGCAACAGTGCATCCAAAATTTGCACGGGATCTTGTTCAAAGATCATGTCTGGTGCTAAAGCAGCAGGCTTGACCATTTCGACTTTTTGCCGTTCTACCTGAAATTCACCGCCCCGGGTGGTCAATCGGAAAATCTCGTCATCGGCGGCCTCTAACCCTTGCGGATCAAGCGGCAGCAAGGTTTGAACTACAGGACGAGAACTGATCAGCGAGACGAACTTGGTGTAAATTAGCTCGACACGATCGACCGTCTCAGACAAAAACAGTGCCAATAATTCATCAGCAATTTGCGAGGCTTCGGCAGAGGTAGGAATTTGCTCCAATCCAGTGAAGGTGGCTTCAATGGGTTGGTTACGTCGCTGAAAATATTGGGTAGCTTTGCGACCAACGATCACAAGTCGATAGTCTAACCCTTCTGCCTTGAGTTCTTTAATTCGGGTTTCAGCTCTTTTGATGATGTTGCTGTTGTAACCACCACACAGACCGCGATCGCCCGATATAATAAGCAGACCAACGCTCTTGACTTGGCGTTGTTTCAGCAGCGGTAAATCAACATCTTCAAACCGTAAGCGGCCTTGCAAACGGTAAAGCACTTGTGCGAGGCGATCGGCAAAGGGACGAGTAGCGATGACCTGCTCTTGGGCGCGACGCACCTTTGCCGCTGCCACCAGACGCATCGCCTCAGTAATCTTGCGGGTATTTTTGACCGACTTAATGCGATCGCGGATTGCCTTAAGGTTAGCCATAGATGGGGAGGTAGGGAAGTAGGGAGATGGGGAGGTGGAGAGATGGCAAGTAGAGGGAATTAATGCAAGATAGAGTGAGATTCGTGGAAGTTGGACTGATTACAATGCAGCATTCAGAATCCCACTCTATCTAGCTGGGACACGGGGTTTAGACCGAAGCCAGGAAGGTCTTTTTGTATTCGGCGATCGCTTCCTTCAGAGCGGTTTCGGCTTCTTCGGTCATGACTTTTTTGCTGAGCATGGTTTCGCTGTAGACGGGCTTGCTGGTTTTGAGGTAGTCGCGCAGTCCAGCAGTGAATGCCCCTACTTTATCAACAGGGAGATCGTCTAAGTGTCCGTTGTTGCAACAGTAAATCAGGGCAACTTGCTCATCCAGGGACAGCGGAGAAGACGGAGGCTGCTTGAGGATCTCGCGCAGGCGGAAGCCACGAGCTAACTGATCTTGGGTAGCTTTATCCAGGTCAGAAGCAAACTGAGCGAACGCTTGCAATTCGTCAAACTGAGCTAGGTCGAGTTTCAGCTTGCCTGCCACTTTCTTCATGGCTTTGGTCTGAGCCGCAGAACCCACACGAGATACGGAGATACCCGCGTTCACTGCCGGACGCTGACCAGAGTTGAATAAATCAGAGGACAGGAAGATCTGACCGTCAGTAATCGAAATCACGTTGGTGGGAATGTACGCCGAAACGTCCCCTGCTTGGGTTTCAATGATCGGTAGAGCGGTCATACTGCCACCGCCCAACTCATCACTCAGCTTCGCGGCTCTTTCCAACAGGCGGGAGTGTAAGTAGAACACGTCTCCAGGATACGCTTCGCGACCAGGTGGACGACGCAGCAACAGCGACATCTGACGATAGGCTTGTGCCTGCTTAGACAAGTCATCATAGATGACTAACGTGTGCTTGCCCTTGTACATGAAGTACTCAGCAATAGTAGCTCCAGTGTAAGGCGCAAGGTATTGCAACGCTGCCGGATCACTGGCATTGGCGGCTACAACAACGGTGTAATCGAGTGCGCCGCGTTCCGAGAAAACTTGAGTGATCTGAGCAACGGTTGAAGCTTTCTGACCGATCGCCACATACACACAAATCACATCCCCCCCCTTCTGGTTGAGGATGGTATCGACCGCGATCGCCGTCTTTCCAGTCTGGCGGTCTCCAATGATCAACTCACGCTGTCCCCGACCGACAGGAATCATGGCATCGATCGCCGTAATCCCGGTTTGCATTGGTTCACATACCGACTTGCGGGCTACGATACCAGGAGCAGGAGATTCCAACAAGCGAGATTCGGAAGTATTGATCTCACCTTTACCATCAATTGGACGAGCCAACGCATCTACGACTCGACCAATCATGGCTTCACCTACAGGAATCGCAGCAATTTTCCCTGTCGCTGTCACCACACTGCCTTCCTGGATGCCCACACCAGCGCCGAACAAGACAGCACCGACATTGTCTTCTTCCAGGTTTTGGGCAATTCCTACCGTGCCATCTTCAAATTCCAGCAATTCACCCGCCATTACCTTTTCTAATCCATAAATGCGGGCGATACCGTCACCAACCTGGAGCACCGTCCCGACATTAGACACTTTAACGTCTTGGTCGTATTGCTCAATTTGTTGCCGGATAATGCTGCTAATCTCGTCTGGTCTGATTGCTACCATGTCTATACTCCCTAACCGTTGAATCTGAACCGTTGAATTTTTGACGCTCACTCAAACTGTTTGAAAGGCAGAAGGGGGAAGGCAAAAGTTGAAAGGTAGGAGCGGCACTTATCTCTTTCACTTTGCCTGCTGCTGGCTCAAGTGGCCTCGGACAGACGTAGGCCAATGCGGCGCAGTTGTCCACGCAAGCTGGCATCTACGACTTGAGAGCCGACTTTAATGATGACTCCACCAATCAACTCTGGATCGATGCGCGTTTCCAGATCGACCTGATGAGCACCCGTCATCTGCATCACTCGATGCCGCACGGCATCCTTTTGTCCATCATTCAGGTCGCTGGCAGAAATCACTTCCGCCAAAACCGTTTGCCGCAACTGCCGCAACAGGGCTTGATATTGCTGACAAATCTCCTGGAGGTACAGGATGCGCCCCCGGTCTACCAGCAACATCAGAAAGTTGATGAAATAGGGATGAAACTGGTCGCCCGCTATCTGCCGCAGGACTGCTTTCTTAGAGTCTGGTTTGATCAGAGGATTGGCGAGGAATTGCTTGAGTTCCTCCGAGTCGCGTAGCGCTGTCAGAATGAAACTGGCATCTTCACCAAAGCGATCGATCAAATTTTGTGCCTGAGCAACAGACATTAACCCCTGGGCATATGGCTCAGCCACCTCTGTTGCAATCATGCCACCGCCTTTCATCAGCTTCCTCCTAGCATTGCAATACTGCGATCGACCAACTGATGCTTCGCCCCATCATTCAGTTCTGACTTCAATCGCGCCTCCACTCGTTCGATCGCCCTTGCCACCGTCCGCTGACGCAGTTCACGGATAATGCGCTCTTCTTGAGAAGCCACATCCTGAGCCGCTGAATCCCGCATTCGCTGAATATCCTGCTCTGTTTGGGACAGAATAGCAGCTCTAGCGGCTTGAGCCCGTTGTTCAGCTTCAGTGCGAATTCGAGCCGCTTCCGATTGAGCTTGCGCCAACTTCTGCTGCTGATCAGCCAATGCTGCCGCAGCTTCTTGCTTGCGTCGTTCCGCCTCTCGAATCGCTGTTTCAATGCGCGATCGCCGTTCCACTAACGCCTTGCCGATAAAACCACGCCCAAAATAAACCAGAACCGTAATAATAATGGCAAGGTTAATCAGGTTTGTTTCCAGAATATTGAAATTTAAGCCAAAGCCGTGTTCTTCTGCCTCTGACACCTCAGCCAGCAGCGGCATTACGGCTGTTGCTAGCAGTAATAACGTTTGCATGAGTTCCCGTCCCTATTGACCGTCTCCATTGACCACTGTATTGAGATCGCTACACCGAGATCACAAAATGGCTAACCGTTATCGCGCAACCCCAACCAACAACTTATCTATAATTTGCTGACTGAGGGCTTCCACTTGCTGCTCTAGAGATTGCAAAGCCTCTTGCTTTTGCCGATCCAACTCGAGCTGAGCCTGTTCTCGTTGAGCCTGAGCCTCTCGCTGAGCCTCAGCCACTTTCTCAGCCGCGATTTTTTGGGCATCCGCTTGGGCTGCTGCAATCACAGTCTGCGTTTGACGGCGGGTTTCAGCCAACTCTTGCTCATACTGCTTCGCCAGGTTTTCCGCTTTCAGCAAACGCTCCTTGGCATCTGCCTGAGTGGTGCGAATGTATTCGTCTCGATCGTCGATCGCCTTACCGAGGGGCTTGTAGAAAACAGCATTAAGGATAGCAACAAGCAGTAAAAACTGCACCGCCATCAAAGGCAACGTTGCATCTAGATCAAACAGACCTCCCTTTGCTTCTTCCGCCACTGCTTCAACAGCTAGAAGGATCATTGAGTGCATCATATTTCAACTACCCCATACTCCATGTGGGGTTGAACACATGGTGAATTTGAACCAAACCAGAGCACTTTTAGCTGAGCCAGGGTTAACTGCCAATCGAGTTAACCCGGAACACAGAACGGTAAAGATACAGGTGCATCTCTACCAGGTGAACTAGGAATTAAGCAAAGGGGTTAGCAAATAGCAACACCAACGCTACGACCAGACCATAAATGGTGAGCGCTTCCATAAACGCCAAGCTGAGCAATAGAGTACCGCGAATTTTGCCTTCTGCTTCAGGTTGGCGAGCAATTCCTTCTACAGCTTGACCCGCTGCATTCCCTTGTCCCAAGCCAGGACCGATCGCAGCAAGGCCAACAGCAAGAGCAGCAGCCAAAACAGAAGCAGCAGAAGTTAATGAATCCATAATAATTTTCTCTCTTCCTCTACAGAATGAAACCGATGGACATGAACAGCGATCATGACTGATCTTTTGCATGAAGCTGGTTCAACGGCTGGGAAATTCACGTAAATAACATCTACGTAAACAATGGGTTATCTCAGCCCCAGAACCCTTGACTCACCTGAGGAACCTTAAGCGTGTTCCTCATGCTCTCCCTCACCGTGGTGGTCCTCCATTGCTTCCCCAATGTAGGCAGCCGCTAGAGTCGCGAAAATCAAAGCCTGAATCGCGCTCGTGAACAATCCTAAAACCATCAAGGGCAGTGGTACAAACAGAGGAACCAACAGCACCAATACCGCTACAACTAACTCGTCTGCCAAGATGTTGCCGAACAGACGGAAGCTCAGGGAAAGGGGCTTGGTGAAATCTTCTAAAATCTTAAACGGCAGCATGATTGGTGCAGGCTCAACGTAGTTGGCAAAATAGCCCAACCCTTTGCGACTAAATCCGGCATAGAAGTAAGCCAGGGAAGTTAGTAGAGCCAGCGCCACCGTTGTATTAATGTCGCTTGTAGGAGCCGCCAGTTCTCCTTCCGGTATGTGGATTAAGCGCCAAGGCACCAGCGCACCTGACCAATTGCTCACGAAAATGAACAAAAACAAGGTTCCAACAAAAGGCACCCAAGGACGATACTCTTTTTCACCAATCTGGTTCTTCACCAGATCGCGAATAAAGTCAAGAGCATACTCCATAAAGTTTTGGAATCCCGAAGGAATCCTTTCTACTTTGCGGGTTGCCAGGATTGAAGCTAAAACTAACACTCCAATCACAAACCAAGAGGTCAGAAACACCTGACCGTGTAGCTTAAGATTACCGATTTCCCAGTAAAAATGTTTGCCAACTTCTAGTTCAGCGAGAGGGAAATAGCTGAATGTGTTAACAGCATTCCAGATTGCCATGTGAAGGATCTCCCCAGAATCTTTAAGGAGTGCTAAGATGCCCAAATTCTAATTGGAATTGGGCAAAGCTACTGTACGTAGCACGAAAAAAATGATGGCGACTTTGTAGGTGAGAAACCCTAAAAAAATTGGCAGAATTTGTAATTGATCCCATCGTGAGGCAATGACAATCACGCCAATCAAGATAGCGAGTCGGCTACTGCTAACCACACGCTTTTTTTCTCTCCCCAACTGCTCCACATTTCTAGCCAACATTCTCAAGTAAATCACACCTGTGGACGCTCCTATCACATAGTTGATAGCAATGTTGAAGGAGTAAAATACCCAGACGGAGATAAAAGCAATCCCCATTAACAAAAAGGTCAACCTTAGTAACTCCTGTTGCAGTTTGTAATATTCCTGCATAGAAGCATCAAGGGTCGGTGGCAGTTCACTAGAGGAATCGCTGCTCTCTGCCAGGTTCGTTGCGGGTGGTGATTCTGACGAGTTCACAAGGGTTAGAACAGTAGTTGAACAAGTTTGAACAGAATGTGAGCATTGGGTTAGATCACAGATGACCCTCTCAAATCATATCACTGGCAGGTAACAATACTTAATTGAAGTTACTTGACAGAATTTTTTGTTGGAACCACAGAGGCTTGGAACCACAGAGGCACAGAGGGCACAGAGACAAGAGAGGGTATTTCGTGGGGGTGTAGGGTTTCTAGTTAATGGTATTGCCTCTGTGTTGACAAGCATCAAACGGGTGCATCCCAGTTTTGCAGCCCTCACCCTAAATCCCTCTCCCAGAGCGGGAGAGGGACTTCAATCCGGCTCCCCTTCTCCTCACTTGGGAGAAGGGGTTGGGGGATGTAGAGCTTTGCTCTTCCCGTAGGGTGGGCAAGCTTTCAGGCAAATCTACAAAAGTGGCATGCACCCCATCAAACTAACTCACCATAAGTGGGTGCTAGCAGAATTAACTGCTGTTGAGCGATCGCCCTGACCTCATCCACGCTCAATTGCACCTGTCCCAAAATCTGTCTTACCGTTTGTTGCGAACTATTCTCGCAAGCTTTAAGAAATTGCCATTCTTCTTCACTTAAATTCACAATTTGGTAGTCATAGTTAAAGATGCAGCGACTATCCCAGCCATCAAGACAGGGGCTAAGGATGGGAATGGCATTGAGTAAATCTTCATCTTGCAACCAATCCGTCTTGGGCAAGGGTGGACGAGCCAGGAAAAACTCATAGTGCGTGATTGCCGAGGGATCAAGTAATTCAATCAACCGGTAACGTTCGCGATCGCTCAAGCCAGCAAACCGCTGCATCAGATCTGGGGAAGAGCCGATTAATCGTTGCCCATCCCAGACTTGGGGATTGGAGAAGCCAACGAACTCTAACCCGGAAGCATCTATCAGTTCAAATAAAGTAGGAATCGAGTAATCAATTTCTTGAGGATGCACATACATATCGGCGAAACATTCATCTCGGTGATTCTCCAGCGACCAGCGTTCCTGCTCTCGCCGCTTCAACCGATTGTTTTCTGGCAAGGCAGCAAAAATCTCTCGTCCCACTGTCACCCCATCCTGATAATCCCCTCGACGATCGCCCTGTAACAGCGCGATCGCCTCTTGCATCAAGCGAATCTCAAACCGTCCCAATTCGCCATAAACAAAGATATGCATTAAGCCACCCTGAGCCAGTTTTTTAGCCAAGGCTTGCATCCCGCGCATCGGGTCAGGGAGATGGTGCAACACCCCAACACAATTAATCAGATCAAACTCTCCTTCTATCTGGTCTACGTTATAGAGGGACAGATGGTGAAATTGGACGCGATGGGAGACGTGCGATCGCTGGCAGCGCTCTTGAGCCACTCGCAACGCTCCCTGACTCAAATCAATGGCGACAACTTGCGCTTCGGGATTGAGATGCAACAAATACTCTGTCCCGACTCCCGTACCACATCCCGCATCTAGAATGCGAACGGCAGCTTGGGCAGGTCGCTGTCCTGTACAAAAGGAGTAAGCTGTTTGCCAATTCCAGCGCCAGTTGTAGCCTGGAGGGGCTTTGTCTAACAACGGTTCTGGTGGGAAGGGATAGGTATCGTAGAGTTTGGCGACCGCAGCGCTAATTTCGGACTCCGACATAGTGACTTTTGCAAAAAATAGGCCATTTTTAGATCCTAAGCTGGAAATCACCCCAAAACTTTGAGACGCTGCTTGAATTTATAGGTAAAGCTACAGATGGGGAAGCGGGAGCTTCCTGAGGGGCGTTCCCCAGCGGGAGCTTGGGAACGAGGGAATGAGGTAAACGCTACAGATGGGAAGTTGGAGCTTCCTGAGGGGCGTTCCCCAGCGGGAGCTTGGGAACGAGGTAAAGAGCTACAAATTCTCAGGCTGATCTCAGGAAAGCATCATTGGGATTTCAGGGTGACGTTGCATCTTAGAGTCATACCACCCAGTAAACCGATCGCTGCGAACAAAGGAGTTTATCATGAAACGTCTGGTGTTTACTCTGTCTGCGCTTCTAGTTGCCACCCTGACCGCTTGCGCCCAGCCAGAATCGTCTGTGACAACTTCACCCGCTGCATCTGCTTCACCTGCCAATTCACCTGCAAGCTCACCGATCGCCTCTGTTGAAGCCCCTCCTGCCCCCGAAACTCCGGCAACCGTCAGTCAAGCCTCGCCTGCTGTAATCGCTCAGGGCAGTTTTGTTTCAGGAGAGCATCCTACCCAGGGGACAGCTCGAATTATTGAAGAGAATGGCCAGCGCTCTATCGAATTCACCGAAGACTTTAGAACAGATAGCGGCCCGGATTTGTTCGTCATTCTGCACCGCTCCAACGATGTGATTGGTTCAACCAATCCTCCTGCTTACAGCATTCAAGAGGGGGATTATGTGACGATCGAACCCCTGCAACAGGTCAGTGGTGCTCAGCGTTATCTAATTCCCGACACAGTCAACGTGGCTGATTTTCAATCGATCGCCATCTGGTGTCGCCAGTTCAACGCCACCTTCGGAGCCGCAAGCTTGGGTAGCTAGTCACCTTTTGCTCCCCCTCTCTCGCTCCCCCTCTCTCGCTCCCAAGCTCCAGCTTCTCTCGCTCCCAAGCTCCAGCTTCTCTCGCTCCCAAGCTCCAGCTTGGGAGCGCATCTCTCCAAGCTCCAGCTTGGCTACCAGTGCCCATGACAGCAGATGAAAAGCAAGAGATCCCCGTCCGGCGTAACCAAGTCGGAGCTTGGTCATAAAGCAAGCCACAGGTGGGGAAGCTGGAGCTTCCTGGGAGGCGTGCCCAAGCTGGAGCTTGGGCACGAGGTAAAAAAAAGATCCCCGTCCAGCGTAACCAAGCCAGAGCTTGGTCACGAGGCGAAAGCCACAGGCAAACTCAAATCTGTCGTTGCAAAACGCTCATTAGCTTACCGGGTTGATCTGGAACCGGGAATAAGTGACTCCACTCGCCAGGTTGAGCGAGATTGAGCCGATGGAGCCAGTGAATCATGCGCCGAATTCCGGCTCTAGAACCGTAAAGCGCCATTAAAACCTGTTCTCGCTCTGCTTGTTCAACAGAAGGCTCTGGTGGATTTGGAATGTCTTTACCCATAAAAGCACCCTCATTTTTCACCTTTTTACTGTACAGCACTGCACTACACTACACTGCATTTTATGAGACAGTATGATGTGATGTTATAAGTTAGGGCATGAGTAATCCCCGCCCGACTGAGCAACTCACCCTATATGTCAGCCCTGAAGAGAAACAGGAAATCCAATCCTGGGCTGAGGCAGAAGAGCGATCGGTTTCTTATCTGTTGCGATCGATCGTCCTCAAAGCATTGAAAGAGAGACGGCAGCGATCGCCAGATTGACGGGTGTATCTAGTGGTCTTTAAAGATGTTTTGAGGGTCCTGCGACCCCTCAAAACATTTTTGTAATTTAATTTTGATTTGCGGGATACCCCGCAAATCAAAATTGACAAACCACTAGATGCCGAGGAGATTGTCAAGGTTTGCTTTTATCAACCAAGATGCGTTTGTTAAGCAGGGATCTAAACTTTCTTGCAACCTCAAACAGCAAAAGTGCATCCCAATTTTTTCGAGCGGTAGGGGCTACGCTCCTGCCGTCCGCAAAGCTGGGTTTAGAAAATTCCAAATGTGAGATGCACCCAACAGCAAGTCTCCCCAATCAGGAAATCCCATAATTAGACAGAAAGTTTCTCCCCAATTATGGAAATTGGGGGTGTTAGACAGAAAATTTCTCCCTAATCAGGAAATCCCGGAATTAGAGAGAAAATTTCAGCCTAATTCCTGACTCACCCACGAGAAATCAAGCCTTTCAGCCTCTGATGGGGGCAAAAAGAGAAACTTTCTGCTTTTTGTCTGAAGAGATACGGAAGCATCAGGCTTTCAGCCTATTCATGGGATATTATGTAGAAAATTTCTACACAATAAGTTGTTAGCCTTCACCGGTTGGTGCAGACATCCAGACAACGATCGGCTAAGCAGTTAATTTGTTCGCTTGTTTTCTACTATCTCAGAGGTGTATTAGTATGTTTTTGCTAGACCAAGTTAAGGCGTTTTTAGGAAGTATACGCGATGTGCGACTTGATATTTTGTTACAGTCGGGGGATGGAGAATAAAAAAGCTCCACCTTAAGCTTCAAGCAGTAGTAATTAAGAGGCTTGAGGACGATGGAGCCAATGTATTCTATCGACGA